>Ga0102924_1000213_pt1 | contig 74393 bp, 62 predicted proteins | sample PaiPotPPM11metaG_FD_80116 | JGI IMG/M metagenome (GOLD analysis project Ga0102924, IMG submission 80116) | Iron sulfur acid spring bacterial and archeal communities from Banff, Canada, to study Microbial Dark Matter (Phase II) - Paint Pots PPM... ...
CGTCGTCGCTATTGGGCGGCTGGCGCTCGGCGCAGAGTTGCTTGCAACGATCGCCGTCGGCTTTCTGCTCGACCGGATCAATCGTACCGTTGAGGGCTTGGTCGAAACGCTGTTCTTCCGCGCTCGCCGGGTTGCCGAACGCCACTTGCGCCGCGCAGCGGCGGCGCTTCCGTACGCAACCGATGAAGCCGCCATCATCGAAGGATTGGTGCAAGTTCCGGCCGACGCAATGCAACTTGCCGCCGCCGCATTGTATCGCCGATCCGAAGCCGGCGCACGTTATGAAGGCGTCGCCACGTCGAGCCAAACCTCGATGGCGCCGCCGGGATTCGACGCCAACGATCTCTTGGTGCGGATGCTGCTGGCCGAGGAGAGGATTATCTGGCTCGACGATTTGCGCTCGCATCTCGATCCGGAAAATGCATCGATGTACACGCTGGCCGTACCGGTCGCAGTGCGACACGAACTTGTGAGTTTTGTGCTGTACGGCGCCCATGCCAACGGGGCTCAGTTGGATCCCGACGAGGTTACACTGTTGGAAGATCTCGCTCGCGAAGCGGCGCGAGCCTACGATCACGTGGAAGCGCAGCGCGCTCGCGAACGATACACGCAACTCGCCTCACTCCACGGCGCGCGTTCGTGGACGTAATCAACGGGTTGGCGGCACGCTATTGCGTACGGCAAGACATACGCGGCTTCGTCGAACTCTGGGGTCTTCTGCTGGGACTTGCCGGCGCTGCCTTCGCAATCTTTTACGTCGCGCGCACCGGCGTCGAGGACCGCGTGCGCCGAACTGCGGCCTTTATTTGCGCCGGTATTTTAACGTGCTTGATGCTGTGCACCGCTGCACTGTGGTTCACGATCTTCCGCTGGTGCTATCTCTCGGCGGCGGCTTCGCTAGGAATGGCGCCAAGTACACCGGTGCCGGGCCTCGACGCGATGATCTGCCTGAACAGCAACGCACTTGCGACGATCAACGGGTGGATTCTCGTCGTCGTGTCCTGCGTCGCTGCCATTGGTCTGCTCTTCCTCGGAATATTCCGGATGAAGCGTCTCCTATCTCGCGCGATATCGTATGCCGGCGCAGCCGTCACCCTGCTCTTCGCGGTCGTCAACGGCTTTCTCATCGTCTTCGGTACATCGTGGTGTCAATCGCATCGACTGTTTTAGCCTCAGTCAATCTCGTGCTCGCCGTCGATCCGATGTACGACGCAATAGTCCGAGATATGACGTCGCGCTACTGCCCGATCGATAAAACGGCGTTCGTCGGCCGGCTTGGCATTCTTATGGCCGTATGCGCCGTCATTGCGCTGCTATTGTTCGTCCTCGCAAGGTTTAGGTCACCTAACGAGTCGAGACATTCGCCACGTCGGTTTGCGGCATACGTCGCCGCTGGCGCCGTCGTCGTCTTCGCCTTCGGGGGCGCTGCGCTGGTCATCTTCGGCCTATCCGGCTGCGGCGGCGAAACCCAAGCCGGACTGACGTGGGACTGGCCCTGGTAACGCCGCTGTCATCCTGAGCGGAGGCGCGAAGCGCCGCAGTCGAAGGACAGAGCGGAGCGAGCGCAGTCGAAGGACAGAGCGGAGGCGCGAAGCGCCGCAGTCGAAGGACAGAGCGGAGCGAGCGCAGCGAGCGCAGTCGAAGGACAGAGCGGAGCGAGCGCAGTCGAAGGACAGCGCAGTCAAAGGTCCCAGGAGGAAGTCGAAACGTGCCGGACGGACACGCTCGGATGCCTGCAATTACAATTGACGATAACGCGAGATTCGTTAGCGTTCTCTCCTTCAAGTTTAAGGCGGGCGACGTATCCGCGATCGCGCGCGAGTTACGGCGCACCGCTCAACAGCGAGGCCCTAGTTCGAAGGGTTTCATCGGTTGCGTCGTGATGCTTAACAAAGAAGACGCGTTATTGTCGGTCGTTTCGCTTTGGGAATCTGCGCACGCGTGGGGTGCCGCTCAGTACGACAAGGAGATCGGGGAAGCGTTCGCCGACGTCGTGGAAGCGGCGACGTCGTACGACATACAGACATATGAAACCATTACGGTCGTGCGAGCCTAGCGGAAGATTTCATCGATCGCGCCAAGGACACGAATATGCAGTTTATGGCGATCATGCGGCGCCGTACGGAGTCGTTTTCCGACGATGAGATCGAACGGTATCTCGAAGACGAAGCCGAAGCGGTTCGAACGATGCATATCGAGGGAACGTTGCGGACGATTTGGAGCCGTGGCGACGCTTTGGGCGCCGTCTTGATCCTCGAAGCCGCCTCAATTGGCGATGCGCAAGCGCTGATCGATTCGTTACCGCTGATGGGCCGCGGCATGCTCGATCAACAAATGCTCGTTCCGCTTCGCGGCTACCGTGGATTTGGACCGCGGGGCCAGCGTTAGCGCATCTTAGCAGCGCGCCCACGCGCCAACTTGAAGCGGCAAGAACACGTGTCCCGACATCGTTTCCGTTTCGTCCTTCAGCCGCCGCGCGAACGTGTCGAGGTCCATTTCGGCGGCTGTTGCAAGGCCGTGCTGCTCGATCGCCGGCATCTCGTCACGGAGAAATGATTCGAAAAACTCGTACTCGCGAGCAGCGCCCCCGTTCAACGCGCGCAGATCCGTGCAAATTTCCGGTACCGAAAGCCCGGCTTCCGTAAAAACGTTCGTCAATCGCAAGCCCATGTCGACGTGCGCCTGACGGCGGCGCAATGCGTTCAGTGCCAAGCGCACGAACTGGCGATAGAGCGTGACGCGCGGCCAGTCGCTGGTTTCAACCCATCGAATTGAGTCGAAGTGCCATTCCTGAAACGCAATCCGACCGCCCGACCTCACCGAGCGCGCTAGCCGTCGCACTGTGTAAATCGGATCGGGCACATCCATGAGTACGAAGCGCCCAACCACTGCGTCGACAGGGTGCGCCAACGTTAGCCTATGCACTGGCTCCGTAACGAAACGCACCTGATCGAAGCATTCGAGTGCGGCCCGACGGCGCGCGCGCGCAATCACCTCTGGATCCCCATCCGTCGCAATAACCGTGCCGCCGTCGCCGATACGCTCGGCGACCAGCAACGCCAGATCGGCAAGATCGCGTCCCAGCACGAGCACGCGCATTCCGGCCGCGATGCCACAGCGGGCTAGCAGTGTTTCGGTAAGGGGTCGCGCGACCGCGGCTTCGATCGCAGGGCGATGCGTCTGTTTCATGGCTCTATTGTCGTCCGCGCACCGGCCGAAGACCACGAAGATACTAACATTTTGCCGCGAAGTCGACTGCGTGGGCGAGTCGCTTGCAGAGGTCCTTCGCCTCTTCCGTTCGACGGCGCATCTCTCGCAAGAGGCCCTCGCGGAGCGATCCGGCCTGTCGACGCGCACCGTCAGCGACATTGAGACCGGCTCGGCCCGGACGCCGCGTCTGGTTACCGTCATGCTGCTGGCCGAAGCGATGAATCTCTCGCCGCCCGATCGCCTGCGCCTTCAGGACGCCGCGCGCAAACCTGCCGGCAGCGTCGATCGCCCGACGAGCACGATAGCGGCGCCCGCGTTGATAGGACGCGATGCCGATTGCGGCCGGCTGATGGCACTGCTCGATCGCGACGAGGCGCGAGTTGTCACGCTCGTCGGTCCCGCCGGCGTCGGCAAAACCAGCCTCGCATTGCGTGTTGCCGCCGACCGCGCCGGTTCGTATCCATGTGGCGCAATCGTTGCCGAACTCGCATCGTTGGACGACCCATCGCTCGTGCCGGCGCAAGTCGCCCGCGCGCTGGCGATTCGGCTGTCGCCCGACACTCCGGCCGCCGAAGCCGTACGCGCGTATTTGCGCGATCGCCGCATGCTGCTCGTCCTTGACAATCTCGAGCATCTCGCGACGGCAGCCGCGTGGATCGCAAGCCTCATTGCGGGCTGCACGAATTTGACGATTCTAACCACCAGTCGTGAGCCGTTGCGCCTGCAACGCGAACGCGTCTATCCGGTACGTCCCCTCGAAACGTCCGCGGCGGCCGCATTGTTCGTGCAACGCGCACAGATGCTCAATCCCGATTTCGAAGTGGGCGCATCCGACGCGTCCGCAATCGACACAATCGTCGGGCATCTCGAAGGCCTTCCGCTGGCGATCGAGTTGGCGGCCCCGCGACTTGCGATGCTCGCGCCGAAGGCACTGGCCGCTCGTCTCGAGCGTCGTCTTCCGCTGTTAGGCGACGGTTCCGTCGACAGGCCGCGGCGACAACAAACGATGCACGATGCGATTGCCTGGAGTTACGATCTGCTCACCGAGAGCGAGCGGCAGTTGTTCCGTCGACTCGGCGTGTTGCACGGCGGCGGTGATTTCGAAGCCGCTGCTGCGGTCGCCGATTTCCGGAACGACCAACGACCGATTCTGTTTCGACTGGGACCGCTCGTGGATAAGAACATGCTGACTCTGCAGGCAGACCGTGAAGCCGAACCGCGCGTTGGAATGCTCGAGATGCTGCGGGAGTTCGCACTCGAGAAGCTGCTCGAAGCCGGTGAATCGGCCGACACGTCGTCACGTCACGCACACTACGTCGTTCAGTTTGCCGAGAGATCGGAGCGGCAGTTGACCGGTGCCGATCAAGGGCGCTGGCTGGCGCGCTTCGAGATGGAACACGCCAATATTCGCGCGGCGCTGCAATGGACGTCGCGCAACGATGAAGCAGCGTTGGGCTTCCGGCTGATCGCCGCGGTGTGGAGATTTTGGTGGCTGCAGGGCCACTTCGTGGAAGGCCTCGAGTGGCTGCGCCGATTCCTTCACTTGCGGAGCGATTTGAGCGCGCTCGTTCCCGGAGCATTGCGCGCCAAGGTACTGCGTGCGCACGTCGTCCTTCTGTCCGCGCTCGGGAATTTCGAGGAAGCCCTCGTGTCGTGCGAACAAGCCATCTGTTTGCAGCGCGCGGCACATGACGATGCCGGACTCGCCGCGTCCCTCACCTCGCTCGGTATCATCATGCAGTATAGCGGTGAGTACGATGCCGGTGAGCGCGCGCACACTGAGAGCCTAAAGATTCGCACGCGACTCGGCGATGATGCCGGCGTAGCAACGTCACTCTCGAATCTCTCGTCAATCGCCTTCAGCAAAGACGATCTTCCTGCTGCCGCGTCGTTTGCCGAACGGAGCATCGCGCTCTATCGCCGGCTCGGCCATGAGTCCGGTCTCGCGCACGCGCTGAGCAAGATCGGTTTGGTCGCCGCCGCCCAACGCGACTACGACCGCGCCGAAGAGATGTTCAACGAGTGTTTGCGCGTGCAGCAATCGGTTGGAAACACCGGCAGCCTCTACTACACGCTCGAGAACCTCGCCACCGTCGCGCACCACCGTGGGAACTATGGTCTGGCACTAACGCGATTTCAGGAAGTTCTCGACCTTTTAGATTCGATGCCCAACAAATCGGCGCTTGCCAAGACGTTGGAAGATTTTGCCGCAACCATCGCTGCCGTGGGCGATCCCGCGCGCGCGGCACGCACGCTCGCGGCAGCCGACGCGCTCCGTGCTGCCATCGGCTCGCCGATATTTCCCTCCGAGCGCGCCAACTACGATGCGGTCGTTGACGGCGTTCGAGCGACCCTCGGTGAGGCTGCTTTCGGCGTTCAATGGCAGCTCGGCGCGAGCGTCACGCTCGAACGGGCACTCGAAGAGGCGCGTGCGGTAACACCGCAACGCGCCCCTTAGAACCTAGTGCAAGTTTCCGGAGGGAAAGGTGGCAACGCCGTACGTTTGTCCACCCGAGGAGAACGTGTTGAGTTGCTTGCCCGCGGGATAACTGTATTCGACGACGCGCCCGTAAAATCGATCGGCGACGAAGAGCTGGGTTGCAGCTGAGTTCAGCGTGATGAATTCCGGCGTTCCGCCGGTAACCAGTTGCGTCATCGGCTTTCCGAGTGTAAACGTGTCGACTCCGGGAACGTACTGATCGACCGCGAGGAACGTGAACGGTTTACTCCCGGTCGGCGATTGCGCGACGGCGATGCCGCCGGTTTGCCCGAAAGAGTAACCGAGTTGAGTGCACGTCGGTGCGCCGGGATAACACGTGAGCAAACCGCCGGTCGCGAGACCGCTCGGCGTCGACGTAAATTCGAGTGCATAGATGGAAGTCTCGCCCTGCTGTAGCGGATCGATCAGCGCCAGACCGCTGATGACCATGCCCTGCCCTGGGGCCGTCCACGTATACGTCGGCGTAGTCGAGCCCTTGGGATACAACTGGATGAAAGGCGCTGCGCCCGAGAGAGGGTCGTTGGCGACGTACACGTTACCGAAACCGTCGACCTTCACGTCAAACGGGCCGTTGAGTCCGTTGCTGAGCGTCGTCTTCGGCGTGCTGGCATTCGGCGCGTAGATCGTGACCGTGCCCGAGACGTAGTTCGCGACGTAGAGGTTTCCAGTCTTATCCGTCGCTAGGCCGTTGGGTCCCACGATACCGTTCGTGATCGTGCGGAGGGGTGGCGGATTTTGCGTTTTGCTCGCGGCGTTATAAACCGAAATCCGATTGTTCTCGTTGTCGCTGACGAACAGCAATTTCGATTTGAGATTGGGATCTATCGGGGGAGCGTGCTGAATCTGCGGCTGCGCCGGCGCGGCTGCCGATGAGTAGGAAGTCGAACCCGCCGGTAGGGCGGAGGAAGCGCCGCTGCAACCAGCCAGCGGTGCGGCGAGCCCGGAAACCATCGCGATCCCGGCGCTCACCCGAAGGGCGAAAGCGCGATTGTGCATGTCGGATGTCCTTTCAAAACAACGGTGGGATGCATTGAGCCTACCGTTGCGGCCATCGCGACACCATGAAGTTTCTAGACATTTCGCCCGGGCGGGAACGTCCGGGAATGTAAAGAGCGCGGAGCAATACTGCTCCGCGCTCGTGAGAACGAGCCGTTAAACTATGCTATTGGCCGTTCTGGCAGACCGAGAGTTTCTCGCCCTGGAAGGTGGACCAGCCGTTTGCCGAGGTGCTCGTTGGAGCGCCGAAGTACGGCAACCAGACCAGGTCTTGCAGGTTGTAGGTGAAGTTATTCACCGTGTACGGATAACCTCCGTAGTTCGGGTTGCCCTCGAGCGGATCACCGACTTCGAGCAGGCCGCCGCAGTACGGGTAGTTGTTGACGTACGGATCGTCGTAGAACTCGCCGATTTCGTGCGAGAACGCCGAAACGTCTTGCGAGAATGCGCCCGCAACGTCAACGTAGGTCGCGATGGCATAGACGTTCGTGCCGTTGTAGTTGTGCCAGCCGCCGACGCAGCAGCCGCTGCCCGAGAACGTCTCGTACACGTTGCGGGTAATGAAGAGCGGCAGCGTGCCGGCGGGGATGTTCATCGACGAAACGATGCTCTGCAACTGGCCGTCCATCCAGTTATAGTCAACTAAGCCGACCTTGGCGCCGAAGTAGTTGCCGATCGAGGAACCTGGCGGATTCTTCATCGCGACGATCGGGGCAACCGTCGGTTTGAGCACCACGTGGTAGTTGGTGTTGGTGTGTACGCCGTTCCAGAAGTTGCCGCGTTGGAACGCGTCGATGTACTGCGTCTTACCGAGGTCCGTCCCGCCCTGATTGAAGTCTACTTCGTTTTTGAACAGCGGTGAAACCATCATGTTGCGCAGAACGGTGCGGCCATTGGAAAGTTTCTTGTTCGGGGAGAAGATCGTCTTACCGATCGTGATCTTGATCGGAATGACGGTGACGGGAATCGTCGTCGTGGTGTTGTTCGAAGCCGGATTCGTGCCGACCATCGTGTAGTTGTATGTGTGTCCGTTGTAGGCAAACGAACCATTCCACGTCGGAAGCGCGCCAGGCTTGAGCGTGTTGGTGATGGGTCCCGTGTACCGGAACGCCAAGAACATCGGACGCGCTGTTTTTTCGCGTACGCCCGACGTTTGCACCGGAGATTGCCCAGCCGACGGGATACCGCCGTTGAGTCCACCACCCGAACATGCGGTGATAAGAGCCGTCGCGCCCGCGAGTGCGGCAACGCGAACAGAGAGTCGATTCAACATAAAACTCCTTCGCGATGACACCCGGCATAAGCGAAAGCATCTTCGCGTCGAACACGGCCATGGGCCGGAAGTGAAGGTATGCTACAGAGAGCGGTCAGGACTTCCGCGTCATTTCCGTCAAGCCTCTCGGCCCGAAAGAATTGCGGTGTAACCCTGAAGGGCGATTTGGACGCCGATGCACAACAGGATGAATGCCGATAGGCGAAGCAGCACGTTGACGCCGGTTGGGCCCAACTTTCCCAAGATGCGCTCGGCTTGGCTGTAGCAGACGTATATGGTGAGCGAAATGACCGCCAGGCCCACCAGCGCCCCGACCCCGTCGAGTAGCAGCGAACTCCCCACGTCGCCCAGCAGACTGCTTCCCAGGGTTATCATGACCGCAACCGATCCGGGACCCACCGTAAGCGGCAACGTCAGTGGATAAAATGCGCCACTGAGCACGTCTTCGGCGCTGGCTGCCGGCGCTCGATGCTTTGAATCCTCTTGTCCCTGGTTGAGCAATCGCCATCCGGCCACCGCCAGCACGAGGCCGCCCGCGACGCGCACCGCCGGCAGGCTCAAACCGAAAAATTTCAACGCGAGGGGCCCGATGATCAGCGCGGCTGCCGTCAGAAGAAAACTGTTGAGCGCTACGCGCCGAGCCAACCGCGTGCTGGTTGCATCGTCGAGACCTTCGGTATAATTCATGAAGACCGGCGCCATCCCGGGCGGATTCACAATCGGAAACAGCGCCAGTGTCACAAACAAGAAGCCGTGGATGAAGGGCCACGACGAAACGCCTCTCAGCCAATCCAACGCGACAGCATCCTTTCGGGCAGCCTCCGGCAGCGGTCGCGCAAACTATAACGCATCCCAGCGTTCCGGAGCAACCGGTATCCACAACATGTTGATGCCGTAACCCGTGACGCGGCGGCTGACGCCCTGAAAGCGCTGCTCGTAGTAAAGCGGAATCGCGGGAACGTCGCGGTGAATCAGCATCGCGATCGCATCGAAATCGTGCTCGCGGTCCTTTACGCTCGGAGTCCGTGCCTGATCGTCAAACAGCGCTTCGAACGCTTTCGAGCAGTAGAACGAATGGTTGGCGTCACCTTTGACGGCTTGCACGCAGCGAAAGTTCAACGATTGCTCGGGATCGCCGCCGCCGACCCACGATTGAACGAGCACCGTGGCCTTGCCGCTGCGCAACAAGCCGGCCGGCGAGAACCAGATGCGCGTCGGATCGGTCTTGATCGTCGCGCGCATGCCGACTGCCGAAAGTTGCGCCTGTACCATCGTAGCGATGCGCACGTTGATCGGATCTTCCGAATTCGCTCCGATGACTGCCGTCAGCGCAACGCCGGCGCGCTCGCGAACGCCGTCCTTCATCCGCCAACCGGCAGCATTGAGTTCGCGGGCGGCCGCAACCGAATCGTGCGGATAGGGACGAATTGTTACGCCGTGCCACGTGACGATCGGCGGCGGAAGAAACGAACCCGCCGGCGGATATTCGTGCAACCACGCATCCTGGAGCGCCGCGTAGTCGAGTGCGTTCGCAACCGCGCGGCGCACGTGCAGATCGTTCGTCGGCGACGCTTGCGTCTGCATGTACAGTAATCCCGTTGCGTTTTCGGGCACGCGCACAACGCGAATGCCGCCGATTTTTGCCGCCTGTTCGACGTTTTCAGGCGTCAGCGTGCCAACGTCAACCGCACCCGAACGCAACGTCACGAAATTCGAGTTGAGATTTGGAACGATTTGCAGCACGATCTGGCGCAACCTCGGCTGCGGACTGTAGTAGCGGTTCGGCTCGAAAATGATGCGGTCGCCGCGCCGCCATTGCGTCACCCGAAATGGCCCGGTTCCAAACGGCGCATCTTCCCAGCGCGTCCCAACGACTTTCGTGTCGGGAAATGCGTGTTTCGGCAGAATGCCATAGACGTAGTCCGCTTGCGCAAAGAGCACCGCGACCGCGGCGTTCCACGGTTCGCGCAAACGAACTACGACCGTGTAGCGACCCGGCGTTTGCAGTGCGACGATTCGCCGGTACGGATCGACCGACGTGGCGCGATTGCGCGGATCGAAGATGGCGCGGTAGGTGAACGCGACGTCGGCCGACGTGAACTCGACGCCGTCAGCAAAACGAACGCCGTGGCGAAGCCGATAGGTAATGCGCGTGCCGTCCGGCGAGATATCGCCGTTTTGACGGGTCGGCACCCGCGTGACCAAAATCGGAATTTCGCGGTTGTCGCCGGAGAGGCCGACGAGCGTCTGGCAAAAGAGTGTGTCGATCGCGATAATTTCCTGGTCAATCGCAATCAGCGGAACGAGCGACCCCGGATCGCCGGCGTACGCAATACGCAAAACGTGCGCCGGCCCAGCCGGCACGCTGCCCGCCCGCGAGCAACCGGAAAGTACCGCACCCAATGCAGCAACAGCACATACCGCCCGCCCCCACATGGCGATCCTCCGCATATACTCCCGCAATTAGAGACCGCCCCAACCATGTCATCCTGAGCGGAGCGTCCCTAACCATGTCATCCTGAGCGGAGCGAGCGCAGCGAGCGCAATCGAAGGACGAGCGGAGCGTCCCTAACCATGTCAACCTGAGCGCAGCGAGCGCAGTCGAAGGACGAGCGGAGTTTCCCTAACCATGTCATCCTGAGCGGAGCGAGCGCAGCGAGCGCAGTCGAAGGACGGAGCGGAGCGTGCGAAGCACGCGGAGTCGAAGGACGAGCGGAGGCACGAAGCGCCGCATTATTGCGAGGAGCGCGGATTGTAGGCTACGCCTTCCACGGTCCCGTTTTGAGGGATGCCGTTATTGAAGCTATACAAGAACGTAATGCTCGTTGGGCTGTAACTGTAGACGTCGATCTGATTATGTTGGGAATCGGCCGTCGCGAATCTATTGCCTAAGTGGTTCAAGTGACCGAACGCGCTCTGACCGATCAAGGGGAACGGACCGCCAACGAGCGTGCATGCCGGATTGCAGCCCGAATAGACCCACACTTGGCCGGGGCCATTGCTGGCGAACTCCCCGTCGATTGAGACCAGATTGCCTGACGAGTCGATGTCCAGGCCGCCAGGTGACACGTTCTGGAAACCAGTTGCAGCAACGCCCTTTCCAGCGCAACCCTTGAAGTACGTTAGGGTTGCGACGCCGGTCTTGAGCAGCGCAGACGCCCAACAGTTGCCGCTGTTGTCCATCGCGACGCCATTGAGTCGGAACATATTCACGTTCTTGAGATTGTGAGTACAACCGCCGGAAAGAGTACAGACTGAGATGCTGCCCGCCTTGCTCAAATTGTCTAAGGGATTGAGGACCGCGATACGGCCGGTCAGCGCGTTGGCGCTCGAGGCATCAGCCGGCTCGCCGTAGGGATCGGTTATCGTCCCGGCTTGCGCTCCGCACATGCCCGGCCCCGCACCAATAAAGAGCGATTTGTCTGCGTTGTCCGGAATCATCACGTTGCCGACGCCATCAACCGCAACGTCGTTTTCAGTACGCGCCGAGAAAGGCGTCATGCAAATCGGCGGCTTATTCTTCCTGTTTCCGCTACTGTACCCGGGGACTCCCAACTCTGTAAACGCGAACGAGGTAACGTAAATTCCCCGATCGGCCGCTTCGGGCGCAGAAAGCGCGTGCAGCGCCCCATCTCCGAAGATGTTATCGCCGCTGAGCACTGAGGGAGCGAGCGGGGATCCACCGGTGCTACAGCCGGCAAGTATTGCAACGACCGTTGCAAAGGCGAAAACCAACGTAACCGCGCTTGAAATCCTCATGTCAACACTTAACTCCATCGTTCCAAAGCAAAGTACGGATGATCGCAAAGACAACCACGACGCGAACCATATCGTATCAAACAAACTAAACGGGAGCCAGAGGTCAGAGTGTCCAAAAGGTGACCCGATTGTGACGCGGTTCCGCTATCACGCGCTTGAAGCGTTGCTTGCCAAGGTCGAGCGTTGCTCGTCTGATGGCAAGTTGTTGTCACTAATCGACCTGCAGGCGGATTCTGGCAAAATCGAAGCAGCCCTCGAGGATCTCCCGCTCCGCTGGCGCACGATCATCACGCGCTGCGACCTCGGGGGCGAACTCCATGTCAATGTCGCGCACGACCTCGGAATCACGAAGCGACATTTCTATCGTGAACGTCGCAAAGCGCTTGTCTTGCTCGCCAAAGTTATTCGAAACTCGACACGCGCCGCAGCGCAGCCACGGCTCGCCGATCCAAACGCTGAAACGGCGGTGATCGGTGTCGTCAACCTTCTGTCTCACACCGGCCGTGTTGCGCAGGCCATTCCCGCTCTTGAAGGCGCCTTACAAGATGCATCGTGTCCCGAATCTCGGATTCGCTTACTCCTGAAACTGAGTGGCGTGCATTGTCAGTTGCACGCGCTCGACAAGGCGAGTGCAACAATTGGGCTAGCCAACAAGGCGTTTCGAGAGGCCACCGTTGATGTAGAAAAGACGCATACTTTGCAGCTTGAGATCGCCATGGAAGAATCGAACCTGCTGCGTTACCGCTCCAACTTCCAGCTCGCAAAGAAGCGGCTTCTCGATGCGATCGCGTACTACATTTCAAACGAAATCGACGGATTTGCGGTACGGCGCGCCTTTGCCGACACTCAGCTCGCTTTGGCTAATCTTCTCGGTCTCCAGGACCAGTTTGCCGCCGCCGTCGGCTACGCGTCTGAAGCCGAACGAATTCTACGCCAATATGAATCCGATGTCGCGCTTCTCTCGCGAGCTAAGACCCAGCTCGCAACGATCCGCTTTTGCGGGGGGATGGTGCCGTCGCGCGACCTTGTAGAAGACCTGAAGGCGGCATACGCGCTTGCTCAATCGAATGGATTTGCGAGCGATCTCCATCAGTCGGCTATCTCCTTGTCCACATTGTATTCGCTTGCTAAACGACATCGGGAAGCTCTGGCATACGCGCGTTCAGCGTTATACTTAGTGCAAGCGGCGGGGCTTCAAGGGCAATTCGTGACCGGTGCTTACTACTGCCTCGCGTCGGCCCAAATAGCCGCTGGCGATGTCACAAGCGCTAAGTCGACGTTGCGCAGTGTTTATACTTCGGTTCACAAACATCCATGGATGGAGTTTCCTCTGACGGAGCTTCTTGAAGCACGAATTCTTTTTGCAGCACGGCGAAGCCGGGAAGCGCTCCGATCTGCTTCGAATGCGGTCACAAGACTTGGTAAAGCGGAGCAACCCCGAATTCAAGGAACGGCGCTTCAACTGCGTGCGGCTATCGAGGCCTCTATCGGCAACCGACGCTGCGCGCGAGAGTGCGTCCATCAGGCAATTGCGCTCCTCGAGCGTGGAGCGCCGGTTGGCATGCTTGGAGACGCCTATGCATTGTCGGCAACGATAACTGGAAGTGTCAAACACTCTAGGCGTGCGACCGAATTCGATAACCTTGCTATGTTGCCAGAGGTAACCGGCGGATACAACGGCTCGCCCTGCGGACAAATTACCATCACGTCCTGATGGACGCGCATCCGTTCGTCAGCGGATTACACGTACCGCAGGCGGCACATACGTATTGTTCGCAACCTTCCCTTCGGGTCCGTAGACGTGGGTGGCACGCGTTACGGCACAACTCTGTTCGGAGGCACCAACGGCGACCACACAGTGTTCTCTCGCTTTTTCACACCACGGAAGCTTTAGGTCTTGACTCTTTATGCCAAGCCCAACCAAGCGCTTGAGCTATAACGCTCGACCTTTCAACAGGGCGTTTGTAGCGTAGCTTCCGTCAAGGAGGTTGAGTGCCTGCTCCGCACCGACAACCGGAAGAACCGACGAATCCAATAAGCCAGTTTGGACAAGAAGCGATGCCTGATCCCAGTAGATATGCTCGTGTGCGACCTTCCCCTCGTCGAATTTCACAATGACGACGACCGGCAACGACACGCGTCTTCCCGTGGGTGCGACGCCGGGGAGAATCGCGTCCATCTCAGTGTCGTGAGTGAAGGTCATAACGAGCTCGTCGACTATCTGATCTGCACCGACGGTCCGTGAGATACGAGTGGTGGACGTGTCCTTCGGCCATTTTGTTACAAAGTGATTGCGATAAAATCTGAATACCTGCTCCCTATCGTTGCCACCGCTCATCGTTGGTACATGGTAGACGTGGGGATCGGCGCTCATCGTCGTCATCGTTGCCGCCGCATCGTGCAACTGGAACTCGTCGCGCAGATGCTCGTCGAACACCGCCGCTAGATCTTGTGTCGTCGCCATAAACCCGTCCTTTCATCTGCTTGCAGTAAAACGGCTCATCCACTGAGCCTAATCGCACCTCTTTGCAGATTCACTTTGATTCATCATAATAGCACCGCTTATTCCAGGGCTTAGACCGGTTTCATGCAATGAAATCGTGAATGCCGAGAATGAAACGTTTTCTGGACAGATTGGGCGCGTATTTCCGCCCGGACTCAGGAAAATCTGCTAGATTTCTGCGCTGCCTGAGACGATGTCACATCTCAAACTCCAGCGTCCGAGGGAGCAGGGCGGGCAGCGCTGAAAACCTGACGGCTATGCGTGCCGCAGTCGTTACCGTTATTTCGGCGCTCGTTCTGGCCGGCTGTTCGTTTGGAGCAACGCGGTTTGCACCCGCGGGATCGCTGCACGCGCTCGATACGACCGGCCTCGATAAAATAAAGCACGTCGTCATCATCATTCAAGAGAATCGCAGTTTTGACGATCTCTTCCAAGGCTATCCCGGCGCCGACACGGTTTCGCGCGGTAAGGATTCGAAAGGCCGCTGGATTCCGCTCAAGCCGATCAGTCTGGCGACGCTATACATTATCGACCATTCGTCGTACGCGATGTTCGCCGATTGCAACGGCACCGGTAAGATTCCCGGCACCCAGTGCCGCATGAACGGTTTCGACAAAGAATCCGTCGAGGGTGGTCCCGTTCGGCTCGCGCAATACGCATACGTACCACAAGACGAAACGAAACCGTATTTCGCGATGGCGCACGAATGGGTGCTGTCGGATCGCACCTTTGCATCGCAACTCGACGAGAGTTTCGTTGCGCACCAATACCTAATTGCGGCGCAAGCCGACGGCAGCGTCAACGTACCAAATGGAGTTTGGGGCTGCGGCGGCGGCAAGAGCGACGTCGTCGGTACGATTAAAGACGGCCGGATCTACGGCCGAAACCAATCGCCCTGCTTCAACTATAGAACGCTCGGCGACGAACTTGATGGCGCCGGGCTGCCGTGGCGCTTTTACACCAGTCAATTCGCGAGCCCGTCGGGCGGGCCGGCAGGTTTGTGGTCGGGCTATCAAGCCGTGCGTCACATTCGCCGTGGCCCGGATTGGTCGAAAGATATCATCACGCCGCAAGCCGCCTTCATTAACGACGTCCGCCACGGCACGCTCGGCGCCGTCACCTGGATCACCCCGTTGTGCGACAACTCCGATCACGTCGCGTGCGGAGGCGGCTACGGACCGTCGTGGGTTACGTCGCTGGTCAACGCGGTCGGCAAGAGCAGCTTTTGGGACTCGACCGCCGTTTTCGTGCTCTGGGACGATTGGGGCGGCCTCTACGATCACGTTCCGCCGCCGCACGCCGATTATGACGGCCTCGGTTTTCGCGTGCCGATGATCGTTATCTCGCCGTATGCCAAGGCGAACTACGTCTCGCACACACAGTACGAAACCGCGAGCATTTTGACGTTTGCCGAAGATGTGTTCGGCTTAGGCCGACTTTCAACGAGCGACGCGCGCGCGATGTCGCCTGCTGCCGATTGCTTCGACTTCTCTCAAAGGCCCCGGAAGTTCGGCCCAATCAAGGCGCCCAAACAGCCGCCCTTCTTCCTCAATCAGCGCAACGATTTCCGACCCCCCGACTATGAGTAGCCGGCTGGCGTTCGCCCTCGCGTTCGCGCTCGCCACGAGTGCGTGCACCGGCAGCGTGCCGAGCGTTACGACGCCGCTGCAAACGCCGGTGCCGGCCCCAAGCATACAACACGTCGTGATCGTCATTCAAGAAAACCGCAGTTTCGATAATATGTTCAGTGGATTTCCCGGAGCCGATGCGCCGGACTACGGCTATGCGAACGATCGCCGCATCACATTGCGCGAAACGCCGCTGCAAGACCCAGGGAACATCGAGAACAACTGGCGAGACGCGATCGGTGGCTGGAACGGCGGCAAAATGAACGGCTTCGAAGTCGAGCATTTTTACGGGGGTCCGCGCGATTACGCCTATGCCCGCGTTCCGCGCAGCGAATCGGCGCCCTATTGGGCGATGGCGAGCCGCTACGTGCTAGCCGACCGCATGTTTCCAACCGAATTCGGTCCGAGTTTTACCTCGCACCTCAGTTTGATTGCCGCCAATACCCTCATCTCGCAAAAGCCGCTCGCCGAAGTCGACGCTCCGAGTTTCACGCCGTGGGGCTGCGACGCGCCGAAGCAGACGCGCTCGTTCACCATCGACGCCGATCGCGAAGAGCGTTTCAACGGGCCATTTCCGTGCTTCGACAACTTCCCCACGATTGCCGATACGCTCGACGCGGCGCATCTATCGTGGAAGTACTACGCGCCAACGCTGCGCCATATCGGTGGAGAAGTGTGGTCGGAGTTCGACTCCGTTCACAGCGTGCGCTACGGCCCCGACTGGAAAAACGTCATCTCGCCGCAATCGCAAATTCTGCGTGACGTTTCCAGCGGCACGCTCGCGCGCGTGTCGTGGGTGGTCCCGGATTGGGAAGACTCCGATCACACCGGCAGCGGCGGCGACGGCGGTCCGTCGTGGGTTGCCTCGATCGTCAACGCGATCGGCCACAGTCAGTATTGGAAAAGTACGGCCATCGTCGTGCTCTGGGACGACTGGGGCGGCTGGTACGACAACGTCCCGCCGCCGCAGCGCGATTTTCGTGGCTTAGGCGTTCGCGTACCGTGCATCGTCATCTCGCCGTATGCGCGAATCGCGCGCGGCCAACGCGCCGGATACGTTTCGCATACGCAATACGAATTCGGCAGCGTCCTCAAACTCGTCGAAGAGATTTTCAGCCTGCCGCCGATTGGGCCGGCGTCGCGTGGATTTACCGACGCGCGCGCCGCCAGCCTCATGGACGTTTTCGACTTTACGCAGCAGCCACGTCCGTTCGCCGCGATACCGGCAAAATATCCGGCATCGCACTTCTTGCACGAACGCCCGTCGCTGGTCCCGCCCGACGACGACTAGCGCGTGACGCTATGGCCCGAGCGCGGCGCCCAGCGGCGACGAAAGATACGAACCGGTAACGACTTGCTTCGGCGTTTGCGCACCGTTCGTGCGATCGTCGAGCACGAAGACCGATGGCGGGCCGTTGAGCGACGTGCCGCTCGTCGAATACAGAACCCTGTTGTCAACCGCGACGCCGACGGGATTTTTTAGCGCCGGATTGTTCGAAGAAATCGTGCGATCCGGAGCATCGTGGCCGTTGGCTGTCTTCGAATACGCGAGGATGTTGTTGTCGCCGGCGTTGGCCGCATAGAGTTCGCCGGTGATGTGCTCGATCGCCAATCCGGTCGGTGAGTTTTGCTGACCCGAACCGACGATCGCGCGTTTGAGCGTTGGATTAGTCGTCGGCGTCGTAAACTCGCTGATTTCGTTCGAGTCCGAAACGTAGAGATCGCCCGACGCATCCACGGAAACGCCGTTAATGTCGATATGCCCGTCCGGCAACGAAATGCGTTGGACCGTCGGTGCGAGTCCTCGCGCATTCGGCTTATAGACGGCCACGTAGCCGTTGGAGAATCCACCGACGTATTCGTAACCCGCCGCATCGACGGCAACGCAACTCGGCACGAACGGTACGAGCAAGCTGCGTGACGCCTGCTGCGAACCGGTTGCGCCCTTGCGGTAGACTTCGATGGATTCGTTGTTCTCATCCGTGACGAAGAGGTAGCCGCTGCTGCCGATCGCGATCGGTCCCGGATTATACGAAAGGACGAGCGACGATCCGGCCGGCGTCATCAACGTACCGTCGGCGTTGCGAACGAATCGAAAAACGGATTTGCCGTAGAAATCGCTGACGTAGAGAGCGGCCGGCGATTTTTCATTTTGCAGCATTTGCGGTGAAAGCGGTGCCTGCTGTACCGGTGCCGGTGCCGACGATCCGCCGGGCAACGATCCTCCGCCGGAACATGCGGAGATTGCAAAGACTGCGGCGATGGATAGCAAGGACAAGCGTGCGTGCAACGATGATCGCATGGGGTTGCCTCCTCATTAACGGCTATACCCGCACCCGGGCGTCGGGCGAGGTTTCCGCCCGTGTCGGCATCTCCTGGGTGTCGAGTGCTCGGTTGAGTGGATGATTTAATCGCGATTTAATCGCGTTCGTCGCCGTCAGTTGGCATGCGCCCGTACCACGGTAGATCGGCGTCAACTAAAACGGCGAGCGGATTCCCCGCGGTTACGGGAGCGTAGGTCAACGGCGTTTGCGTATAGTCGAAGCAATCATCCAGCGCGTCGGAGTGCGCGTCCGTCGTATTCAGGCTACCCAAGTTCCAGTTCTTCTCGATAAAGTGCAGCAAGCTGCCGACGTAGTGCACGTTGTGCGAGACGTAGCCGCGGCGCGCGTACGGCGACACGATGACCAGCGGAACGCGGAATCCGGCTTCGTACGCGTTAAACGTGTGCGGAACGACGTGATCGTACCAGCCGCCCCAGTCGTCGTACACCAGCAACACGACCGAACTGTTCCAATACTGACTGGCGCCGATCGCGTTGAAAATGCTCGTCACGAACGTCGGACCGTTACTGCTGGGAACGGTCTGGCCGGGATGGTCGGAGTTGGCGAACGTGCCGACGACGTAGGAGACCGCCGCCAGAGTACCGTTTTGCAGATCGGAGAGGATAGTCGTCTCCGGGCTCACGACGTTGCTGCTGAACTCCGGACTGCTGTAGATGTGGCGGATGTCGGCGAAACTCGAGACGTAGCTCGTGCGATCGGATGACGGGATGTAGAACTTCCACGGCACGCCGGCTTTGTCGAGCAAATCCGCAATGGTTTGAAAATCGAAGCACGACGTGTAGCGCTTGTCTTCCGCGCCGGTGACGATATTCACCGCTTTTCCGGTTCCCGGCGAGGCACAACTCGCCGTCGCCGGCGGATTTCCCGAGGCGTAGTAATTGGGATCGGCGGCGTCGATTGGGCCGGACGCTCCGGCGATCGGAAACAGATGGCCCGCAAAACTCTGCGAGCGATGATCGGCGAACATTTCGTCGGCGAGCACGCCTTGCTTTGCCAGATCCCAATACGGCTGCACGTCGCTCTGCATCGCGTACGCGTACGCAAAATTCGCCGGCTGGCCGCTGCCGTAGTCGATCGTCGTTCGATCGAATCCGTTCATCGCACCGGCGTTGTATTGCGTCAGCCACGTCTGATACGAGTGTGACGGATCCCACGGCGTCATGAGGTGCACCGCCTGCAGCGTAACCGTCCCTCCGGTGCTCGTCGTTCCCGTCGTCGCGCTATCGGCGCCGGGGTAGCCGTGAAAGAGATTGTCGAACGTGCGGTTCTCTTGCAACACGATGATCACGTGGCGAATCGGGCTGCCGGCGACAGGATTGCCCGGCGCAGCGTCCGCATGCGTTAGCGCTGCAATGCACACGAACACGAGCCCCGCGATGCCGGTCAAGCAGGCGTGCAGGCGGGCACTCGTTAAGAACGGCTTATTGTATCTGAGAGGAGTCATTATGCACGTACGTCACACCCTCACGGCTTTTGGTTTTATATTCGCCGCCGTCGTTTCAATACCGGCAAGCGCGCAAATCGAAAGCACGCCGATTCCGACGTCGCCCAAACCGGATTTCTCGTCGATGAGTTTTTTCGTCGGCACGTGGGCATGCAGCACCAAGAGCTCGCGGCGTCCTGCAGCCTACGTCACCACCGAAACGTACGCCATGGACTCCAGTGGTTATTGGATCGAAGCAACGTCGGTCATCTCCCCGACGTCGTGGAATCCCACCAAACTCACGATCAACGACAAAATCACGTACGATTCCGACACGAAGCGTTGGGTCGACGTTCTCTACGGCGATCAAGGGGCGTTTGGTTTGACGTTTTCGAAAGGCTGGAACGGAAACAAGCTCGTCTGGCATGACGCGAGTTTTGCTCCCGGCGCGAGCATCAGCAGTCAGAGCGATGTGGTAATGACGAAAGTAAGTCCCACGAAAACGGTTTCGAACTTCTCCTTCACCGAATCCAAGACCGGCCGCAAAATCTCGATCGTCGAGACCTGCACCAAAAGCTAAGGCCCGTCGGCGGGATAATCATCAGGAGCCTCTCGTAAGAAATGAACGGGAGGCTCTTGCGATGGAATCGGCGTGAAGGAGCGCGGTTTTTGCGTGAAGTCGAATGCATCGCCGATGCTCGTCGCGCGCGCATCCTGCATCTGCATTGGTTTGAGGCCCCAGTTGTCCTCGATGAAGCGCATGACGCTGCCGAACTCGTAGGGGGTGCTCGAAATCTTGCCGGCGTGTACGTACGGCGAAACGATTATTAGCGGAACGCGGAAGCCCAGGGAGCCGAACCCGAACTGCTGCGGCGCCACGTGATCGTAGTGACCACCCCAGTCGTCCCACACGATGACGATAGCCGTCGTGCTCCAAAACTTGCTCTGCCCGATCGCGTTGACAACCGATGCCACCCACGAAGGGCCGTGATCCTTGCCCTTAAACACATGATCCGAGTCGGGAACCGACGGCGTCACCCAGGTGACCGCGGCCAACTTGCCGTGCGTGACGTCGTGCAAAACGTTCGATGACGGCGTTGAGATATCGGTCGTCCAATCCGAACTGTAACGAACGGCTTTGATCGCCTCAAAGGCGTTCCACATGTAGCCCGCGCCGCCTAAATGTAGCGCGCCCGAGTAATAACGCCACGAAATGTGCGCAGCGTCCAGTTGGTCGGCGAGCGTCTGATACGTAAGGCACGGAAACGGACCCTGCTTGTCGAGGAACTGATTGCTCTGCGTAATCAGTGACGTCACGGTGCCTTGCGGTGCATCGCATCCCCACGCGTAAGCTTCGGGATGCGGCGGTGCCGGCCAGTTGATCAGCGCGTGCGCGGAGTCGATTTGTTCGCCGCCGGCCACCAACTCTTGATGCGCGGTAAAACTTCCGCTGCCTTCGCCTTGGAACATGTGATCGCCCAACACGTATTGCTGAGCCATTGTCCAATAAGGTTGGATCGTCAGGGGATCCACGTACGTATACGGCCGTGTGCCGGCTTTTCCGGGACCGCCCCACTTATCCAAGTCGAAGCCGTCCATCTTGCCGGTGTCGTAAGCCGTTACGTACGACGAATACCCGTTATCGAGCGTCGGCCCTTCGAGCGGAATTTTTTTCAACGGAATCGTTTTGCCGTCGTGCATCTTGCCCGACGTCGCGCCGTCGGCACCCGGAAACGTAGCGAACAAATCGTCGAACGTGCGATTCTCTTGAATGATTACGACGACGTGTTTGATGTAGTTCGAACTTTTCGTTTGCGGCGTCGTCGCCGCCGCCAAGCCTAACGGCGACGCCGACGATTGCGATCCGCCCGGTGGCGAGCACGACGCCGTCGTCACGCATCCTACCAGCATGAGTGCGAGGCCGGCATACGAACGGCGGTGCTGCATCCGGACCTCGCGTTTCGGACAGCGCGCGCGCAAACCCTCGAACCCCAAGGCACTCGAGGAAACCGTGCACGGGAGGCGGGTGTTCGCTTGCTTTGCGTGGAGTATTCACGGGCGTTCTTCCAGAATCGTCCCCCTCGCTAGAGCCCGTCGACACGCACTAGGAGCGTCGCATGCATGCACGATTCACCAGCGCCATCGTCCTCGCTGTGGCCATCAGCGGCGTTGGTGGCTGCTCGGGTCCGGTTCCCTCCGCTCCGTCTACCGGCTTGGGTGCGCAGGCCGGAAACGGCGTGCGGCACCAGACGAGCCCAATCAGTCACATCGTCATCATGGTGCAAGAGAACCGCAGTTTCGACAATTTGTTCGCGACGTTTCCGGGAGCCGACGGGGCAACGTCCGGCTACTACCTCAAGAAAGTCAACGGTAAGTACGTACGCACGTATATTGCGCTTAAAGAATCGCCGCTACCCACGCTCGACTTCAATCATTCGTGGAAAAACTACATTGGCGACTACGATAACGGCGGAATGGACGGCTTCAATCTAGCGGGCTACGACGGCAACAACAACGCCGGCACGCTTCCCTATCAATACGTCAATCCGTCGCAAATCCAAGAGTATTGGACGCTCGCACAGCAATATGGGCTCGCCGACGAAATGTTCCAAACCCAAGGTAGCGGCAGTTTCACCGCGCATCAAGATCTGATCGCCGGTGGTACGCACTACACCTACAATAACCACATCGGAAGCATCATCGACTACCCGAACGAGAATCTGAACTGGACGTGTGGCGCGCAGTCGGGGACCGTCACTTCAATGCTAACGAAAAACGGCGAGTATCTCGCAGGCGGCGGCCCATTCCCCTGCTTCACGTACGCCACCGGAACGCTGCGCGATGTCCTCGATGCGAAGGGCCTAACCTGGAAATACTACACTCCCGCCTACGTTAACGATACGGTCGGAGCGCTTTGGAACGCCTACGGCGCGATTCAAGCAGTCTACAAGAGCGCCGAATGGCCGCCGACGTCGAAACCGTGGGACTGCGGCAACGGCAGTTGCGTGACGTGGCCCGAAACAAACGTTCTCACCGACATTTCGAACGGCCAACTGCCGGCGGTATCGTGGGTGATACCGGACCAGGTCGACTCCGACCACCCGCATTCGCCTAAGAGTCAAGATAATGGACCGTCGTGGGTGGCTTCGGTCGTGAACGCGATTGGCACCAGCAGTTATTGGAACTCAACCGCGATCGTCATCGTGTGGGATGACTGGGGCGGATTCTACGACCATCGCGTCCCGGCGTTTTTCGACAGCGCCGGTGGACTTGGGTTTCGCGTGCCTATGATTGTGGTATCGCCGTACGTTCCGGCCAATGAAATCTCCAACACGCAGTATGAATTCGGCAGTATCCTCAAATTCGTCGAGCAGACGTTCTCGCTACGATCGCTTGGAACGACCGACATACGAGCCACGTCGATCGGAAATATGTTCAACTTTCAGCAGAAAGCACGCGCGTTTCATGTGATTCCGTCGGCACACTCGCGCGCGTACTTCCTGCAACGGCCACCGTCGAACCAACCCGTCGACACCGAATAACCAGCCTCACTTATTGGAACTTATGGCGGCCCCAATCGGCTGAATGTATCCGCTTGGTGGGGTGTACTCGAGAATTGGCGGTCCCCCAGCCGGATACGCAAAACGGGCCGCATCGAGTCCGACCGAATCGGGCGCGACTAAGCCCGGGCCTTTGATCGCAAAATCAACGGGATCGCAAATATCCGACTGCTGCGTGCACTGCAAGACGACTTCACCCTTCACCACGCCCGCATCGTTGATCTCATAGATCGTCGGCGCTGAAAACGTATTTTGGTCGCCGAGATTCATAAGGCGCGTCTTTGCCGACCATGCCAACCCTCCCGGAAAGCCGATCGTTGCTCCGGTGATGGGAACGATCGTAAACACGCCGTCGAAAAACGTTTCTAGCACGAACACGCCGGAAGAACTAGCACCGTCGAGCCATAAAACGCCCGTGTTCCCTTCATACGCTAGGAAATATGCACGAAACATATTCGGAACGGAGTAGGTGTTTTGCAGCGTGCCTCCATTGTAGATTGCGATACTGCCTGGGCCACCGCTCGTGCTGATGATGTTCGAAACGGCGAGATTACCGGTTGTCCGATCGTACGAACAGCCGACCGGATATTGCCCCGGATCCGCAAGCGTCGCGATGTACGTGCCGCCGTGGTTATACTCATCGATCGTCGACATCGCGGTGTTGGTAAAATAGACGTTGCCGTTATTGTCGGCGCAACCGCCCTGCACTTCCGAAAAACCTTCGGGCGGTGCCGCAACCTGCCCGAGAAACGTGCCCTTGACGTAGTCGAACATATCGATCGCGCCCGTAAAGAGCGATCCGCCGAACGCGTCGCTAATGAAGACCGTCTTCTGCAGCGCGCAGCAGTTTGGTTTAACAAAGGGTTCGTTGTTGATGACGCGATGGAGATTTGGCCGAACGCTGTGCGGCACGACCAGCGTCTGAGAAAGATCGACGCGATGATTGGCGCCCATCACTCGATTGGTCGATGACGTGCCGGAAGACGGGGTGAGCCCCGAACCACCACTGCCCGCGCAACCGGCGAGAATAGCGACAATCGCTGCCGCCAAGCCGGCAAGACTGAAACTCCGCATAAATACTGCACCTCCGCGTACGAGGTTGCCGCACAGCAGTTCGCTCGCCCTACGGTTTAAGTGCCGCGTATGGTGCCGTCATACGCGATGCGCGTTACGTGATCGTTACGTTTTGTTCGGGCTGACGGCCGAACCGATCGGCTGAACATACGAGGCGGGGTAGTTCAGGTTTGGATAGCCGCCGCCCGGATAGGCGAAGCGGTTTGCAGCCGGGAGACCGGCGTCCGGTCCCACCAGATCCGATCCCTTGATGGTGGCCTGAACGATATCGCAGGGGAACGAGAACGGACAAACAGTCACGGTCGAACCCTTCACGTTGCCCTTGCCGTCGACGTGATAGAGCGTCGGCGACCCAATAGTGCCTTGATCGCCGACGTTCATGTCGTGCGTCTTATCCGACCACGCAACGGTGCCGGGAATCTCGATCGTAGCACCGTGGAGCGTCACGTTTTTGAAGATGCCGGCGCTGAACGAGTCGTACTGAAAAACGCCCGAGGCATCCTTACCGTCCAGCCACAGAACGCCCGTGTTTTCCTGATAACCCAAGAAATACACGTTAAACATGTTCGGAACGGCGTACGTATTCTTCAACGAGCGGCCCGAGTAAATCACGAGGCTACCGGCATCACCGCTCGTGTTAAGGATGTTCGAAACGGCGATGTCGCCGGTCGTGTGATTGTGCGAACAGCCGACCGGATATTCACCCGGATCGGCGAGCGTCGCGACGTAGGCGCCGTCGTGGTCGTACTCGTCGATCGTCGACATCGCGGTGTTCGTGAAGTAGACGTTGCCATCGTTATCCGCGCAACCGCCCTGCACTTCCGAGAAGCCTTCGGGCGGGGCGGCAAGCTGCCCGAGCGAGGCGCCCGACTCATAGTCGAACATGTAAATCGCTCCGGCGTATTGCGAGCCGCCGAAACTGTCACTGATGAAGGCGGTCTTCTGCAGCGCGCAACAGTTGGGCCTCACGATGCGTTCGTTCCTAATCGCGCGATGGAGATTCGGACGAATGCTACGCGGCACGACGAGCGTCTGCGAAAGATCGATCCGATGATTGCCGCCGACAAGCAACGCCATAGCTGACGGCGCCACTTCCGTGCCATTGTTAGTACAGCCGGAGAGAAGGGCGATCGTGACGGCCAGGCCGGCGATGACAAGACGGGCTCGCCGTAGCGAGCCCGTCCTTTTTGATTCCCGATGCGTTTACGTGAGCCTTAGGTTACGTCTTGTTCGGGCTGACAGCCGAACCGATCGGCTGCACGTACGAGGCAGGGTAGTTCAGGACTGACGCGCCGCCGGCCGGATAGGCGAAGCGGTTTGCCTGCAAGAGAACGGCGTCCGGTCCAACCAGGCCCGGTCCCTTGATGGTGGCCTGAACGATGTCGCAGATGTTCGACGCTTGCGTGCAAGTCGTTACGGTCGAACCGACGACGTTACCCGAAGAGTCGACTTGGTAGAAGGTCGGTGACGAGAACGTGTCTTGGTCGCCAACGTTCATCCACATCGACTTGCCCGACCACATAACCGAGCCCGGGAAGCCGACGGTCGCGCCGTGCACGCCCACGTTTGTGAACACGCCGCCGCTGAAGGAGTCATACTGGAACACGCCTGAGGAATCCGAGCCCGCTATCCAAAGGACGCCAGACTTCGCCTGGTAGCCCGGGAAATACACGCGGAACATGTTCGGAACCGGGTACGTGTTCGTGATTGCGCCACCGCTAGCGATCGATACGCTGCCGGCGCCGCCGCTGGTATTGATGATGTTCGTGATGGCGAGGTCGCCGCTCGAACGGTCATACGAGCAGCCTACCGGGTATTGGCCCGGATCCGAGATCGTCGCTACGTACGTGCCGCTGTGATTGTACTCGTCAACCGTCGACAGCGCGGTATTCGCGAAGTAGACATTGCCGCTGGCATCGGCGCATCCACCTTGGACTTCCGAGAAGCCTTCCGGCGGGGCGGCGACTTGGCCGAGCGAGGCGCCCGTAACGTAGTCGAACATGTAGATGGCGCCCGTAAAGAGCGAGCCACCGAACGCGTCGCTAACGAAGAGGGTCTTCTGGAGCGCGCAGCAGTTGGGTTTCACGATGCGCTCGTTCTTGATCACGCGATGCAGGTTGGCGTGCACGCTGCGCGGCACGACCAACGTTTCGGAAAGGTTGACTTTATGGTTGCTGCCCATCGCCTGATGGGACGGCGCCACGCCGGAAGAGGGGGTGAGACCCGACCCGCCGTTGCCCGTACAGCCGGCGAGAAGAGCAACGGCCGCAGCTACGCCGATGACGTACTTGGCCGAGTTGGAAATCTTCATTGATGAATTTCCCTTTTCTTTCATGAAAGTGTGAAAAGTCTGTTCGATTCGATTCGATCGGGAATCTCGAAGATTGACCCTGGTCCACACCTGGGGGATACCTACAATGCGCTCCGAGGCAAGCGTTACCTGCAGGCCCGACCCCCTATTTTTGTAAAGGTAATGTAAAGAGCGCCGGCTCGTCCGGCTCGGGGATTTACCGCGCCGTCCGTCGTACTTGCTCAGACCCCTTTTCTGTACGCAACTCGAGGAGTCACTATGCCTGCGTACCGCCCGATCGGCCGCGCGCTCGTGGTCGCCGCCGCCTTTGCATTTTCCGCCTGCAGTGGTAATCCGGCGGCTCCGCCGGGCTCAGGATTCGCCGGAATTCTCGCGCCGGCACGCTCTCCGGCAAGCGGAAAAATTTCGCACGTCGTCATCATCATTCAGGAAAACCGCTCGTTCGATAATCTCTTTCAAGGGTACCCGGGCGCCGACACGCAGTCGTACGGCTATACCAGTACCGGGCAGAAGGTCGCGCTGGCTCCCACCGACTTGGCCATTCCGTGGGACGTCTACCATAGTTCCGTTTCGTTCTTTGCCGCCTGCGACGGCCAGGGGAGTTACCCCGGAACCAAGTGTCGCATGGACGGCTTCGACAAGGAACAGGTCTCGTGCGGACACGGGTTTCCGCCGTGCCCGAGTACGACGCCGCAATACGCCTATGTGCCGCAAAGCGAAATCAAGCCGTATTTTGCCATGGCACAGCAATACGTACTGGCCGACAAGATGTTCGCGTCAAACTTCGACGGCAGCAGTTTCATCTCGCATCAGTACATCATCGCCGCACAGGCGAACCACACCGTGGACTATCCGCAAACCCTTTGGGGCTGCGGTGGCGGACCGCAAGACACGATTGCGACCCTTACACAGCAACGAACGTACGGCCCAACCGTTCTGCCGTGTTTCGACAGCCAGACGCTGGGCGACGAACTCGATGCCGCGGGCCTTCCGTGGAAATACTACACGGCAAGCATTAACGGCGACGGTAATCTATGGAATGCGTATCAGACGATCAAGCACATCCGTTACGGCCCCGATTGGAAGAGCGACGTCATAGATCCGCAAACGCGCTTCTTTACCGACATCCACCATGGGAAGTTACCGGCGGTTACGTGGATCACGCCGACCTGCGAAAACTCCGATCATGCGAGTTGCGATACGGGCGGGGGCCCGAGTTGGGTCGCATCGCTGGTGAATGCGATCGGCCAATCGAAGTTTTGGGACACAACTGCCATCTTCGTCTTCTGGGACGATTATGGCGGCTGGTACGACCACGTACCGCCCGACAAAGTCGACTACGACGGTCTCGGCATCCGCGTTCCTCTGCTAGTGATTTCGCCGTACGCGAAGCAAGGCTACATTTCATCCGTACATTACGAGCATGGCAGTATTTTGAAATTCATCGAGGATCAGTTCGGTTTGGCTCGGCTTTCGGCCAGCGACAAGCGCGCTACCTCGCCGGCCGGCGATTGCTTCGATTTCTCACAGCCGCCGCGTGCGTTCGTCCCAATTCCGAGTTCGCTGCACGCCGCCGATTTCGAGCGCCAGCCGCTCGATCGACGCATGCCCGACAATCAATAAGGGGTTTAATTGATGCGACTAGCCGGCTGGATCGCCGCTTCGATCGCCGCGGCTGCAACGTCGTTCGCCCTCGCCGCCTGTAGCAGCAACACGCCCGGAACCGGACTTCCGATTGCCGACCCGCTTTTGCAGCAGGGCGCGTCTGTGAATCAGGCGGGAACCGGTAGCGGCAAGATTTCGCACGTCGTCATCATCATCCAAGAGAATCGCAGCCTGGATAATCTTTTTCAGGGCTTTCCCGGGGCCAACGTCCAGTCGTACGGCTACACCAGTACCGGGCAAAAAGTAACGCTGCAACCCGTCCCGCTCGCGCTCACTTGGGACATCGATCACCGCTCCGCCGCATTTTACGAAGCCTGTGATGGACACGGGCAGATTCCGGGAACGCATTGCAAGATGGACGGCTTCGATAAAGAGATCGTCACCTGCGGTGTCAATCCGCCTTGCCCAAATCCGAACCCGCAGTACAGTTACGTTCAGGCGAGTGACATCAAGCCATACACGGCGCTAGCGCAGCAGTACGTCTTAGCCGACAAAATGTTCGCGTCGAACTTCGACGTGAGCAGTTACATCTCGCATCAATATATCATCGCCGCTCAAGCCGGCACGGCTCAGGACTATCCGAACGACGCGATTTGGGGTTGTGACGGCGGACCCCAAGATACGATCTGGACGATCACGAAGCAGCGCTCGCTCAACGTAAAAGTGCCAGTCTGTTTCGACTATCAAACGCTCGGCGACGAACTCGACGCCGCAAGCGTGTCGTGGAAGTTTTACACGTCGAAGTACAGCAACACGACTGGAGGCGGCATTTGGAGCGCCTACGATGCCGTCAAACACATTCGATACGGTTCCGACTGGAAAAAGGTTGTGACGCCGCAAACCCGCTTCTTCAAAGATGTTACCGGTGGAACGCTGCCGGCCGTAAGTTGGGTGACGCCGACCTGCAAGAATTCCGACCACGCCTCCTGCGACACGAGTCACGGGCCGCAGTGGGTTGCGTCGCTGGTGAACGCCGTCGGAAAGTCGCAGTATTGGAACTCGACCGCGATCTTCATCATGTGGGACGACTACGGTGGGTGGTACGATCACGTGCCCCCACCGTTCGTGGATTATGACGGGCTGGGTCTACGCGTACCGCTTATCGTCGTCTCGCCCTATGCCAAGCAAGGCTACGTTTCCCACACGCAATACGAGCACGGCAGCATTCTGAAGTTCATAGAAGATCTCTTCGGTCTGCCGCGCCTTGCCCCGAGCGACACGCGCGCGAACTCTCCCGCCGGTGACTGCTTCAATTTCGCGCAAGCACCGCGTGCGTTCGTGCCGATTCCGACCCAAATGCACGCTGCCGACTTCGAACGCGAAGCACCGGATCTCCGCCCCCCCGACAACGAGTAGTTCTATGCGTGGGCTTGGTTTCGTTCTCGTCGCGAGCGTGTTGGCCGGGTGCGGCGCTGGTGTCACCGGTTCCGCCCTCACTGGAATTCCAGCACACACTGCCGCTGCGGTTCACAGCGGCACCAATAAAATCCAGCACGTCGTCATCGTCATTCAAGAGAACCGCTCGTTCGATAACCTGTTCCAGGGCTATCCAGGAGCCGACACGCAGTCGTACGGCTACACCAGCACCGGTCAAAAAGTCTCGTTGATTCCGGTTACGCTCGAAGCGCCTTGGGACGTGCAGCACAGCTCGAAGTCGTATTTCCAAGCCTGCGACGGTCAAGGCAGCCTTCCGGGGACCAAGTGCAAAATGGACGGCTTCGATCAAGAGGAGGTAACGTGCGGACGTCCGGAGGGCGGCCCACGCTGTCCCAACACTACACCCCAATACGCATACGTTCCGCAAACCGAAACCAAGCCGTATTTCGCAATGGCGCAGCAGTACGTCCTCGCCGACAAAATGTTTACCTCTAATCTCGACGGCAGCAGTTTTATTTCGCATCAATACGCGATTGCAGGGCAGGCCAGTTCGACGGTCGATTTTCCGTTAAACTACCCGTGGGGTTGCGACGGCGGTCCTAAAGATACGATCCTGACCTTTACTCAACAGCGCACCTACGGACCACCCATCCAAGCGTGCTTTCAGAACGCGACGCTTGGCGATGAACTCGACGCGAAGGAAATTTCTTGGCGATTCTACACGTCGAAAATCAGCTCGGGCGAGAACGGCACGTGGAGCGCATATCAGGCGATCGAACACATCCGCTACGGACCCGACTGGAAACAAGACGTCATCACACCGCAGACGCGCTTCTTTAAAGACGTTTCCGGCGGCAAACTTCCGGCGGTGAGTTGGATCACGCCGACCTGCGCCAACTCCGATCACGCCGCCTGCGTCTCGAATCACGGCCCGCAGTGGGTTGCGTCGCTGGTTAACGCCGTCGGCAAATCAAAATACTGGGACTCGACGGCGATCTTCATCTTCTGGGACGACTACGGCGGCTGGTACGATCACGTCCCTCCGCCGTTTGCCGATTTCGACGGGCTCGGCATCCGCGTGCCGCTGTTGGTGATTTCACCGTACGCCAAACAAGGGTTCGTATCGCACGCGCAATACGAACACGGCAGCATTTTGAAATTCGTCGAAGACCAATTTGGGCTTGCTCGGCTGGCTGCGTCGGACGCGCGAGCGAACTCGCCGCAGCGTGACTGCTTCGACTTCTCCCAGTCGCCGCGCGCCTTCGTCCCCATTCCCACCCAGATGCGCGCCGCCGACTTCGAACGCGAACCGCTCGACGGCCGCCCTGCCGATAATGAATAGCGTCAGGGCATGCGCCGCCACGATGGCGCTGTTGTTCGCCGGGTGCGCTGGTGGAGGCACAACCGGCTCAGACGTCGCGGGACTACCTGTACGTGCGGCCGCTGGCGTGCATAGCGGCATCGAAAAAATTCAGCACGTCGTTATTATCGTTCAGGAAAATCGCAGCTTCGACAATCTGTTCCAAGGCTTTCCGGGTGCCGATACACAGTCGTACGGCTACACGAGCACGGGACAAAAACTCGCGCTCAAACCGTTCGGACTCGAAACGCCGTGGGACATCGATCACGAGTCGGAGAGTTATTTCGCCGCTTGCGATGGTCAAGGCAGTCTCCCCGGCACCGACTGTAAGATGGACGGCTTCGACAAAGAGGCGATGAGTTGCGGCGTCGGCGGCGGCCCGCAGCGCTGCCCCAAGCCCGATTCGCAGTATGGCTACGTTCCCGCGAGCGAAACCAAACCGTACGTCGCACTGGCGTCGCAATACGTTTTGGCCGACCATATGTTCGCATCCGATTTCGACGCCAGTAGTTTCGTCTCACACCAATACGTCATCGCCGGCCAGGCGAGTTCGTCGGTCAACTATCCGGCTAGCGTGTGGGGATGCGGCGGAGGCCCGAATGACGTCATCACAACGATAACGTCGCAGCGCACGTACGGAAACCCAATTTCGGCCTGTTTCGATAACCCGACTCTCGGGGATGAACTCGATGCCGCCGGAATATCGTGGCGCTACTACACGTCGAGCACGAGCAATCCATCGAGCGGCATTTGGAGCGCGTATCAAGCCATCTCCCACATTCGCAGCGGTCCCGACTGGAAGGCCGACGTCATCACTCCGCAGACAGCCTTCTTCAAAGATGTTACGAACGGCAAACTCCCGGCGGTGAGTTGGATCACGCCGACGTGCGCCAACTCCGATCACGCCAGTTGCGATTCGAACCACGGTCCGCAGTGGGTCGCGTCCCTCGTCAACGCGGTCGGTAAGTCGCAGTATTGGAACTCGACAGCGGTTTTCGTCTTTTGGGACGACTACGGCGGCTGGTACGACCACGTGCCTCCGCCGCTGGCCGACTATGACGGTTTGGGCATCCGGGTGCCGCTGATCGTCATTTCGGCTTACGCCAAGAAAGCCCACGTTTCTCACGTGCAGTACGAACATGGCAGCCTGCTGCGATTCATCGAAGATCGTTTTGGTTTGGCGCGTCTCGCCGCAACGGATGCACGCGCCAACTCACCGGCCGGAGACTGCTTCAACTTCTCCCAAGCGCCGCGCGCCTTCGTTCCGATTCAAACGAAGTTGCGTCCAACCGACTTTGAACGCGAACCCCTCGATTCCCGTCCCGTCGACACACAATGAGCCTCCAGAGGACATCACTAATGATGCGCAGGTTAGGTTTTGCTCTGCTGGCGAGCGCGCTGGCCGCGTGTGGCAACGGAGCGGGTGCGCCGCCGGTGTCGCCGATCGCCAATGCGGTGACGCCGGATAACCCGAGCACGAAACACATTCAACACATCGTGATCCTCGTGCAAGAGAATCGCTCGTTCGATAATCTCTTTGCGACCTTCCCCAAAGCCGACGGCGCGACCGGCGGCAAGACGCATACCGGCAAGACGATTCAGCTGCAAGTAAAGAACTTAGCCGGCGCCTACGACATCAATCACGATTGGGCGACCTACAGAGTCGAATCCGACCAAGGGAAAATGGACGGATTCGATCTGTGCAAGATCAGCGGGCAGAAGTGCGGCACGTACGCGTACCAGTACGTCAATCCGTCGCAGGTTCAGCCGTACTGGACCCTCGCCCAGCAGTACGCGCTCGCCGATCACATGTTTGCGACCCAAGGCAGCGGCAGTTTCACCGCGCATCAGGATCTCATCGCCGGAACCACGGCCATCAACTCGACGCAGAGCGTCATCGACTATCCGTCGGAGTGGCGCAGCTGGGGATGCGACGCGCCGAAATCGCCGCCGACCACGACGTCCTTGATGGACTACAACAAAGACTATCTCGCCAATCAAGGCCCGTTTCCGTGCTTTACCTATCCAACCGGAACGCTCGCCGATCTGCTCGACAAGCAGCACGTGACGTGGAAATACTACGCGCCGCCGTATCAGTACAACACCGCCGGCGCTCTGTGGAACGCATTCGCGGCGATTCAGGCCGTGCGCGAGGGTCCTGATTGGAAGAATATCTCCACGCCGGAAACGAACATTTTCAACGACATTTCGGGTGGCACGCTGCCGGCGCTTTCGTGGGTGATTCCGCAACAGCCCAACTCCGATCACCCCAATGGCCCCAGGGGCGCGGATAACGGTCCTTCGTGGATAGCGCAGGTCGTAAATGCGATCGGCCAGTCGTCGTACTGGAAAACTACGGCCATCTTCGTCGTGTGGGACGATTGGGGCGGCTTTTACGATCACGAACCGCCGGCGCCGCTCGACAAAACAGCCGACGGAACGGTCTATGGGTTAGGCATGCGCGTTCCCCTGATTGCGATCTCACCGTTCATTCCCAAGGGCAAGATTTCGCACACGCAGTATGAATTCGGCAGCATCCTCAAGTTTGTCGAGGGAACGTTTCAGTTGGGTTCGCTCGGCGTAACCGACGAACGCGCAACCTCAGTCGGCGATCTGTTTAATTTCAAACAGGGAGCGCGCTCGTTTACTCCAATCCCGTCGGAGCGCTCGCGCCGATACTTCCTCGAACAACCGCCGTCGAACTTACCGGTCGACAGCGAGTAAGGAGCGCCCCGAACCCATCAACACCCACGTCGTGCCCCCGTCGAGCGAGTACTCGGCGCGCCACGAGTAGGCTCGCGCCGACTCCCAAACGTTGCGCGTGCGGGTGAGGACGCGCTTGGCGCCATCGGTGAATTCTCCGTCATACGTGATGCCGTTCGCGCTAACGTCGATCTGCGTCGAGTTCTCCCGCGCAGTGCCGACGTTATAGAAACGATAAGCTTGCGTAGCGTCATCGTAGGTGTATATGGCAACGTCGTCCGTGAGTTTCCCATCGAGCACCACATGCTGCTGGCAGAGCAGAAAGAGCCGGTCGTCGGACCAGGCACAACGCGTGGTCGCCGTCGCAGAGCCGGCCTTACTGTAGACGCTGTCCACAAAAGTGCCGTTGCTCTGCCACGACCCAACCAGTCGATCGAGGCGATCGAGCGCTGCCGGTCTAGCCGGTAACGGCGCTGGAGATTGGTCGGCCCGCGTCACTGCGACGGCGGTCAGCACCGCTACGCCGGCGACAATGCTCGCTGCGAGACCGCGCATCACGGCTTTGCCTGATGCAGCACGATCGTGTTGCCGTCAGGATCACGTACGGTCGAAATGTAGCAAATCTGCGTTTCAAACGGTTCGGTCGTTTCAACTCCGCCGGCAGCGAGCTCCGCGCGGGTGGTTTCCATATCGTTTACTTCGACGGCCAGCGACTGCGCGGTCCCCGGCGACCCGACCTGAGGAAAGTTTCCAAGCCCGAACGTCGTTCCATTGACGTCGAACTCGACCCAAAAATCGTTCGACAGTCCCGACGGCGCAAAACCCAGCTTATCGCGGTAGAACGCCACCGCCCGTTGCATGTCGGTGACCGGATACATTACGAACGCCACCCGTTCGGTTCGCATAGTCAGTCCTCCAAAGGAACCACCCGCTAGGCGGAGAATTGGCCGAATCGCTAAGCGAGGGGTGTGCTATGAATCGCATTCGATTCTTTTTGCTCGGAGCGACGTTCGCCGTAGCCGGTTGCTCGTCCGGCACGTCGATTCCGAGCGCGCAGACGGCAAACGCCGTCGGTTCACCGGTGCGCGTCGCCGGATCCATCCGGCCGACGGCGATCGGCTCGGGCTTTCTGTTGCCGCGCGGCGTCGCGGTCGATTCCAGCGGAAACGTGTTCGTTGCCGATAGCGGGAACGGCGCGATCAAGAAGGTGACGCCCACCGGTACCATTACGACGATCGCTTCCGGACTCAAACTTCCGTTTGGAGTGGCCGTCGATTCCAACGACGACGTCTTCGTCGGATGCACGGCAATGCGCATCGCGCCCGTGCGCGAATATCCGCCGAAAGGTCCCTTCATCCGTCTCGGCAAGGGCTTCTACATACCGGAAGGCGTTTCGGTCGACGCGCAGGGCGTCGTTTACGTTGCCGACACGGGCAACAATCTCGCGAAGAAAATCGTCAAGGGCCAAATCATGCGGGTCGGACAACCGCTGGATTCACCCGGCGGCATCGCGGCCGACGCGGCGCACAACATCTACGTTTCCGATACGATGGCGAACCTCGTGAAAAAGGTCACACCGAACGGCGGGATCACGAACGTCGGCTCGGGCTTCAACCATCCGAACGGGCTTGCGACCGATTCCAAGGGCGACCTCTTTATCGCGGACACTTCGCATAACGCCGTGAAGGAAGTGGAGCCGAATGGAAAGATCGTCTCGATCGGCTCTGGCTTGAGCGGTCCGTACGGCGTCGCCGTCGATTCGTCCGGCAACGTCTACGTCGCCGACACGTATCACAATCAGATCCTCCGCTTCAAAGCCCCCTAATTTCCATGTCATCCTGAGCGGAGGCGCGAAGCGCGCGCTTCCTCTCTGTCGTCCTGAGCGGAGGCGCGAAGCGCCGTAGTCGAAGGACGGAGCGGAGCGAGCGCTTCCTCTATGTCATCCTGAGCGGAGGCGCGAAGCGCCGTAGTCGAAGGACGAAAGGAGCGCGCGAAAGCGCGCTCCTGTTTGTGTCACCGCAGCGTCGTCGCTTCGAGCGAGAACTAACGTCGGTTGAGTGGAAGCGGCTTCGGCTTATAGTCGCAAGTTGAGATCGAACGTGATTTGGAACGGCTGCTTGACGGCGGTGTATCCGACTTCAGTTTGATTCGACCACGGACCGTACGGATACTTGAGCTGAATCGGTGCCGCGCCGAGAAAGTTTCCGGCCGGCGCTAAGATATTTGAGGGCAGATTCGAGTACATGCAGATGTTCGAGTCGTCCCATGCATAACCGCGCTGGAAGCACGCGTTGTAGATATTCGAAGCCGTCATCGTCAGCGTCGCGTGGGCGTTGACTTCATAACTCGCCTGTAGGTTGAGCGTCAATTGCCAAGGCTGGCGTAGCGCGCCGAGCGTATCGAATTGGTGCGTGTACGGATCTGGTAGAAAGATGACCCCGGGCGCGATCGTCGTACCCGACGCATTCGTATAAGAACCGCTGCAACTCGCCCCCGGCGCGGTCGGATTGAGCGCCGGATTGTGCGTGCACGACTGCGGCACGTATCCCGGCCACACCAACGGCGAACCGTAGAACGAGCCGGAATTGTAGGTGAGATTCGGCGTGACAGTAAAGCGGTTGTGCTTGTAGTTGAGCACCAGGGTCGCAACGTTCGGAACGGCAAACCCGTTTGCCGAACTGAATGCCGTCGGAATGACGTCGTAGGTCGTAAACCAGCCGTTTTTGTCGATCAACGGTTGTAGGCCGCCGTTGTAGTAGGGGTTGGCTACGTGCACGCCGCCGGAATTGATGAACACCGGCTTGGCGTTACCGGCGTAGAGCCCGCTGCCGCATGCAACTGAGTCCACCGCCGCTCCGGCACACGCACGCGTGTACGAATTATATTGCTCGATTGCCGCGTTGAGACTATCGAGGACGCCGACGCCGTTGGAAATCGGCGCGTATTTAATGCGGCTATTCGTGTACGTGTACGATAACGCGAACGAAAAGCCGTTCTTTGTAAAGTCGCCGTCCTGGAACGATAACTCGACGCCGCTCGACTGTTGGCTACCGACGTTGACCGCCGTCGTAATGCCGGTTGCCGGATCGATGGCGAAGTTTTGCACTTGGTTGCTGGTGGCGCGGTAAAACGGCGAAATCTTAAACGACATGCCCGTCCCGTGAAAATGATGCTCCCACGAGAGGTCGTAGTTCCACGACGAATCGGGCAGCAGTTGATGGTACGGCGTCGTGTAGCCGAGTTTGTAAAATCCGGCGATTTGGTCGGGAAGGTCTTGCTGGCGATCGTTGAATTCTTGCGACGACGTCTCGGCCGCGCGAACGTAGCGGCCGGCCGACATACGCAACACGTTGTCGGGATTGAGCGTATAGGTCGCCGCCAGACGCGGCGATACCAGCCAGTACGACGACCTCGCCGGCATATCGTTAACCAACCCGACCCCGGGCACCGTCATCGGCGTAAATCCGGCCGGACACGGGCCGAACGACGATCCGTTCCAGCGCGACACCGGATTCTGCGCCGGAGCGCCACAGTTCTCGTTGTTGAACGCGTTGAACCAAAACGCGCGCGCCGGATAACCGTCGACCGTATTGTCGAACTTGTATTTGAAATTGTCGACGCGCGCACCGAGGTTAACCAGCAGGCGGTCGTCGGGCGTCCACACGTCGGTCAGCGCCAGCGAACTAAAATACGGCCGCACGCCGTCGAATTGCGCGGCGTTGCCGTTCTCCGTCATAATCCAATGCGCGTCGGCTTTGGCTGCCGGCGATCCCGCCGGCGCCGTATCCGGCGTCAAGCAAATGTATGGAAAACTCTGCGGCACCGGACAACCCGGTTGCGGGTGATTGAATAGGCCGCCTTGGCTGCCGACGTTGAAGCAACTCCACTGCGCGCCCGTATTGAAATTGTAACAATCGCCGTTGTTGCCGACGTAACTCGAGATAATCGTGCCAAGACCCGTCGCCGGTCGCGAGTTCGGGCCGCCGCTCGAAAACTCAGCGTTGTACGTGGTCAGCGTCTGCGTGTTGTACGCGAGGCTCGCCGTAAAGAGATTCTTCGAACCGAGTTGGTTTGAATAGATCGCGCCCGCGCCGTAGATCCACGCCAGCACGTCGTACTCTGCCGGATCGGCGGCGAACGTTAGTTGCGCGCCGTTGGGGCCGTTAATGAGCCAATCCGACCACTCGCCGTAGCCCAATATGCGCAAGTACGAATGGTTGTCGAAGTTGCGCTGATACTGCACCTTCTCGACTGAAAAGCCGACGTTGTTTCCGTCGCGCTGGTTGGGGCCGAGCAGCGACGGCGTCGACGTCGTACCGTTCGCCGTGGTGTTGTTAAACACGCGGTCGCTCGGACTGGCGGGAAACGGCCCGGTGTACAGCTTTGCCGGATTGGGTGCCTGTCCGAGCGCGCCGCCGTAGTACGTCGAGTCGAGGTACGGCACGCCCCCCGGATACACGCCGCCGCTGAATACGTCGTTGTACGACGAGTAGAACTGCGTCTGGATGTTGCCGGTGACGTAGAGCAACTGTACGTCGTCGCGCCCGGTATCCGTGTGGTGCGGAATCCCGATATGAAAGTTCATCACGTCTTCGCGATCGAATCCGGCCGCTTGAAAATACGACTGCCCCGGTGAGTAGAGCGCACCGTAGTTCGGATCGCCGATGCACGAATTTGGGCCGTGCCTGAGCGTACAGCTGCCGTCAACGACGTTGTAAACCGCGTTGTTTGAAACGATCGAAAGCGGATAGAAGTATTGCGGATCGCTCGTGCCGTTGAACTGATCGATGTAGCGATACGTTTGGTTCGCTCCGGCAAACCCGACGTAGTAGGAAAACAGCCGGTCCGGCGTCGCACCGCCGACTTCCACCGACGCAAAATGATAGAACTGCGGGCTTCCAACCGCCGCGTCAACCGTTGCGTAACCAGGACTCGTGCCGCTCTTGATGACTTGATTGATGTAACCAGCGAGACCCGACGAGTTTGACGTCGCGGGCGTGCCCCCAGTATAAATCTGCACTTCCTGTTGCCCCAGCGCCGAAAGCGTGACGATCGGAGCAAAATCGGATTGGCGAACGACGGGCACACCGTCGAACTCGTACGCGACTTGATTGTAATCGCCGCCGCGCACGTAGACGCTTTGATACCAGCCTTGTTGACCGGTTGGAACTGAAACGCCGGGAACGCTGGCAATCGCCCCGTAGGCCTGATTGAGCGACCCCGAGCCGGCCACCGACTGCGCGGCTTTCTGGCCGGCGGCATTGACCGAATAAACGTCGCTGGTCGTGCCCGGTCGAACCAAGCTTCCCGCGCCGCGTGCCGAAACGCGTCCGATCGTTTTGAGCGCCGGTGAAAGCGCGATAACGAAGGTACTGGCCTGATCGGCAAACACGCTGGCACCGGGTTGCGACGCCGGCGAATATCCCGTCTTTTCAACGCGCAGCGTATATGTATCGGGGTTGAGCGCCAAAAACGAAAACGATCCCGAGCCGTCGGTTGTCGTCGTCGCAGTTTGCGACGGAGAAACCGCGGTGACCGTCGCGCCCGGAATCGGAGCGTTTGAGGCCGCATCCACGACGCGCCCGCGAATCGTACCGGTCGTCGATGCGATGGCGCACGGCGTTCCGGCAACGATCGTGGCGGCGACGAGCAATACGGTCGCGGCAAATCGCATCATCGCGCCAATTCTATCCTTTCATGGCATGCGAATCCATGTTGCAAGACGACAAAAGCGCCCCCCTTTTATGTTCAGCAGAACCAGCGAGAATACTGCGTTACGGAGGTGGCGAGACGGCGGGAGCAGAGTTTCGGCAATCTCGCGCGATTGGAAGAATTACCGACGACGCATCGCTCTCGAGCATCGTGCTGCGGGTTTGACCGTTGGCAACCATCGTTGCAAACGCCGCTTGCGGGGACGTTGCGGCAACGCCGTAGTCGGTCCTGGAACCGCCCGTGGCCGGTACCACCGTCGCAGCGGGCTTGGGTTGCGCGATGCCTGCATCGGTAATCGCGGCCGGTGTCGCCGCCGCCACCGACGACTGATTCGGCGAGTTCACCGTCGGATTGAAATCGGGATATTCGTGGCGCATGGCGCTCAGTTCGTCGGTTTCCACCATCCCACTGAAGACGTTGAGTTGCCGCTTTTGGTCGTCTTCGACCGCCTGCAGCGCAGCCTTTATCTGGTCTGCGGAGCGTTCGTCGCCCGATGACGGGTATGCTGGAAAGCGCGCCGGATCGGTGAGCGCGCGATCGATCTCGTCGAGATTGTGCACCATCGAGTACACGACGTTGCGAATGCCCAAACGGTCGAGTGGCAGCGCCTTCGATCGCTGCGCTTGATCCCACGCCATCTTGGCGAAAGCTCGTCGCCCGGCCTCGATGACTTGATCGTTCTTCATCAGCCCAACTAATGCCACTTGCACGTTGGCCCCTAGCGTCGTGCACAGGGCGCGTGCCTTGACCTCGATGATCTGCTTGAGCGGTGAAGGTTGCGGCGATGGGGCGCTCATTGGTTCTTGCGCGATCAAGACGGCAACCGCGATTGCGGCTCGGAGCACGACGGAGATCACACCGCCGCAGCAGGTGCAAACTGACGCGCGAATTCCGCGGGCGCAAGATTGGTCTGCGCGGCGATGCGCTCGAGCGCGGCCCCTTGCAAGTCCCACGGTTCGAGACGAGTCATGTTGTCGCGCGCAACGCGGTAAGCTTCGGTGGTCACGTCAACGAGCCGCGTGCGAATGCGCCCGGTTTGTTCGTCCAGGAGTTCTTCGAGCCGCACGGGCTGCACGCGACCGCCGCTCAGCGCAATCAGCGCTCCGCTTCCGCCTTCGGCTAGATAACGAACCGCCCCGTATCCGAGCGTGCGAGTATAATCGAGATCGAACGGCACCGGTTTCGCGCAGCGCAGTTCGTAGCCGATGTCTTTTGCAAGAACCGTTGCGTGTACGCCAAGTTCGCTCAACCGTTTGCGAACGCCGTCGCGCAGAACCGTACCGATCGGAACGTCGGCGAGCCGAACGTGCCCGAACGAATCGCGCTCGGCTGTATCGAGCGCGGCCGCCAGCGCCTCGACGGACACGCGTTCGGCGATGCCTTCGGCAACGACCGCAACGCCGTCTTCGCGCCCCCGTGCACGCTGCTTGACGATTGCGCCTGCGATCGTATCGATAACAGTTGCCAACTCCGTTTGCAGCGGAAATTCTTCGGGAATCACCGCGAGAGTCGCGCCGGATGCCTTGAACATGCCGAGCGCGAGAGCGCCCGACTTCCGCCCCATGCTCACGACGATGTACCAGCGCGTCGTCGTGCGCGCGTCTTCGATCAAACTTTCGATGATTTGCGAGCCAACCGAGCGCGCGGTTTCGAATCCAAACGTCGGCGCGTTGTCGGGCAGCGGCAGGTCGTTGTCGATCGTCTTCGGCACGGTTACGACCCCGATGCGCCCGTTGGTGCGCTCGGCAATTTTCGCTGCGCCGAACGTCGTGTCGTCGCCGCCGATGCACAGCAGATAGCGAATGCCCATCGCCATCAGAGCGGCGATGCAACGATCGAGGGTTGCATCGTCTTTCGCCGGATTGGTCCGCGAGGTGCGCAGGATCGAGCCACCGCTGTTGCCGATTCGCGACATCTCGTCCAGATCGAGATCCGTCGTTACCGGCGTCTTTCCGCTCGCCAAATCCCGATAGCCGTCGTAGATGCCGACGACGCGCCATCCGCACGCGATCGCTTCGCTCGCCGCCGACGCGATAACGCCATTGATGCCCGGTGCCGGCCCACCGCCGACGAGAATCCCGAGCGTCATCGCATCACCAGCCGCACGATCGCCGGCAACGACTCCAAATTTGGGATGACGCGCGTCGCGATCGCCGGATCCTCACCGGTGTGGTCGCGATCGACCCAAATGCGCGGAACGCCGACGGTGCGAGCGGGCACAATATCGTGAAACCAACTACACGCGACATGGATCCAGGGCGCGTCGTTGATCGTTTCGCGAAAGCGATGAAAGTGGGCCAGCGCCGGCTTGTAACTGTGCACGTGTTCCGCCGTAATGACCCGGTCGATCGTTACGCCGAGCGTAGGCGCGGTTTGCTCGAATAAATCCACGTCGCAGTTGGTAAGCACGGCCAGCATCCAGCCGTCTTCGCGCAACTGGGCGAGTGTTGGTCGCGTGTCGGGGAAAACCGGCAGCGTCGCCCATTCGTCGGCGATCGCCGTTGCGGACAGCCCGAACTCGCTGCCGAGGTCGTTTATCGCCTGCTCGAGCGCAAGCCGCGTCACCTCGCGATACGAGCGGTAATTTCCGGCTTCGACGACCGGTTCGTGGCGACGATACGCCTGCAGTAAATCGTGCGCACGGCATGCACCGCCCCGCTCGAGAATCGCCGCGAATCCCGCGTTCCAATCGACGAGCGTTCCGAAACAATCAAACGACACCCACCGCTCGGTCACGACTGAACCTCTAGCGTTTCCTTTCGTGCGAGAGCTCGCCGGCGACATCTCGATACAGCGCGCGGGTTGCTTGGGCCACCAACTCCGCCACACGAAAAAGTGCGTCCCCCGATATCGTAATAGCCTGCCATTCGACGCCTTCGTGACGGTGAACCAGCGCGTACGTATCGTTTCCGACGTCGTAGATCGCAAACTCGCTCGATTCGGCGATAAGCCGTCCCTTTGCAAGCGTTTCTCGATCGATGCTGTTAACTAACTTCATGATGTTCCTCGCGAGCGCGTTGCGACGGTGTTCCGGTTTGAACCGCTCCTAAAAGATCTCGGTGCACGTAAGCCCTAGGTCGCGTGCCGCATCTGCCAGCGGCCCGTCGGCGGTTACGATCTCGGCTCCTAAGTCCTCTGCGCACGCCAAGTAGGCTGCGTCGTAGGTGGTTAAGTCGTACGCCCGCGCCAAGTAACTCTCCGAGCCGGGAAGAAACCGCGACGGATTGGGGTCAAGGTGAATCGGCAAATCACGTAATCGTGCCAGCGCCTCGTCGACGTCGGCCGTGGTAATCCGGCCGTTGCGTTCAGCCGACAACAATAGATTTTGAATTTCCAAGCGAAAGATGTCAGGCGCAACGGCTTCGTCGCCGGCGACGATCCGATCGAGCACGGCATCAGCGTTCACGCTCGCCTCATCGGCCAGGAACCACTTGGCGGCTGTCGACGCGTCGAGGACGAAGATGCTCAGCGGCGATGCCCCTGATGCGCAAGCGCGCGCAAGGACCCTGTCCTGGGACGTTTCTGCGGCGTTCCGCGGGCCGCGATCCGCGCGCGCAATGCCTTGATCCGCTCGACCGTCTCGGCGGCGGAAACGGGAATGACCGGCCGAATCTCTACCGCGGGCTCGCCGTTACGCAGCACCGTAATCGTTTGTCCGGCAATTACGCGTTCCACGACTTCGGAGAACTTCGCCTTCGCTGCGGCCAGACCGATAGTCGTTTTCATGTGACTAGTCTATCATTTAAGGCTAGTCACAGCAAGGTGGCCAATCGCTGGATTCTGCGGGCATGCGCCTACCGGCCGCCGGATTTCAAAAAGGCTTTAGGCCACCCTCGCCCCAATATTAGGTGCGCCTAATATGCTGATCCCGCGCCGCTTGCGCTACGTGCTTCTTCTCTTCTTGCTTGCCGTGCCCGCGCTCGCGCCGGTTGTTGCGCGTGCCGACGCGGACGAGGCGCAGTCGGTAAATTCCACCTCTCTCGGCCTGCAGCCGATTCGCGGCCCCATCCCGATCGCCACGCCGGCAGCCGGCGAGTCGCGCATATTCCGGCGCGCCGACGGCGCGTACCAAGCCGTCCCCGATGCACGCGGCCGCGAGCGCATCTTCCACATCGTCGAGCGGGCCGCGCCGTGGACGCTCAAACCCGGCATGACGGTGATGGCGAACACCTATAACGGCGTGGTTCCTGGGCCGGCATTGGTCGTCCACCAAGGCGACACCGTCGTGCTCGATTACCGCAACAACGACGCGACTCCCGATACCGTTCATCTGCACGGCATCCACGATATTCCCGTCTCGATGGACGGCGTGGCCGGCATCTCGCAGCCGCTCGTGCCGCAGGGCGGACGTTACGTCTATCGCTTCGTCGCCGACACGCCGGGGACGTTTATCTACCATTCGCACGACCAAGAGGCGATGCTCAACTCCGGCCTTTACGGCGCGGTGATCGTGCTGCCGTCGCATCCGTCGCCGGTGGAACAAAACCTTGGCGGAGATTTCCTTGAGGTTCTTTCGTCGTGGCAGATTCAAAGCGCCGCCGAAAACGAATTCACCATCAACGGTAAAGAGTATCCGCTCACGCAAACGCTCGACGTCAAGCCCGGCGAACGGTTTCGCATTCGCTGGATCAATATCTCCGGCGAAAACTTTCACACGATGCATACGCACGGGCATTACCAGCAAGTCATCGCGCGCGACGCGCAGCCGGTAGCGTCGCTCGACGTGCAAGACACCGTACTGCTCGCGCCCGGACAACGCATGGATGTCGTGGTGAAAGCCGATGCAAAACCCGGAACGTGGTTACTGCACTGCCACGTGCTCGATCACGTCGAGGATCCGCAAGGCATGCCCGACGGTCTCGTCACCGCCATTCACTACATCGGTACGCCCAACACGCTCGGGTCGATGTACGCAGCGATGATGCCGGCGATGGGTGCGTCGGCCCCCAAGCCTCTCAGCTTCGCAATGACGGTCGTGCTCGGCGCGATCGCCGGCTTCACGATTTTCTTGGGTCTACCAATTGCCCGTGCACGTAGCGCCTCGCCGCAGGTCATCGCCTTGCTCAACGCGCTCGCTATCGGCATTTTGCTGTATCTCGTCGTCGAGATCGCGCAGAACGCGATCGCCCCGATCGCGCGCGGCGTAAGCGATTGGCATGCCGGCCACGCACTGTTTCCAACTGCAACGATTGCCGTCTTAATCATCGGGCTGCTTCTCGGACTCGTCGGACTCGGCAGCGTCGCCACCCATTTGACGCGCAGCGCGGCATCGCACGCCGAGAATCCGATGCTGCTCTCGACAATCGTGGCGATCGGTATCGGTGCGCACAACTTCGGTGAAGGACTGGCGATTGGTGCGTCAGCAGCTGCCGGCTCGACCGCCATTGCCGTTGCGTTGATCGTCGGATTCGCGCTGCACAATGCGACCGAAGGCTTCGGCGTCGCCGCCCCGTTGGTCGGGCGGTTCGTCCCGTCGTGGTTCCAAATCGGCGTCGCCGGCTTGATCGCCGGCGGCCCGACGTTTCTGGGAACCGTGGTCGGCTATCAGTTTTACTCGCCGGTATTATCCGTGCTGTTTCTCGCCACGGCCGTCGGCGCGCTGATTTTCGTGATCGGCGAACTCTGGGCGATGTTACGGCGAACCGGCCTGACGGCGCTGGTGACCGCAACCGTTACCGCCGGATTCCTCGTGGCGTTCGCCACCGAGTTGCTGATCGACGTCAGCGGCGGCTAGGGCAACCTCTGCGTAAACGCCGGTTGCGTCGGCACAGCGCGATCCCTGGCCGCTACAGTCGTACTCCAACCGAAAGAAGAATCGTGACAGACGCCGTTCTCATGGTGCCTCCACCTCGTGCGCACGTTTTCTCTTTACCAGCATAGCGAAGAGCGTACGCGAGCGTAGCGCTAGGGAGGTAGGCAACCGGCAAAGAAGGACCCGGCCTCGGAGGTAGACCTGAAGCAACGGGCACGGGTTGAGACCGGGGCGGTCCGAGCGCTGCGGGCGGCGTCGCTCCACGAACGCGTTTTATTGGTGGAGGCCGGCCCCGGTTGGGGTAAAACAACCGCTGTGCGCGCAGCCTTTTCAGACGCGCACTATGTCGAGGTTCCTGCGGGGGTACGGGCAGGTTCATTTCATCGCGTTCTCCTCGAGTCGCTTGGTATCGACGCAAACGACGCCGGCAGTATCGTTGCGCGCCTAGCGTCGGATCCCGACGGGGTTACGCGTGCGCTGTTGGCGGCAATCCCCAACCGCGCGCAGCTGGTGATTGACGACGTTCAGCGTTTGGATCCGCACGGGGTCCGCATCGTCGAACTGTTGGTCGAAGCCGAGGAAACAAATCTCGTCCTTGTCGGCCGCTCGATGGCGGCATTCGCGGTCGGCTCGTGGATGTCGCGCGGCCTCGTTGGGATGCCGTTCGGGCCCGATACGTTTGCGCTACGCACCCCACAGGTGCTCGAGATCCTCGACGATCCGGCGGCGGAAAAACTCGCCTCAACGATTGTTTCGAACTTCGGCGGCTGGCCGATCGCGGCGACGTTGGCAGCGTCGCTGCTCTCCCGCGGCTGCACGGCCGACCGCGTGCTGGCGCAACTTGGCGATGGCATCGGTGCCGTAGCCGGATCCGCACTGGCCGATCTCACCGAAGGCGAACGCAACGATTTAATCACGACGGCGCTCTGCGGCGCGCACGGAATCGCCGTCAGCACGGATCAACTGCGCCTCACGCGCCGGCTCGGATTTCCCGAATCGGCATCCGGGTTGCACGAAATCGTCGTCACGGCGTTGCTTAAGGCCTCCGACCCGAAACAACGCCGCGCGGTGGCTGAAAGCATGGCGCTCGATAGTGCCGATCCCGCAGCCGTTTTCGCGCTCCTCTCAGCCGAGGCGCCGCACGCCCTGCGCCAACGCGCCTGGGCACTGCTTGCGCCGCTGTTCGATCGCTACGACGGCGCGGTGCTGGAACAAATCGCCGCCCATCCCGAAGTTCCGGCGCCTGCGCGCGAGGCCGCGCGCTGCTTCATCCTCACGTTCGGCTCGCAGTTTGAAGAGGCCGCTGCAATCGCCGAGTGCGTTCTCGACGAGGTCGCCGCCATCGCACCCGCCGCCGCGATTCGTTTGGCGCGTTCGATGGCCTATACGCAGCGCGGCATGCGCGCGCTCGACGCGTTGTCGCGCATCGAATCCGACGACCCCGCGATCATCGTCTATCGCGATTGTTTGGTGGGCAATCTGCTCGGTGCCCGCGACCGCCTTGCCGCCGCGATGCAAACGGCGTTACGCAGCGGCGAACCGTTGCTGGTAGCGCGCTCCGCGATTTACGCCGCGTTGGTTGCGGCGCGCCAAGATGCGCTCGATGAAGCCGAAGGTCTAGCTGCGCGCGGCGAAGAGGCTGCGCGCGCCGCCGGTTCGGTACTGCTCGAAGTGCGCGCACTGAAAATTCGTTACGCAATTGCCGCGTTGCGGGCGAACGTCGATCTCGCGGCGGTCCACGTCGGCCGCCTCATCGCCTTGCAAGAGTTGGTCGGCGATCCCACCGAACGCGCGTCGGATTTGGTAGCCGCCTTCGAAATCGAAGTCTTTGCCGGCCGCGCCGCGCGGGCCGCGGCGTACGATGAAGCCATCCGTCGCATCGGCCCCGATTGGCTCGGAATGGAAACCTACGCCGTCTGCCGTTCGATCGTCGACGCCTGGAACGGACAATTGTTGCCGGCCGTCGACCGGCTCGCGGCGTTCGCATCGGCGGCACCGCAACAGATGCAGCGTCTGCCGCTCGCGGTCGCGGCGTTTCTCGCCGGAGCGGCGGGAGCCGGCGAACGCGCAGCGGAGTTGCTGCGATCGTTAAACTCGCCGGCCGCGCCGCCGGCCGATTCGTTCGCTGCCGCGCACTTCGAAATGGCCACCGCATTCGCTGCCATGGGCGAGGTGGTGCTCCACCGACCGGCATCCGCATCGGCGCGGTTACAGGTCCGAGCACGCACCGCGATCGGTGAGGTCTTCATTGGCGCGGCGCGGCGTTTTGCCGCACAGCAAGATATCGCCGGGTATGCCGAAACGATGCGCTCGGCGGGGTTTACCGGCATCGCGATGATGGCCGACGCCTGCGGTCTCGACCGTCAGCGTTCCCCGCTCTCGCGCACCGAACTCTCGGTGCTCTCCTACCTCGCCTCGGGCATGGACGCGTCCCGCATCGCCGGCCTCACGGGTCGCTCGGTGCACACCATCAAAAATCAGCGCCGCTCGATAATCGGCAAACTCGGGGCGTCCAACACGCTTGAAGCGGTCGCAATCGCGCGCCGCCTGGGATTGCTCTAGCCGCGCGAGCATCCCGTGCTTCCGTGCTCGGCTCACGGGCCGGCTGTGGGCAACGATAGCATCGAAGTGTCATGCGCGATTCATCCCGCGCACACTATCATCCATTGCAGTCACGCCATAGGAGCAAGCGAAGATGACCCTGGCCATTCTCCACCACCTGGTGGCCTTCGTACACCAAATCGTCTTCTCAATCGTACCGCCGCACCTGCCGAAGCCGTAGCCGATATGAAACGCTATCCTGGAGAGCGGACGGCGTATGCCGAGCTCCTTTCGATCGTCGCCAATGAGGTGACGTTCGAGCATCGGTGGGCCATCGTCGATTGGGTTCGGCGCGAGATGCACGCAGCGTCAGCCGATGAGGTGATGGCTTTGGTCGATCGCGCGAGCGTCGACATCGCGGCGCGCGCTCCGCAACAGCAACGCCGAAGCGTGCTCGCCCGTTTGGACGCGTTTCGCGAACGCGTGCAAGAGGCGGCGTGGGAACAGACCTCCGTCCGAGGAGCGACGCCCGAGGACTTGGTCGATGCAATGCATGAGATGATTCGAGCCGTCGATCCGGCGATCTCTACTCATCTCGCGGGTGTGGGCACCCTTGCCGGAAGCATCGCCAAGTACCTCGGGCTCGAAGGAGATCGGGTGCGCGACATCGCCATCGCCGGTCGACTTCTCGATATCGGAAAAATCGCACCGCAAAGTTGCGGAAGCGAACACGCCGCCGCCGGCGAACGGATGCTTCGCGAAATTCCCGCGCTGCAGCGGTACGCCGGCTGGGTTCGCTCGCATCACGAACGCTTGGACGGCTCCGGCTATCCCGATCGTTTGCGCGCACCCGACATTGCGCTCGAAGTGCGCATCCTCGCCGTCGCGGACGTGTTCGATTCGATGGCGTGCGCGGTTCCGTACGCGGCGCACGTCGTTTCGACGACGATGCTGCATCTCGCCGAAAACGCCGGGCGGCGCTACGATCCGCTCGTCGTCAACGCACTCGATAGGTTCCTGGTATCGCGGCGGCTACGCGCGGTCAGTTCAAGCGCGGCGTAGGCACGATGATCGACTACAAGGCGATCGCGACCTCGATCGCCGACGGACTCAACGGAATCGCCCGCGCAACGCGAGCGATTCCGGCTACGTCTACCGCTGAAGTCGAACGCTGGTCGCGCGAGATGCGCGAAGCGTCGAAGCACGTGCTGATGGCGTTCGGCATCGACCCCGATCAGATCAAAAATCCGGCCATCCCGTGCGGCGGCGGATGGTTCGCGGAGTGGCACGACGGCGACCACGGTGAGTGGCGCGCCGTCCAAAAATAACCCCGCCGATGTCATCCTGAGCGGAGGCGCGCAGCGCCGCAGTCGAAGGACGAGCGGAGGCGCGCAGCGCCTCCCGATGTCATCCTGAGCGGAGTGAGCGCAGCGAGCGCAGTCGAAGGACGGGTAGAGCTACTTCGTCTTATTAACGATGTGCGCGATCGTAATTACGGTCATGCCTTTGCTTACCGCGAGCGCCGCTGAGTACTGTCCCTTCGCCGGATCGGTGACAACGAACACCGCACTCGGAACGGGCGTCGTCACGTGCAAACGCTCGGATCCAGCGGGCATGTTTTTCTGATACCACGCGTAGACTTTATCAAACGAATCCTTCGTAACGAGCACCTTACCCGACGCGTTAGTCATCATTTCGCTTCCCGGTTTCGTGGAAGCACGCGTCGTAGCGCCTGGATACTCCGGAACGTTTCCTGAAAACGACGCACTGCCCGGCGCGGGGCTCGCTTCGCCATTCATCGCCGTCTGGTCGCTCGCAGCAGCTGTTACTTCGGCGTTAGCGCTCGCGGACGCGTTCGATTGATCCGAACTCGACGATTTTCCGGTGCATGCCGTAAGCGCGAGGGCAATCGACGCAATCGCCAACGTGGACGTGATTAAACGCATGTAGACTCCTTCTATGGACCTCGAATACTGCAAAGCGTAACTTTGTGCAATAACTAGAGTCGCTTTTCCTGCGCCTCGGGAGGCACCCGCGCGAAACTCGCAAAATACGCGCATCTACCGCCAGGCTTTCCACCGGAGGTCTTCGTGTACCGTTTTCGCGCACTCGCCGTTCTCGCCGCATTCGTAATGTCGGCGGGCTGCAGTTCGACTCTTTCTAGTTCGCCCGCACCGGCGCCAACGGGTTCGAGCGCTCCCCCGGCCGCAATTCAGCACGTCGTCATCATGCTGCAAGAGAACCGCTCGCTGAATAACATCTTTATGAGTTTCCCGGGCGCCGACACCAGCACGACCGGCGCGTGTAAGCCCTATTACGAACCGCCGTCGGGTCCGGAAATTTGCACGAACGGACAGCCGGTGCAGATGAAGCCGATTACGCTCGAGACGTGCCGCTGCTTAGGCGGCGTCGACATCGAGCACAGCCATGCGACGTTCGAAGCGGAGTACGACGGCGGGAAGATGGACGGCTTCGACACGATTGGGTTCGGAACGGCGGGAGGCGGTGGACCGGCCGGCTTCTATCCGTACGCGTACGTTGTTCGCCGCGAAGTCCAGCCGTATTGGGACATGGCTAGCCGTTACGCGCTCGCCGACCACATGTTCTCGACGGAAACCAGCGACAGCTTCGTCGCGCACCAAATGATCATCGCCGGCACGACCGCATTGAACTCACACGAGTCGCTGGTGGATACGCCCTCGAGCATTCCCTGGGGCTGCGACAATCCAGCGCCGAGTACGACAACCGGCGTGATCTTCAGCAACGGAAGAGTCGACGAAGGCGGCGGCCCGTTCCCGTGCTTTACGCAGTACAAGACGATGGCCGATGTGCTCGATGCCGGCGGCGTGTCGTGGAAATACTACGTCGCGAGCCTATTGGACGACTTTTCGGGCGGCGTTTGGAATGCATACGACGCGATTAAGGTGATTCGCCGCGGCTCCGATTGGAAGAACGTCAGTTCGCCGAACACCAACGTCTTCAAAGACATCAAGAATGGAACGCTGCCGCAAGTGTCGTGGGTGATTCCGTACTTGCCCGACTCCGACCACCCCGCAAGCGGCAACAACAAGGGGCCGTCCTGGGTGACGTCCGTCGTCAACGCCATCGGCAAGAGCACGTATTGGAAGAATACCGCAATCATCGTACTGTGGGATGACTGGGGCGGCTTCTACGATAACGTGCCGCCGCCGCAACCGGACTACTTCAGCCTCGGAATGCGCGTGCCGATGATCGTCATCTCACCCTACGCCAAGAAACACTACGTTTCCAAAACTCAATACGAGTTCGGCAGCGTATTGAAATTCATCGAACAAACTTTTGGTACCGCCTCGCTGGGAGTCACCGACGTGCGCGCCAACTCCATCGGCGATATTTTCGACTTCAGCCAAACTCCCGGTAAGTTCCAGCCGTTCAATGCCCCGTTCAACGAAACGTACTTTTTGCACCGCCGCGGCGAGACGCGATCGCAGCAAATCATTGAAAAAGACGGCGCCCCGCCAGACTAACGCTACGATGTCATCCTGAGCGGAGGCGCAAAGCGCCGCAGTCGAAGGACGAGCGAAAGGCGTGGAGCAACGTCTCATGAAGCGAAACCTTTACACGAGCCTCGGCACGCGCGTACCGATGGTCGCCATTTCGCCGTGTGCGAAACGCCATCACGTTTCAAAAACTCAGTACGAATTCGGCAGCACCTTGAAGTTTATCGAGCAAAACTTCGACACGGCGTCGCTGGGTTCAACTGACGTGCGCGCGAACTCGATCGGTGACGTCTTCAATTTTAGTCAAGCGCCATTGAAGTTCCGGCCATTTCGCGCGCAATACCCCCAATCGTTTTTCTTGCGCCTGCGACCCGCGATACCACCAAGCGTCATCATCAAAAACGACGGCGGCGTTCCCGATTGAAATACCGCTACGGAGAACTCACCTGGCCTGAAGTAAAACAAGCGGCAGCGGAAAACCGCGTCGCGATCGTGCCCATTGCAACGCTCGAAGACCATGGACGCCATCTGCCGATCGACACGGATTTGCGATTATGCACGGCCGTTTGCGAAGAGGCCGCAACGCGCGCGCGCGATCGCGTCGTGCTTGTGCCCGCCATCAATCACGGCTACAGCCCGCACCACCTCGATTTTCCCGGCCCAATCACGATCGGCGCACACACACTGATCGACTATGGCGTCGACGTCTGCCGCAGCCTCGCGCACCACGGCTTCCGCCGAATTCTGATCGTCAACGGACACGGCAGCAACACGCCGTTCGTGGATATTATCGCGCGCCTGGCCGTGGTCCAAACCGGCGTGCTCGCCGCCGCCGTCAACTATTGGGCCGCGCCGGGCGTGCGCGAAGTTGCGGAATCGCTGCGCGAGTCCGACAAAATCGGCGGAATGAATCATGCATGCGAGTTCGAGACGTCGCTGTACCTCGCGCTCGCGCCCGAACTCGTCGACATGTCACAAGCCGTCCACGAATTGTCGCATCGTCCAACGAAAAACTACTGGACCGACCTCATCGGCGGCGACGGACCGCTGGTAATGATGGAACACTGGAGCGCAATCAGCGAAACCGGCGTCATGGGCGATCCAACGAAAGCGACGGCCGAAAAGGGGCGCGCGCTCTTCAACGCCGCCGCCGACGGTATCGTCGAACTCGTTGACGAGATGCGCGCGCGACCCCCGGCGCAGCGCCAAGACCATCATTGAACCGCCGTAAATCAGCAGGAACTCGACGCCATCAGCACCGACTTCAAGAACTATCGTCCGGCTCACGCGGTCGCGCCGTTTTGGAACGCGTGGGGATGGCCTATCTAGCGCGTCCGCAGGAGTACCCGCATGCAGCAACGTCGCTCTTACGTGGGTCCGATCGCCGTCATCGTCATCGTTGCCGTCATCGCCCTGTTCGTCGGCGCGACGTACAACTCGCTGGTGACGCTGGGCCAGGCCGTCGACGCGCAGTGGGGACAGGTGCAGAACGTTTACCAGCGGCGAGCGGATCTGATTCCCAATCTGGTCGCCACGGTCAAGGGCGCGGCGAATTTCGAATCCAGCACCTACGAGGCAGTCGCGAAAGCCCGCGCGAGCGTCGGGCAAATCCCGCCCGATGCGGTGCAGAACGCGCTTAACAACCCGCAAGATTTCGCCAAGTACGCGCAAGCCCAAGATCAACTCGGCTCGGCGCTCTCGCGCCTGTTGGCCGTCTCAGAAAACTATCCGCAACTGCGCGCGACCGAAAACTTCCAGACGCTCCAAGCCCAACTCGAGGGCAGCGAAAACCGCATCGCCTACGAGCGCAAGAAGTACAACGATGCCGCACGCGCTTTCAATACCAAGCGCGATACGTTTCCAACCGTCATGATCGCCGGCATGTTCGGCAGCCGCTTCAACGAGAAACCCTACTTCCAAGCGCAACCCGGCGCGCAGTCCGTGCCCAACGTGAACTTCCAGCAGTGAATCGCGACGACCGCGCGCGCATCGCGCACGCCATTGCCGAAGCCGAAAACGGCACGAGCGGTCGGATCGCGGTGCGCATCGTTCCCGACGACAACGTGGACGCTTTCGCGCGCGCCGTGCACGAATTTGCGCGCACCGGTCTACATCGCCACGATGCGAGCAATGCCGCCCTCGTACTGTTCGCGCCCAAAGCGCGGCGTTTCGCGGTCATCGGCGATCGCGCGCTGCATCAGCGCGTCGGCGACGCGTTTTGGAACGGCGTCGTTGCAGAGAGCGCTGCGTACTTCAAGCGCGGTTCCTTCGCCGACGGCATCGTGCACGCCGTTGGCCGCATCGGCGAAGCCTTACACGCACACTTCCCCGTCGGCAGTGAGAACGCGTCGTGATTCGCGTACCGATTGCGCCGTGGTTGCTCGCTGCGGTGTTCGCGCTTGCCGCGCCAGTCGTCGCCGCCGACTTCACGGCGCCGCCCACGCCGAATCACTACGTCACCGACGGCGCAGGCGTACTGTCGAGCGCGACGCGCACGACGTTAGAGAACCAACTTCGCGCCTACGAGAGTGCGACGGGACATCAAGTCGTTGTGTGGATCGGCCGCACTACCGGCGACGTTCCGCTCGAAACCTGGACGACGCAGACCGCCGATCGCTGGAAAATCGGCCGCCACGGCCACGACGACGGTGCTGTGCTCTTCGTCTTCATGGACGACCACAAGATTCGCATCGAAGTCGGCTATGGTCTCGAAAGCGCGCTCACCGACGCGCAAGCAAGCCGCATCATTCAGGATCAGATCGCTCCCAAGCTGCGCGCGGGCGACACCGACGCGGCGATTTCGGCCGGCGTCGCGGCGATGCTCACGACGATCTCGCCGGCCTACAACGGCGTCACGCCGCCGCCGTCGTCAGCGCCGGCGGACACGACGATCTCCGGTCCTGCCGCGGTAATCCTCATCGTCGTCTTCGGATTGATCTTCGCGTTCATCATTTTCTTGGTCGTGATGCAGGTGATCGGGATGATCCGCTACGGCTATCTCGTGATGCGCGAAGGTAGCACGCGCGCTCAAACCGATATGCGGCGCTGGTGGTTCTGGGGAGGCGCGGGGTTTCTCGGCGGCTCGTCGTCGTCGTTTGGCGGCGGCGGGGGATTTGACGGCGGCTTCTCAGCCGGCGGCGGGAGCTTCGGCGGCGGCGGGGCCTCCGGCGGTTGGTAGCCACCAGTTTACGGCTGTAGAGCAACCTCCGTGGTCTGCGTGCCCGATACAGAGACACCGTTGGGTGCCGTATTCGAGAACGCGTTTTGCACGCGAAGATCGAGCACCAAGCCTCGAGCGGCGTCGTAGTGTCCGGTCGCGGTAACGGTCGAACCGCCCGAGGCGCTCTGCGCGACGGATTTCATCGTAACGGCCACGCCCTTCGCATCCGTACTCGTGGCGGCAAATTCGAAAGTCTGAGACATTGCATATTGGTCGCTGCTTTGCACGCGCCAAGTATCGCCGGAAACAATATGCGGCCGTTGTGCGCAGCCATTCGCAAAACTGTTGAAGATGGCAAACGTTTGGCCCATCATGCCGGCTTGTGCATTTTGTGCGTCTTGCGTTGACATTTGCACTTGGGGGTTGAGCTTGCGATTTGCATTGTACGCAGGAACGAGTTGACCGTCGCGGGTGAAGCTCGCGGCAAACTCGTTCATCTGCGCCATCGCCGCGCCGTTTCCAAGCAGCGAATCGGTGAAACTGACGTGCGCCTGAGCCGAACCGTTCGGCGCGACCGACTCGAGGCCGATCCTCACAACGTATTCGGTTGGGTGTGTCTTGGCGTACGCCATCGTGGACGCGACGTGCGCTTGAACGGCTCCTGGGAGGGTGGAAGCGTCGACGCGCTCGTCGGTCGCAATCGTCACGTTGTAAACGTAGGTTTGCCCCGGCGCTCTCGTGGTGGCTGCGACTGCCGGCGCGGCGACCGCGACCGCTAATATCAGCAACACCGGCGAACACTCCAAGAACTTTTTCATCGAAACGAGCATAGCACGCTCCGTCCACGCCGCAGGCGGGGCTTCGGGCACCGAGCGGGGTATAACGACGGCATGAAGCGCTCAACGCTCTTTGCCGCCGTCGTGACCGTGGCGCTCGCGCTCGCGGTCGTCGCGCGGACGCCGGCCCCCGCCGAAACGATTGCGTACCGGTACGCGGCCCTGCCCGGGCCCGCCGCGAATTGCCAATGGTTTGACGACAACCTCAACGATCATTCGGAAGGCTCGATGATTCGGCTTACGGATTTGCTCTACAATCGCGCTGCGCTTCCCGCCGGAACCGCCGTGAACGTGTCCGGTTCGGCCACGACTGCGCGCGGCGACCAGGTCGTGCAATTCCAACTCAACGGGCGTCTGCTCTGTGCCGGCGCCGCGGCGCTCAATCCGGCTATCACCGAAGCGACGCCGACGCCGCCGTAACTTACTCGCCCTTGGTAAACCAGGTGCCGCCGGGCACGTACACGCCGGCGCCTTCGCCCCAAATCACGTAGTTCACGCCCGCAGAATCGACGCTCAGCCCTAAGTAATCGCCGAACGGCCAGTCGTAGCCGTCGCGATTCTTATATGGCGCACCCGAACGACGGTCGGAAAGCCGCACGTCGGCGCTCCACGTTTTTCCGCCGTCGGTACTGCGCGAATACCACGTATTCCATGCGATCGCGCCGTTGCGATTGTCTTGCCACACGAGGCGAAAATCGCCGGCCGATGGACCCGCGGCGAGCGCCGGACTCGTGGAGTTTCCGACGGTTGCAATCGGTATCGGATCGCTCCACTGCCCACCGTCGGCCAAACGCCGAACGTATAGCGAATTGGGTCCCTGCCGAAACGTATTGCGCGCGTAAGCGAACACGAGCGCGCCGGTACTGTCGGACGCGACCGTATCTTCGCCGGTGAAAAAATCGGGATAGCAGTTTTTCGTTTTGCACGGCTCGCCTTCGCGCGTGCGCGCGAGTTCGATCGTGTTCCACGTCACACCGTTGTCGCTCGAATGCACGAGCCCGATGTAACCGGCGCCGGTTTGATTCTTCCCGGCCTCGCCGTCCACGGCAAACCACACGCTGCCGTCCGGCGACACGGTGCCACCGTAGGAATAGTACCAAAGATTGCGCGTCGTCGCGCGCACTGCCGGCAGCCACGTCGCGCCGCCGTCGTGCGATGCGGCGACGTAGAGCGCGAATTGGTCGTTGAATGCAACGTACACGTCGGCGCCCGAAGATGACAGAACGAGAGTCGGTTTGTCGCTGTAGGCGTGATGTCCGTCCAGCCGAACCGATGCGCTCCACGTGTGCCCGCGATCGTGCGACTGTGTGAAAACGACGCCCGGTAAAAAATTATCCAAGCAAACCACGTCGACGGTCCCATCGTGCGCAACCGCGACTTGCGGATCGTATTGAAAGTGTGGTCGCACGCCGCGCCGGCACACCGTTCGCGAGCGGTTCCACGTTGCGCCGCTGTCGGACGACGAGCGAAACAGTAAGTAGTTGGGATTCTGCGGCGTCGTCATTTGGTAAACCCAACGCGACGACGGATCGGCTGCGACCGTTGGCTCCCAGTCGTCGCGATGCTGCGGTCCCCAGCGTTGCTCGGTCGCGAATGCGTTCGCCGACGCGCCCTGTACGGCAGCGCCGTTCGGCTGCACCGCTCCGGGCACCAAGCCGCTGCGGGCGCCGTTGCACGCCGCCACTAGCACGGCGATCGCGACGCCAACCCACCGAAGTTTGCTCACGTCTGCCTCCACAGCGTTCTTAGACTCGGCAGAACGATAGTCCGGCGAGTCCGGCGTTTAAAAGTTCCGCATCGCCGATGCAAAATCCGTAGTGCGCGACCAACGCGGAATGATAGAGCGCGCGATAACGCGCCCAGTCCCAGGTCGTTTCGTCGACGGCACCATAGCCGGCAAGGAACGCATCGCGCGACGCCGGCGGAAACGATTCGAACGCCACCGCGATATCCACCGCCGGATCGCCGCAATGAACGTCGCCCCAATCGATTACACCGGTAGCGCGTCCGGCGTCGTCGACCAGCACGTGCCGGGTATACAGATCGCCGTGGACGGTCGTCCAGCGCTCGGACCGCGGCTGCGCCGGGGCGAAGCGTTCTAGCAACGCCTCCAGTGCCACCGCCTCGCGGAGAACGCCGGCAGCCTGCAGTTCGTGAAGCCGCTGCACCGCCTTGGGAGCGCACCGCGTGTGATCGAGCCGTCCAATGCGATCGCCATCGAGACCACCGCCCACCCACGCGTCGATCGCGTGCAGGGCTCGCAAGAACGCACCGACGTCGCGCGCCGCCTTCCGATACGCCGGATCGTCGAGGTGCGCGCCCGACAACGGCGTTCCGCCCAGCCTCTCGTATCCGCAAAACGGCCACCCGAATTTATCGCTTGGCACTCCGCGAAAATGCGGCTCCGGAACCCGCAGCGGCACCCTGCGCACAATCTCCGGCAACACGCGCATTTCGGTTTCAATCAGCGTCACCGCAACGGCGCGGCGCGGGAAGCGAAACACGTATCGCGCGCCCACCAGAAACGCCGCGTTATCCCAGCCCTCGCCGAGTTTGCATACCGGCAATGCCGCCAACGATGGAAACTGCTCACCGATCAGACGAGCGGCGAGTTCTTCATCGACGGCGACTTCCGCCGCCCAGGGTGCGCCGGTCAATGCGGTCGCACCCGGAACGCCAGACTCATCCGCGGACCAACCGACGCTCGCACTTTCGGAATCCCGTGATCGTAGTGCTTTTGCGTTTTGTAACTCATTACGAGCAGGCTTGCGTGTTCCAAATCAATATCGAAAATCCGTCGTGGCCGCATCTTGCTTCGGATCGTCATGCGACGCGTCGCGCCCAGCGACAGCAACGCGATCGGAAAGCCGTCGACGATTTCGTAGAGGTGATCGTTATGCGGTGCGACGCTGTCGCTCCCGTCGCGATAGAGGTTGAGCCCGACGTCGGTGAACGCAACACCGGTTACCGCGACGACGGCGTGCGCCGCCGCCGTCACATCGGCGGGAAGGATTGCGTCGTCCAGATGGTACCCGGCGACCAGCCGCGGCACGTCCACATCGCGATCGTACATGCGCCGGCGTTGCGCTTGCCACGGAACGCCGGCACGCAACGCGTCAAACCACGACCACGCGGCCGTGGCATCAACGCTCGAGGGAATGTATTGAATCCGGCCGCTGCTATCGTCGAGCAGCGTGCGGCGGCCGTCACCGAAGAGTCCGAGTTGCCCTACGGATATAACCCGCGCAGTTTTGTCGCTTCGGCGACCCGGTTGACCGCCACGGCGTACGCGCCCTTGCGCATCGAAACGCCGTAGCGTTTGGCCTGTTCGTGCGCTTCGCGAAATGCGCGCGTGATGATGCGTCGCAGGCGGTCGTTGATCTCGCTTTCCTCCCAAAAGTTCGCCTGGAGATCTTGCACCCACTCGAAATACGAAACCGTCACGCCGCCGGCGTTAGCGAGGATGTCGGGCAGCACCACGACGCCGCGATCGAACAGAATGTCGTCGGCTTCCGGCAGCGTCGGTCCGTTCGCAGCCTCGGCAACGATGCGCGCTTTGATGCGCGGCGCGTTATCCGCAGTGATGACTTTTTCGAGCGCCGCGGGGACGAGCACCTCGCAATCGTATTCCAGTACCTCGCGATTGCCGATGCGTTCGCCGCCGGTAAATCCAACGATCGAACCCGTTTCGAATTTATGCGCCGTGAGTTTGCGTACGTCGATTCCTTGAGAATTCGCAACGCCGCCTTGCGAGTCCGACACGGCCACCACGCGATACCCGCGTTCGCTCATCAATTGAGCGGCGTACATGCCGGCATTTCCAAAGCCTTGAATTGCAACGCGCGCGTTCTCGATCGGAATGCCGAGCACCGTCATCGCTTCATCCGTAGCGTAGAGACAGCCGCGCGCCGTCGCTTTATCGCGCCCGAGCGAACCGCCGATCGAAATCGGTTTGCCGGTGACCACGCCGGGTATCGAAAAGCCCTGGATCATCGAATACGTGTCCATGATCCAGGCCATGATCTGCGGGGTCGTGTACACGTCGGGTGCGGGAATGTCTTTTTCGGGACCGATGATGATGGATATTTCGCTGGTAAAACGGCGGGTGAGGTTTTCCAGCTCCTGCGTCGACATATTCTTGGGATCGCAGATGACGCCGCCCTTTGCACCGCCGAACGGAATGTTGACCAGCGCGCACTTCCACGTCATCCACATGGCCAGCGCTTTAACTTCATCGAGCGTTACGTCGGGATGGAAACGGATGCCGCCCTTGCCCGGACCACGCGACATGTTGTGCTGCACGCGATATCCGGTAAACATCCGAAACGTTCCGTTGTCCATGCGAGCCGGCACGGAGACTTCGAGCACGCGCTTGGGTTGCCGTAAATAGCCGTGAATCGACTCGTTGAGGCCGATAAGCGTCGCAACCTCGTCGAGTTGCCGCTTGGCCATTTCCCAGACGTTATCCGGCGCTTGAACCGCAGAAATATCCTGTGCCATGAAACCCTCTTAGAAAGCGCGAGCGCGCGGTCCTTTCGGCCGCGCGCTCTGCTTCTCTTAGCCCTTACGACTCGCTATTCCGGATGCCCGTAGATGCTCCGGCGCAGCGACGGCAGATGCGGATTCTTCCACGTGCTGCCGTCGACGAAGGTGATTTTCAGCGGAACGCATTCGGTGAACGACGTTCCTAAGGGAAAAACGTTCCGGCTCAAGCCGAACTGATGTTTGATCTCTGCGCCCGGCGAGAAGGTTCCGACGTCGCGCACTTCGGCGACCATATTGCCGTGCGCGATCAACCCGAATTCGATCGCCTTCATGACGACGTTCGTGACGTTCGTGTAGTCGATACTGAGCGTCGGGTTACCCTGAACCGGATACGAGTAGTAATTCATACCGTACACGCTGGGCCACCCCCAGTACGGTCCGCCGGGATAATACGCCGGCGCGAATCCGCCCGACATGTACGTGTTGCGTTGTGGATTGCAGGTCGAGACCCTGATCGGATGCGGCATCGTGAGGTGGTGAGGCGCTGCATTCATCGTGGCGACGTTCGTGGACGCGTTTTGCGCGAGCACTATCGCCGGCATACCAACTATTGCGAGAAGCGCCATCGCGCGCGCCGCTGAACGAACCATTTTCATCGTTGTGAAAGTCCTTTGCGGGAAAGAGGCTGGCGGTTGGCTTCTCCGTGGGCTCGCCCGCACCTACGCAGCGATGGGAAGAGCCCGCAGCTGAGGCTGCGGGCTCTCTTCAGCAGACGCTGATCTGCGCTACATCGATGGCGGCGTCTGCTTGGCCTCCGGACGCTCCGGATTTGCCGGCGTCGGTTTCCTCGCAGGCGCGGGCGTTTGCGCGGCCGGCTTGTGCGCCGCCGGCGCAGGCGTGCGTACCGGATGCGCAGGCGTCATCGCGCGTTCCGGCGCGACGGTATGCATCGGCGCCATTGCGCGGGCCGGTGGCGCCATCGTATGCGTCGGCACCATCGTGCGCATCGGCATCGTGTGCACCGGCGTGGTTGTGTGCACCGGAACCGGACGCAGCGTTTCCTTAGGCGCCACCACGTGCGGCGGCGTCATCGTACGCACCGGAACCGGACGCATCGTTTCCTTAGGCGCCACCACGTGCGGCGGCGTCATCGTACGCACCGGAACCGGACGCACCGTTTCCTTAGGCGCTACTACGTGCGGCGGTGTGGCGACCACTCTGGGCGCCTTGGCTATCGCCGTTTGCACCTGATGCTGCGAACTCGTGAAGCTCGCCGTTGTGATCGTTGGACGATGCTCCGCGAAGCGCGCTTCGTTGAATCGCGACGACACGGTGATCGGGTGTGCGACGACCTTTCCGGTGCCCATCAACGCCTTCGTCGGCACGACGGGCACGGGCCCGCGCAACACGCCGACGCGGCGCAGTTGATCGGGATGCATCAGGATCGGACGGTGCCAATCGCCGTCACGGAAGCGATCCCAATCGTAGATGCGTACGACGCGAACGTACCGGATGTTGCGATACACGTTGATGATGTTGGTGACGTTGTTCACCGCGTATGACGGATAGCTTGCGCCGTAGCCGAAGCCCGGATACCACGGATTGTAGGCTTCACCCGGTGCGAGCGGCACCCAACCGATTCCGCCGTAGCCATAGCCGTACGGGTTGTAACCCGTAACGCCGTTACCGCCGGTTAGGAAGAACCCGACCAGCGCCGGCAGCCACGCCGCCGCCATCGCATCGGCATTCGACTGATATTGGTATGCGGGCGGCTGCCACATCCACTGGTTGTAGCCGGTGTTGTAGAACCAGTTTCCATAGTGGTAGGGCGCGTAGCCCCACGGTTCGTTGCCGACCCACGTGTAACCGTAACCGGGTTCCCAAACCCATTGACCGTTGGAGTATGGGCTCCAGTCGTTGGCCTGATTGTACGGGGACCAGACTTCGCCGTAGTTCGCAACGTTGTACCAGCGTCCGTAGTCGGCAAAGTTCGTGTAACCCGCGAGGTCGGGCGGGAGATACTGGTTTGAACTGTAATAACCGAGAATGGCGTTGTTGCGATTGTTGTTGAACGCATCGAACGCGTCGTAGGCGATTGCCGGAGCAAACGTGATCGCGACGTTGCTGTAAGGGCCGCGCGCGATCAAGGTCGAGCCGGGTGCAAGAACGCGCGAAGCGTTGCCGCTGGAAACGGTCGCCGAACCGCTGCGCACCGTCACCATCGTCGAACCATCCGACACCACCGATACGCGGTAGTTGCCGGTCGTATTCGGTCGTACTGTTACCGACGGTGTATCGAGTTGCGGATGGCCGTTGCCGCGCAACTCGGCGAGCTCGGCAGTGCCGGCGGCGAGTTGCATTTCGCGCGAGCCGGGTTTGAGATTCACGAAGCGCGTTTGCGAATTTTCGGCCAGCCGTAGCATCGAGATCCCATCTAACTGAACCTCGGTACGCGAGCTGCTCGCGGTCGAAATGTAATCGCCGGGGAGTAACGGAGTATTGATGGCAGCGCCGACCTGGCCGCCGCTGTCGCCGCGAACGATCGCGACGTTACCTTCAACGACGCTAACGTTGGCGACTCCGGGCGCGTTGGGCACGGTGTACATAGCGCTTGCCGGGAGTGATGCGGACAGCACGCCGGTGAGCGCGATGGCTCCGGCGAGCGCCGCTGGGAGTATTCGTTTGGTAGAAATAAGCATAATTGCGTTTTACCTCGTGCTCTACTAACGAAAGAATTACCCAGCGGCGATACTGCGAAGAAACGCGCCACGGTTAAGATTCATAGAGAACCCTGGACGCGGTACGAGCCGACGGGCGCCCCACTGCTTACGATGTAGCAGGCGGGGCGCGTTATCTGAGGGTAACATCGCCACAGGAGGGCTTTCTTATGAACGATCCCGCTAAGGACCTGACGCGCGCTGCTTTCATGCAAGGCGCCATCGTGTTACCAGCGCTCGCCGGCCTCATGTTTGCGAGTGCGGCACCGGCTAGCGCTGCCAAAGGTCCGAAGTCGCAATTCAAATATCAAGACAAACCCAATGGCAGCAAAAAGTGCTCGAACTGCACGTTCTTCATTGCCGGCAAAAGCGCAACCGCGGATGGTACGTGCAAAATAGTCGACGGTTCGATCAGTCCGAACGGCTACTGCATCGCATGGTCCGCCAAAACCAGCTAACCCCGTCATGTCATCCTGAGCGGAGTGAGCGCAGCGAGCGCAGTCGAAGGGCTGAGCGGAGGTGCACTTCGACTCGCTTCGCTCGCTCAGCACAGGCTCCGCCGCCGCAGTCGAAGGGCTGAGCGGAGGCGCACTTCGGCTCGCTTCGCTCGCTCAACACAGGCTCCGCAGCCGTAGTCGAAGGGCTACACGATTTCAAACAGCCCCGCCGCACCCATGCCGCCGCCGATGCACATGGTGACCACGGTGTAGCGTACGCCGCGGCGCTTGCCTTCGATCAGGGCCTGCATCGTCATGCGCGCCCCGCTCATCCCGTAAGGATGGCCAATCGAAATCGCGCCGCCGTCGACGTTGAAGCGATCGTTGGGAATGCCGAGCGTGTCGCGGCAGTAAACGGCTTGCACGGCGAACGCTTCGTTGAGCTCCCATAAGCCGATATCGTCGATCGTCAACCCGTGCCGCGCCAGCAACTTCGGCACGGCGAATACCGGGCCGATGCCCATCTCTCCCGGATCGCATCCGGCCACGGCAAACCCGCGGTAGATTCCCAGCGGCGAGAGGCCGCGCTCGCGCGCGAGTTCGCTATCCATTACGACCACGGCGGCCGCACCGTCGGAGAGTTGCGAACTATTGCCGGCCGTAATGGTCGTATCTTTGATGCCGGGGACGGCGCCGGGAAGTTTCTGCAGCCCCTCGAGCGTCGTCTCCGGGCGATTGCCTTCGTCTTTCTCGAGCACGACGTGCATTTCGCTCACCGCGCCCGAGTCTTTGTCAGCGACGTACTTCCAACTCGGCAACGCAACGATCTCGGCGTCGAACCGGCCGGCGGTTTGCGCCGCGGCCGTGCGCTGTTGACTCTGCAGCGCGTATTCATCCTGGCGTTCCCGTGACACGCCATATTTTTTCGCGACGTTATCGGCCGTGTAGAGCATCGGCATATAGACGTCGGGCGTATGCCGCAGCAGCCACTCTTCGGTGTAAAACTCCATGTTGAGATGATTTTGCACCATGCTCACCGACTCGACGCCACCGGCCACCATAATCCGCGCGCCGTCGGCCATCACGCGTTCGGAGGCAGCGGCGACGGCATCGAGTCCGGACGCACAGTAGCGGCTGACGGTTTGTCCTGCAACGCTTACCGGACATCCGGCACGCAGCGCCGTCGTGCGTCCGATATTGTTGCCGGTCGCACCCTCCGGTAATCCCGCGCCGATCACCACGTCGTCCACCTCGGCAGGGTCGATCCGCGCGCGTTCCATTGCGTTCCGCGCGACGTGTCCGGCCATCGTCGCTCCCGGCGTTTGATTGAAGGCTCCGCGAAACGCGCGGCCGATCGGCGTGCGCGCCGCGGAAACTATGGCCGCTTCACGCATGGGCGAACTCCCGCGGCGCCGCATGTTGCGCAAACGTGCCGCCGCTGCTTGCAATCGACGCCAGCAACGGCGCCGGCGTCCATTGCGGACCCAACGCTGCGGCAAATTCCTTGACGCGCGCGTACACCGTATCGACGCCGACCTCGTCAGCGTACCACATCGGGCCGCCGCGGTGCGCCGGAAAGCCGTACCCGTACACGTACACGATGTCGATGTCGCCGGGACGCAGCGCAACGCCCTCTTCCAGTAGATACGCGCCGCGGTTGACGAGCGCGTAGAGCAATCGGTCGCGGATCTCGTCGTCGTCGACGCTGCGCGGTGCGACGCCGGCGCGGCGCGCCTCCTCGGCAAACAGCGCTTCAACGTCCGGATCGGGAATCGGTTCGCGTCCCTTACCGACCGCTTTGTCGTACTTGAAGTATCCCGCCATTGTTTTCTGGCCGAGGCGCTTCATCTCGACGAGCCGGTCGATGATGCGCGTGCGGCCCTTGTCGCCGCGCGACTTTGCGATGTGCCACGCCACGTCGATGCCGGAAAGATCCGACATTGCAAACGGCCCCATCGGAAAACCGAACGCTTTCATGACCGCGTCGATGCGCGCCGGTGCGACGCCCTCTTCGCCTAGTGCGATCGCCTCGCGCGCATAGTCGAAAATCATGCGATTGCCGATGAATCCGAACGCGTTGGCCGAGAGCACCGACGTCTTGCGCAGCGCTTTGCCGATGGCAAAGGCGGTCGCGATCGTTTCGGCCGAGGTTTTCGCTCCGCGCACGATTTCGAGCAACGGCATGATGTTTGCGGGAACGAAGAAATGCAATCCGACGAACCTCTCGGGGCGCTGCGTAACCGCCGCCATCTCGTCCACGTCGAGCGTCGAGGTATTGGTCGCGAGAATCGCCGACGGCTTCGCAATCCTGTCCAGCCGTTCGAACACGCCCTTCTTCACGGTAATATCTTCGAACACGGCCTCGACGATGACGTCCGCGTCGGCCAAGTCGCTCGTCTCCTCGCTGAAGACGATGGACTGGCCGCGCTGCCACGCCTCTTCTTGCGTCAGCCGTCCCTTCTGCACTTGATACATGAACATGCCCATGACGGTTTGCCGCGCTTTGTCGACCGCTTCGTCGTTGGAATCCACGACGGTCACCGGAATACCGGCTTGCGCAAATGCGATGGCGATGCCGCTGCCCATCGTCCCCGCGCCGACGATGCCCGCTTTGGCGATCCGCAACGGCGGCGCCGCGGGTAATCTCGGAATCTTCGACAGGTCGCGTTCGGCAAAGAACAGATGGCGCAGCGCAAACGAGGGTTTCGAGCGAACAAGTTCATCGAACAGCCGAGCTTCGCGCGCGATCCCATACGCGAACGGCAATTCGACCGCTGCCTCCACGGCGTCCACCAATTTATGTGCCGCGTACCCGCCGTTGCTTTCGGGCGGCAGCAACTTGTGTGCCTGCGAAACGACAAACGGGCCGGCTTGCGCCGGAATGCCCTTGCCGATGACGGCCGTTCGATCCGAGATGCGGCGTCGTTGCGCCGGGGCACTTTTTGCCAGCGCAACGGCCGCACTGACGGCGTCACCCTCTACGAGTTCGTCGACGATGCCGAGTTCTTTGGCCTTTTCGGCAGCGTGATTTTTGGCTTTGAGCATGAACTCGAGTGCTGCCTGCGCGCCGATCAAACGCGGCAGCCGCTGCGTTCCGCCGGCGCCTGGCAGCAACCCCAGTTTGATCTCCGGCAATCCGAGTTTCGATCGTCGCGTTGCAACCCGATAGTCGCACGCGAGCGCCAGCTCGACCCCACCGCCGAGCGCGTTACCGTCGATGGCGGCAAGGTAGAGTTTTTCGCCGCGCTCGACCGCTGCGATGACGTCGCGAATGGTTTTCGCATCCGCCGGCATCTCGGCATTGAAATCGTTGACGTCGGCGCCGCCGCTGAACAGACCGTTGGCGCCGGTGAACACGATCGCTTTGACGGCCGGGTCGCGCTCGGCCGCCTCGACCGCTGCTGACAGTTGTACCGAAAACGCAAACGAAAGCGCGTTGACCGGCGGATTGTCCAGCGTGAGCAAACGAATCGTTCGGCCGTCGCCGGCCTCGAACGACTGCGTGCGAATCTCAGCCACGATGAATGCTCCCTAGACCGGTACCGCGGTCTTGCGATCGAGATCCAGCTGCGTTTCCGACAACGCCATCACGTCGGCCGAACCGTCCTTGATCTGGCGCGCCAGCCAATAGTGTTGCGACAGTACGTGCGACATGTAGAACTTCGCCGTCGCGAGTTTGGCACGATAGAAATCGGCATCCGCATCGCCCGCGGCGATCTTCGCAGCGGCAATCTGCGCCGCGCGCGCCATTTGCCAACCGCCTGCGACGGCGCCCCAGAGTTTGAGGTAGGGAACGCTGCACGCAAACGCCTTGTGCAAATCGGCCATCGCGTTCATGCCGATCCATTGCGACACGGAGTTCAGGCTCCCGAGGGCTTCTCCGAGCGCCGACCCGATTGCTTTGACGTCGGCATCGTCGCTTGCCGCGCACGCTTTGGCAACGCGCTCCATCTTCTTGCCGGTCGCGGTGGCGGTCGCACCCATGTCGCGCAGCAATTTCCGTCCGATCAAGTCGAGTGCTTGAATTCCGGTCGTGCCTTCGTAAATGGTGACGATGCGTACGTCGCGATACTGCTGCGCGATGCCGGTCTCTTCGATGTAGCCCATTCCGCCGAAGACTTGCAGCGCCGTCGAACAGCAGTCGATGGCGTTCTCGGTGCACCAACCTTTTACGACCGGAATCATCAACTCGACGAACGCGCGGTGTTCCTTGCGCACTTTTTCGTCGGGATGACGCGTCGAGAGATCGAGCGATGCCGCCGTGACGTACGAAAGCGCGCGCATCGCTTCGATCGTCGCCTTCTGCCACATCAGCATGCGGCGCACGTCGGGATGCTTGACGATCGCTTCGGGCACTTTGGAACCCGGCTTGAGGTCACGCCCTTGAATGCGCTCTTTGGCATATTCTAGCGCGCTTTGATACGCACGGTCGGCCAACGCGAGGCCTTGCACGCCGACCGAGAAACGCGCCGCGTTCATCATCACGAACATGTACTCGAGACCGTGATTGGCCTCGCCGATGAGATAACCGATGGCGCCTTTGCCGCCTTCGCCGATGCTCATCGTGCACGTTGGGTTGCCGTTGATGCCGAGTTTGTGCTCGATTCCGGCGCAGACCATCTCGTTGGGCTCGCCCAGCGAACCGTCGTCGTTGACCACGAATTTCGGCACGATGAAGAGCGAAATGCCTTTGGTGCCTTCGGGCGCATCCGGCAATCGCGCGAGGACGAGATGGATGATGTTTTCGGCCATGTCGTGCTCGCCGAAGGTGATGAAAATCTTTTGGCCCGTCAGGCGGTAATGATCGCCGTCCGGCACCGCTTTGGTGCGTACTTGCGCGAGATCCGATCCCGCTTGCGGCTCGGTGAGACACATCGTGCCGGTCCATTTGCCCGAGACCAAGTTCGGAATGAAGCGGCGCTTCTGTTCGCCTGAACCTTTGAGTTCGATTGCTTCGATCGCACCTTGATTGAGCAGCGGTCCGTTGGCAAAGCCGATATTCGCCGCGTTCCACATCTCGAGCGTCGGCCCGAGCAGCACTTGCGGCAAGCCTTGACCGCCGTACTCGATCGGTACCGGCAATCCGATCCAACCCGCGTCTGCGAACTTTTTATACGCCTCTTTGAAACCTTTGGGCGTCGTCACCTTACCGTCGGTGAACGTACAGCCTTCTTTATCGGCAACGCGATTGAGCGGATCGAGCACACCGCTTGCAAAGGCGGCCGCCTCTTCGAGAATCGAGTCGAGAACGTCGAGCGTGTCCTCGCAACCCGGGAGTTGAGCGATATCTTCGATGCCGGCGAGCTCGCGCAACACGAACTGCATGTCGCGCACCGGCGCACGGTATGTCGTCATGCTCGCCCCTTCGCGAGCCCCCTCCGCTTCTACTATGTCATCCTGAGCGCAGCGAGCGGAGTCGAAGAGCGAACCAAGCGACCGATGTCGCGGTGCCTCCCGATCTACGCCTGCCCGCGACGCGCCAAAAAGCGCATCGGAACGGCGGCGACGAAGCCAAGCCAAAACCAATACGGAAACCAAATGCCGACGAGTAACGTGCACCCGTACGTCACCGTCGAAGCCAAAAGCCGGTTCCCGACCAGCCTGCGCCGCGACGCCGAAACCTCCGAATCCACGAGATCGTGTGCGCCGGCATATCGCCACATAACGATGAGCAGCAGCGAAAGAATGATGAGATTGACGCAATACAGCTCGGCTGCAATGCGCGTTCCGTAGAATGCGCCGAGAACGTAGGCCGTAAACGGTAACAGGGTCACTGCGAACAAAAAGGCAATGTTCCACCACGTGAATCCGTCGTCGGCGCGCGCGATCAGCGCGACGATCCGATGGTACGTCCACCAAAAGAGCGCCAACACGAAGAAACTCACCACGTAGGAGTAGAGGCGCGGTACGAGCGCGATCAAGCCTTGACCCAACCTCTCGCGGCTAACCGCGGGTCCCAGGCGGATGTCCAGAACGAGAAGCGTCATCGCCACGGCAAAGATACCATCCGTGAGATTCTGAATTCTCGCCAGATTGAAATGACGCGACTGTTGCGTAAACGCGTTCTCGCTTACGACTCGGGTGATCGCACGACGACTACCGGAAGGTCGGTGGATCGCACGAGGTGCCCGACGACGTTGCCCATGACCAACCGCGCAAACCGGTTGCGTCCGTGAAATCCAGCAACCATAATGTCAGCTCCCACGTCCGCCGCACGCGCGAGCAACGCGCCGACGACGTCGCCGTGCAACAGGTGCGACTCCGCCTCCAAGCCGCTTTCCGCAACGGTCGCCATCGCCGCAGAAATCGCAGCGTCCGCTTCGTCTGCCAACAAGTCTGGTGCGTCCGGCGGCCGCTTCGCCAATATTTCCGGCACGCCGGCGTAATCGACGACCGACGCGACGTGCAAACGCGCGTCGGGACCGAGGGATTTCGTGAGATCGATCGCGGTTTGCACCGCCGTTTCCGAGGCTTCCGAACCGTCGGTCGCGACCAGCACGATGCGAATCACGGCGTCACCGTCAGCGTGGTCGCTGCGCTGCGGCCGAACTGCTCCGGCGCGTCGGTGAGATACGCGCGCGCTCCGGGCCACGCAAAATGACCCGAGGTTACCGAGCGTGCCAAGTAGTGCAACTCGTAAACGCCGGCGTCGAGGTGCTGCGCGTACGCAACTACTCGGTCGCGATAAACCTGCTGCGTATCGATCTGCCAACTGTCGCTCTGCGGCACTACGGCCTTGAGCGCCGTGCGGAAGGTCGTATCCACCGCTTCGAATCCCGCCGGCAACGCGTCGTCGATCACTACGCGATCGACCGGATGATCCACGACGACGCGAACGCCGACGTCGAAGACGCGTCCCGCGCCAACCGTCACCGGCTGCGCCGGTGCTAGATCCATCGTCGCCACCGGCGAAGCCGTTGGTCCCGGCGCCGCAACGGTGCGCACAACGCGGAACGCTGCCAATGCCCCCGGCGCGTCGCGCGCGACCGGATACGTGTAAAGGAGCACGTAATGGACCGTCCCCGCCGTCGCGGCGACACCCGCCGCGTTTCCACGCAGCGACGACGCCGGTAGTTTCCACGTCTGCGACGATGCCGTCGCACCAAAATGCGCGCTCGCAACGGTCGCATTTCCTACCGTGACGCGCGCGTCCGCCGACGTCAAACGCTCGGTGCGGGCATAGGCGGAGAGCGCAGTCAACGCCGCCGCCGTGTCGCTGCTCGTCGGCCATCCGCATTTGCATTGTTGCGCCACCAGCGCGCGCACCGCGCCGTCGAGTTGTTCTACCGGTGCGTGCCGCTCGAGCAAGAGTTGCAGCATCTGCGCCTGCGCGTCGACGTCCGAGCCGAGCCAGCCCCAGCGCGTCGAAACGTTGGCCGCGGCATAGCGCCCCGTCACGTACAGCGTCTGCATCAGCCGATCAGCCATGGTCGCGCCTTGGCCTTGCCAGCCCGGCGTCTGCAACAAATAGCGCGCCAACCGAATCTGCGTCGCGCTGTCGAACGCGCTCGAGCGCGCCACCACGTCGCTCAGGAAATCCGTGCGCCGGTCGCCGGCCTGCGCGAGCGCCCACAGCGATTCGAAACGCAGTTGCGCTTTGCACGACATATCGGCGCACCACGTGAACCGGCCGGGATTTGCCAGTGTCGCGGCGACGAATGCGCGCGTACGCGCGATTGCCGCTCCATCGACCGCGACGCCGTGCGCTCGCGCAAATAGCAACGCATCCAACACGTACGCGCTGACGAACGGCTCGCTCTCGCGCGCGCCCGCAACTTCACCAAACCCGCCGTCGCCGCGCGCGAACCCGAGCAATCGCGTAACGTCGGCCGCGGCCTCGGCATTCGGATCGAAATCCAGCCGTAAGCGATACGGGTCGCGCAGCTGACGCAAGGCGGCGGCCGAAATCAGCCGCGCCGCCGTTTCGTCAGCGAGCGGCAGCGGATCGCGGGCAAACGCCGCTTGCGACGGAACGGCGAACTGCGGAACCACCGAGTTCGCCAGCGTAATCGTCACCCAGCCGCCGCGATCGAGCGCCAACGGAATCGAAGCAGCCGCCTTTGCCGTAGCGGCACCGCTGTCGATGACCGATTCGGTGATCGCGGCGTCGCTCGCCGTAAACGGCACCGTAACGCCGTCGCGATGCGACCCGAGCGCTCCAGTCGCCTCGAAACTCGTGGCCGCCGGCGTCCCGACCGCCACCGGAAAACGGAACGCTTGCATTCCGGTCGAGGCCTGTTCGCTCGCGCCCTGCTCGCGCGCATCTCCCGACGCAAACGTCAGCGATCCGGTCAACGTCATTACCAAATCCAACGCACCGCCGGCCGCCGTTTGATTGGCGACCGATACGCCCGCATCGAAGGTGTCGCCTGGGCGCGCGAACTGCGGCAGCAGCGGATTGACGATCAGCGGCTGTGTCGCAACGAACGTCGCGTCATTGGTTGCGAAGTGCGCGTCGTCGTCGCCCACCGCGACCGCCATGACGCGCCAGGTCGTCAGGTCGTCGGGCATCGTAAACGAAACGCTCGCGTGTCCGCTCGCATCGGTTTTTACCACGCCGTAGTACGCCGTCGGCAAGAAATTCTTGCGCACGCGCGTGCTGGCCGCACCCGCCAGAAATCCGCCGCCGTAGCCGAAGCCTTTCTCTGACGGCGGCGTTTGCGTTTTGAGCACCGCGTTTTCGCGATTGTCGCCGAGCATCACCGAGATCGGCTGCTGTGCGAACACGGTCGTCACGAGATCCGGCAGCCGGTATCCCGAAAGCTGCAAGATCGCGTCGTTGACGACCATCGCGACGATTTCACCCGCCGCCGGCGTCCCGTTCTTGCGCGCGAGCGCGAAACGTACGCGCTGGTGCGAGCCGGGCGCGACGCCCGCACTCGGCGGCGCGATGCCCAACGTCAAGTATCGCTGCGCGACATCCACGTCGAACGGCGCCATGCCGACGCGCGAGAGCGTGTCGAGCGAACCGGGTTTCAGCGACGCGAGATTGGCGCCGCGGCGTATCACCACCGCCTCGACCGCAGCATTCGGCAGCATGTCGCTCGTAATTTTGAACGGCACCCGTGTCGCTCCGTGCACGTCGCGTAACACCGTACGATACATCGAATCGCCGCGCAGCACGGCAAAATACACGTCGGCGTCGGCAAACGGCGACGCAACCAAAGCGGTTGCACTGTCGCCGACGGCGTACGACTTTTTGTCGAGTTCGACGGCAACGGCGTTCGGGTCGGACTGCCCCCAATCCGCCTCGCCGGCACCGTAAGCGAACGCTTGAATGTCGGTCGCGCTCGCGTCACTCTTCGCATCGCTGAAGTTGGCGCGCACGCGATACGGCCCCGCATCCCGCGGCGTCAGCGCAACGCTCACCGGTTTGTCGTTCGAAGTGACGTCGGCGCTCGCCACCGTATCGTACTTGATCGCCTGCTGCGCCGACTCTCCGCCTTCCACTTCTTGCGTCGCCGACGTATACGTCATCTTCTGCAACTCGAGGTGGATGCTGCGTCCGGAAATCGGTTGGCCGGCGGCGTCGGTAACGATCGCGCGAATCGGCATCGGCGTTCCGGCCGAGCCCACGACGTCCGAGGCCAAACCGATCGCGACGCCGGCCGGCAGTGCCAAAAAGCTCTTGGAATCGGCAACCGAAAGATTGGATACGTCCGACGCCTCCATGTCGACCGTGTACGTCATCGGAAACGGCAGATCGGCGGGAACCGACACATCGAGTCCCGCGTTACCTTGCGTGTCGAGCGGCAGGTCGCGCTGCAGCACGTCGGTATCGAACGAGGGGGTGTTCTCCGGCCAGAACCACTGCCGCCCGAACCAGAAGTCGTCCCAGCCTTTGGGCGCGACGGTCGCCGCTTCGCGTGTCACGTAGGCGTGCAGGTTACCGCCCTGCAGCGGTGCGCCGAATAGGTATGCCGCCGACGCGGTGGCGCGCACGCTGCCGCCTGCCGGTGCCGCCGTGGCGCTCACCGCCAGCGTCAACTTGAAGTTCGGCGGCTTGAACTCGGCGACGCGCAGCGAACCGTTGATGTCGTTGCCGTTCGGCCCCTTGGCATCGACGGTGTAGTACCCTAACGCTTGTTGTTTCGAAAACGTCATCGGTAGCGTAAACACGCCGTACGCGTCGGTTTTCACCGTTCCGAGCGAACTCGTCGCATTGCTTGGATCGGATAACGTGACGCGATACGCCGCATTGCGGTCGGCCACCACGCGCGCCCCGCTGACGTAGTACGCGACGCCGGTGAGACTCGCGCGTTCGCCGGGTTGATACATCTGGCGGTCGCTAAAGATCGCGCCGCGCGAGAGCGGCGCCCCGCTCGACCAACCCGGAACGATCGAGAAACGGTAGACGTCGTTCGAGCCGTAGATCGTTAGCGTCGCATTATCGGACCCTTCGCTCGCGACGACGCCGAGGTTCGGTGCTTCGTTCGCGTTCGCGCCGGCATAGCAACGCTCCACGTCAACGCCGGCAAAGTCGGCTTCGCCGGCGTTATTGGTCGTGGCGGTCGCGCAGGTCGCCGGTGTCGTGTCGCTGCTCGGGCCGACGTTGCGGTACAGCGTAATGCGTACGCCGGATGCCGGCGCACCGTCGCTCAAATGCTGCACCAATACGCTGCCGCGCGCCGGGAAGAACTGCGCGAAGATGCCGAGGTTTGTCAACTGCGCGATTCCGGTGAGGCTCGGCGAGGCGGTCGGCGCGTCGAGCGGCGTGCGAAATCCGTAAGCGAGCGTTCCATAGGCCCCGCCGAGCTGCGCCTGCAGCGGAACCCGCACGACGCTTTGCACGTTGCGCCGCGCGCCGTTAAGCGTCTGCGCCGGCCAGGAAGCCGGCGCCGGCAGCCACGTGAGCGCATCCGCAAAGCCGAGCATCGCTTGCGGAGTCAAGCGCGCATACGCGACTTGATACCGATTCTGCGGAAGATTGGTCGCGTAAAAATTCAGGGCGACACCGGTTCCGGCCGGAATTACGCTGGCAGCTCCGGGCGCCCACGCGCCGGGAGCAAAAGCGCCGGTGCGAATCGTCACCGTCCGCGCATTGCCTAGCGTTTGACCGAATACGTCTTTGATGCCGGCGGCGAGCGTTACCGCGTACGCCGTGTCGGGATCGAGCGCGTAGGGATCGATGGCGATGGTGGTTCCGTCGTCGGAGAGCGTCGTGAGCGTGGTTACCTGCGCCGGCGCCGGTGAGACGCTTACCGCACCGGGCAGCGACTTCGGATCGAGTGGGTTGTTGAATGCAATCGCCGGGTCGCCGTTGACGAACCGGCTGCCGGCGGAGGTGTCCGGCGTGGGCGTCGGTTCGATCGCCAACGCCGAATACGTGCGAACTGCACCGGAGAAATCACGGCGCGTTGCGAGGTTGCCATATTGCGGTGCGACGCCCGGTGCGATCTCGAGCGCGTATTTGCGACCGACGCTCAGGGCCGACGCCGGGGTGAGATCGTAAACCCAATCTTTCAACGACGGATCGAACGCTTCGGCCGCACCTCCGCCGGGAAACGGCGTCGGCTGCGTTTCCAGTAACGCAGCGAGCCGCACGTGCTCGTCGCCGCTAATCAGTTCCGCGTGCGCGGAAAGCGAC
>Ga0102924_1000214_pt1 | contig 74177 bp, 73 predicted proteins | sample PaiPotPPM11metaG_FD_80116 | JGI IMG/M metagenome (GOLD analysis project Ga0102924, IMG submission 80116) | Iron sulfur acid spring bacterial and archeal communities from Banff, Canada, to study Microbial Dark Matter (Phase II) - Paint Pots PPM... ...
CCCCTAACTCGTCAGCTGGATTCGGATCCACGGCTACCCGGTGCTCTGACTCAGCGGCGCTGAAGTCTCACCTCTAAAGCGTCGCGCAGAGCGTCGCCCACGAAGTTGAAGGCCACCACCGTGATGACGATGGCGAGACCAGGCGGGTAGATCAACCACCAGTAGCCGTCGAAAAGGTAGTTGAGACCGGACGACAGTTCCGCACCCCAGTTGGTTGCCGGCGGCGGTACCCCGATGCCCAGATAGCTGAGGGTCGCCACGAAGATGATGGCGTCGGCCACCTGAAAGGTGGCGTTGACAACGATGGTGCCCACGGTGTTGGGGATGATGTGACGGAAGAGGACACGGCGGGTGCCGCCCCCCATGGTTTTCACCGCCTGGACGTACTCGCGCAAGCGCAGGGTTAGCGTTTCCCCCCGGACCAGCCGGGCCGGAACCAGCCACGCGATCAGCCCGATCACGATTATCAATTCCGGGATCGAGGTGCTGAAGATAGCTCCCAGCAGAATCAGCGCGAAGAGCAGCGGGAATGCCAGCAGGGTATCGACCACGCGCATCATCACGGAATCCACCCAGCCCCCGGCCAGACCGGCGATTGAACCCCACATCACGCCGATCCCTACCGCGATAAAAGCTGCGGCGAAGCCGATCTCCAGCGAACTCTGGCCGCCCAACATTAGTCGGCCCAGGACGTCGTAGCCGACCTGGTCGGTCCCTAGAGGATGAGCCAGACTGGGCGATTGCGTGGCGATGTTGGGATTGTTGTAGACCTGCTGGGTGTGGTAGATGAGTGGGCCCACAAAGCAGAAGAGCAACATGAACACGATCACGCCCAGGCCCAATGTGGCGAGGCGATTCTCCAGGAAGACGTCGAGAATCATGCGCCACGTCGCACCTGACTGGACGCCTTCCCCTCCCTCGGCGACCACGTCTTGGGAAAGCGGTGGAAGCTGGGCGATGAGGCTCATGGCTGAGCGCGCCCCACCATCGGAGCTGAGCTCAGCAAGCTGCTGTTCCCACTAGACGTACCTGATGCGGGGGTCGATCACCGCGTATAGAAGGTCCGCGATCAGGTTCCCGGCCACGGTGGCGAGAGCCACGACCACAGTCACGCCCAGCAACACGGGAAAGTCGTCATCGACGGCGGACTGGAAGAAGAGCAGGCCCATTCCCGGGTAGTTGAAGACCGATTCCACCACCACCGCTCCGCTCAGGATTCCTCCCAAGGAGAGTCCAATCAAGGTGATCACCGGGATCAGCGCGTTGCGCAACACGTGATGGAACAGGACCGCGCCGTTGGAGAGTCCCTTGGAGCGCGCGGTCCGCACGTAGTCCTGAATCGACTGCTCCAGCACCGAGCTCCGCGTGTACCGACTGAAGAGCGCGACCGTGACCAGTGTCAGGGTCGCGACCGGCAGCACCATCCCATTCAGTTGAGAGAAAACGCTGAACTGGTCCTGGGGTGCCTCCGGTGGGAACCAGTTGAGGATGGCGCTGAAGAGCCCGATCAGCAGGAGACCGAGCCAGAAGGTCGGCATCGAGTAGAAGATGAAAGAAAGTCCGGTCAGCACATAGTCGTCTGGCTTGGTGCGCCGAACTGCCATCAACACCCCGAGGGGAATCGCGATGATGATGGCAAGAATCAGCGAGACGCCGACCAAAAACAGGGTCTTGGGTATGCGCTCGGCCAGGAGCGCGGTCACCGGTTGGTCGAGCTTGTATGAGTAGCCGAGGTTGAGGTGCAACAGGTTGTTCACCCAAACCGCGTACTGCACCGGGATCGGTTTGTTGAGTCCCAACTCCACCGTCAGCTGGTGGACCGCCAGCGGGGTGGCCCTTGGCCCGAGGATGGCCCGGATCGGGCTGCCCGGCAGCAGATGGAGCAGGATGAAGGTCGCGATCGTCACCCCGATGACCACGACGATCGACTGCCCGAACCGCCGGAGGATGAAACGGATCAAGGTTCACCGCTTCCCGGCACTGGCAACGCGATACAAAGACGCAGCAGGCGCTCCCGTCTCACCTTCTTCGGCCCTGCCGCATCAAGCCTCCAGAACTCCCACGCCGAGGAGAGGATCACCGGCCTTGACGGCCAGTGAGGTGACCAAGAACACCACGACCCCACCCGCATCGGTGCGGACCTCGCGAAGGGTGTCGCCGAATATGTCTCGCAGCTCGCCCACCACCTGACCTTCTGCCACACGGTCGCCAACCTGCACCTGGGGATGGTAAGTCGCCGAGATATCGGTTCTCATCCACACCATACGATCCATGGGCACCGGTGGAGCCACCGGACCGCCCACTGGTTGGATCATTCCCAAGTGGGCCAGCACGTTTTGCAAGCCTCCCAAGTGGCCCTGGACCGAGGGCTCATCGCAGATTCCCTGCTGTCCGATCTCAGCAATGATTGCGGGGACTCCGCGGAGGGCAGCCGACGCATATGCGGCTCCGGGCACCGACTCGGGATCGACACCCAGGGTGTGTTCGAACCCGTACACAGCCGCCATGCTCCGGGACTTGGCCGCGACCGCAGGGTCGCCGGCCCGAGTCCAAAGCGTGAACGGGCTGAGCGCCTCGATGAGATCCCCGCAATGGGCGTCGACGTAGGCGTCGGAACCCTCGATCAGCTCCTCCAAAAGGAACGCCGCCACCCGCTCTGCCGGGCTGCCGTTGGCATCGCCCGGAAAAGAGCGATTGAGGTTGCGGCCATCCCGCGGGTTGACGTAGATGCTCCGCTCGTAGAAGCCCGGCGTGTTGACCAGCAGGACCGCCACCACCGTTCCCCGCAGCTGGGCGGGATCGAGCCAGCGGGTGAGCCGGGTGACCGCCTCAATCGGCACGTACTCGGCGGCATGCATTCCACTGGTGATGGCCAAGGTCGGCCCAGGGGTGTTGCCACGCACCACCACCGCCGGGACTTCCCACTCGGGCTCCAGGCCAGGAATTCGCACCATGCCCCGGCGTCGCTCTCCTGGCTCCGCGTTCAAATCGGCGATCGAGGTCCGTGCCATCATTCCTCCCCTAAGGACACCCGCATTGACCAGAGCAGCAGCATCACGCGGCCACCGTGTCGATCCAGGTCAGCACGATCCCTTCCAGCACCCCCAGCGGAACAGGACCGTTGCTGAGCACGGCGCCGTGAAACTCGCGGATGTCGAACCGAGCCTGCAGTCGCACCTCGGCTAGGGCGCGCAGTCGGCGGATTTCCCGACAGCCGACCATGTAGGCGAGGGCCTGGCCCGGCCAAGAGATGTATCTCTGGATTTCGTTGTTGACGTTGGCCATGGTGGTTGCCGTGTTGTTCCACATGTAGTCGATTGCCTGCTGCCGGCTCCAGCCCAAGTAGTGCATTCCGGTGTCGACCACCAGCCGGCAAGCTCGCAAGGCGTCGAAGGAAAGCATGCCCAGACGCTGTAGGTCCGAGGTGTATAGACCCATCTCGTCAGCCAGACGTTCGGTGTACAACCCCCAGCCCTCGATGTACCCGCACAGCTCGGCGTCCAAGTGGCGGCGATAGCTGGGCAGACCGGTCAGCGTGCGGGCGGACGCGATCTGGAGGTGGTGGCCAGGGTTGCTCTCATGGAACGCCAGCGCCTCGTACTCGTAGGTGAAGCGCTGTCCCGGGTTGGTGGTTAGGACGCAGTGGGCCGCCGGCCGAGTGCCATCGTCGCTGGCCGGGCGATAGTAGGCGAGGGGCGCGTTGTTGGCCTCGATAGGGCTGATCTCCTCGACCACGCAGGCGGGCAGCTGGTACGGGGGGAACCAGAGGTCGAGAGCGGCATCAGCTCGGCGCAGAGCGTCAGTGACGACGTCCACGATCTCCTGAGTAGTGGTGAAGCGTAGAGATGCGTCCTCACGTAATCGCCCAAGAACCTCGGCAACATCGGATGTTCCCAGCACCCGGCGGCCCAACTCTGACCACTCTCCCTGCAGGCCGGCGATGCGGTCGAGTCCGACCTGGTGGATCTCTCCCGGGGTGAGCTCGGTGGTGGTGTGGCGGCGCACCACATCCCGGTAGCCCTCCTCGCCACCGGGCACGAAGCGGATCCCGACCAGGTCGTCACCGCGCGCAACTGGGAGCAGCTCATCTCTCAGGGCTGCATGGAGTCGGCGCATGGCGGGACGGACCACCGTCTGCACCAATTCCGCCATCCGGGCGCGCACCTGGGTTGGGTCGACGTCTGCTGGCAGCTCGGGACTGACCAGCGTGTCCTCGTCAAGGCTCTGCGCCAGGTGTCCTTCCAGCTGATCGATGGCCTGGAGCACTCCGGATCTGGTCGAGAGTCGCCCTTGCGCACTGGCCTGGCGATAGCGCTCAACCACGGCATCGAAGTACGAGCCCAGGCCCGACAACCGTTGCAGGTAGCCGTCCACCGCGGCAGAGTCGGTGAGCGGCGCGGTCGGCACCGCCTGAAAGACCATCGCCTGGGGTGCCACGTAGGCGGCAGCCGAGGCATTCGCCTCCCAGAGACCATGGTCGAGCTCCGCCCGCGCCCCCCAGGCCAGCCAGCTGAGAACCGCGTGGTTGATCTGGTCAGTGGGACTCAGCGTCCCCCGATCCAGCTCTGCCAGCTGATCTTCGATCCCGGCGAACCTCGCCGCATTGCGCTTCGAGCCCTCGCGACTGGGGTCGGGCAGCAGGGCGTCGAAGCCTTCCACCCCGAGCATGGTCGCGCTGAGGGGATCGGCTGAGTGCATCGCCTGGAAGAAGTCCTCGCTGAGACGGCCCAGTGTCGGGTTGGGGCCGGTCTCGCTCACCGCTGGGTCTCTGCAGACGTCATTGCCGAGGTGCGGCCGAAGTTGGGTGGCCTCACACCGGGACCAGGCGGTGAGGGCCGTCGCCCAGCAGCCTCCAGAGCTGCTCCCAAGCTCTCATTCCTTCGCGCAGGCGGCGGATGCGCATGTACTCGTTGGGTGCGTGCAGTCGCTCGTCCGAGGTCGAGAAGGAAAAGAAGAGCGTCTTGGCGCCCAGGACCTCTTCGAAGAGAACCGTGGCCGGCAGAGTGCCTCCGATCTTGGCGATCACGACGGAGCATCCCGGATAGACGTGCTCCAGGGCCGCGATGGCGGCCTGGATCGCCGGGTGGTCGGGAGAGATGGTGTAGGCGGCGGCGCCGCCAGGGTCGCGGTGGACTTCCACGGTGACGCCCCGGGCTGGCCGGGCCAAGACGTGCCTGGTGATCGCCTGGACCACATGGCTGGGATCCTGGCCGGGCACCAGCCGGCACGACAGATGGGCCGTGGCCACATGGGGGATCACCGTGTACTTGCCTCCCGCGGTCACCCCATTGATCTCCAGGGTCGGACGCTCCCAGAGCCGCTCTAAGGTGCTGTATCCCGCTTCGCCATGGAGCTCCTTGACCTGCAGCTGGCGCATGTAGGCGGCGTCGTCGAACGGTACCTGGGCGATTTCAGCCCGGCGCTCAGCATTCAGCTCCGAAACCCCCTCGTAAAAGCCCTCCACCGCCACCCCGCCCTCCTCATCGTGCAGGCTGGCCAAGATGGCGCTCAGGGCATGCACCGGGTTGGCCACGGTGCCTCCGTAGCGGCCCGAGTGCAGGTCATCCCGCGCTCCCCTCACCACGACGTCCATGGTCGCCAGCCCCTTCGACCCCACCGATACCGAGGGCTCGTTGGGCCTCCACATGGCCCCGTCGGCGGAGATCACCAGGTCGGCGGCCAGCTCCTCGGCGTGCTGCCTTAGGAACGCGGGGAAGTTGGGGCTGCCAATCTCCTCCTCGCCTTCAAACACGAACTTGACGTTGAGAGGGGCGGATCCCTCCTGGGATGCGAACGCCTGGGCCACCCGCAGCACTATGTAGACGGGGCCTTTGTCGTCGGTGGCACCACGCCCGCGCATGATCTCGCCTTCGACCGTCAGCTCGAAGGGTGGAGTGGTCCACTCCGCCAAGTCGCCCGTGGGCTGGACGTCGTAGTGCCCGTAAACCAGGATCGTGGGGGCAGCCGGCGGACCGGCAAGATCCGCCAGTACCACCGGGTTGCCCGCCGTCTCGACCAGGCGCCCTCCGGCGAACCGGAGTTGATCTACCAACCATTCGGCGGCGCGCCGCATGGTCTCCGGAGGAGCATCGCGGCTGACACTGGGGATGGCGACGAAGTCGGCCAACTGATCGACGTAGCCAGCGTCATCCTCGCTAAAAGAGAGCATGGCCACCGTCGATCGAGAGGGTCTGCCCACTCACCCACCCGGAAGCCTCGGCGACGAAGAAGCGCACACCGTTGGCGATGTCCTCCGGCGTGCCGAGCCGGCGGACCGCGATCCCAGCCACCAGGGCGGCTTGACCGTCGGGTCCGTAGCTCTCCCACTGCTTGATGGTGGTGGGGTTGGAGAGCACGAACCCCGGCGCTATCGAGTTGACGGTGATACCGAATCTGCCCAGCTCGTGGGCCATCTGCCTGGTGAACCCGATCTGGCCGGCCTTGGAACTCGCGTAGGCCTGAATCCCGGTGAGGCTGACGCTTCGCCCTGCGCCTGATGAGATGTTGACGATCCGGCCCCAGCCCTTCGCCTTCATCCCGGGAACCGCCGCGCGGGTGCAGTGAAAGGTGCTGGTCAGGTTGGCGTCGACAATCGCCCGCCACTGCTCGTCGGTGATCTCCTCCAGAGGATGGTGAACCTGTCCGACGACGCCCCCGGCGTTGTTGACCAGCACATCCACCGGCCCGACATCTGCGAAGAAGGCCCCGACCGCGGCGCTGTCGGTGAGGTCAACCTCGTCCTTGTCGACACCATGGACTGTCATCCCCTCAGCCCGGAGTGCCGCAGCAATCGCGGTTCCAATCCCGTGCGCGGTCCCGGTGACCACCGCCGTGCGTGCGCTGCCTGCCCCGGCTGCAGCCGCGATGCGGCTGCTCATCTGGAGGGCTCCCAGGTGTCCCTCAAGAGCCGGAGGATGTTGCCCCCCAGCACCTTGTGGATATCCCCATCCGAGTAGCCATGTTTCACCAGCCAGCGAGTGATGTTGGGAAAGGACTCGGTCGGGCTCTCCAAGCCGTCCACCCACTCCACCCGCTCGAGGCGGAGCGGGGGATTGGGAGGCGGTATGGCCAGTCCCAATCGCTCGTTCATGACCCGGTGGAGACCGACGTGGTCACCGAAGAGGGTGTCGGGTCCGAATGCGACATAGTCGATGCCCACCAGCTCGCAGCAGTATTCGAAGTGGGCCATGTAGCTGTCGATGCTGTGGCGGGTGTGCTCGGGCGACAGGGTGGTGTGGGGAGCGGCCTCGATGCCGATGATCCCGCCCCTCTCGGCGCAGGCCTTGATCACCTCGTCCGGCTTCATTCGCGCCGTCGGCCAGAGTGCGCGCGCCCCAGCGTGTGAGATCGAGACCGGGGCTTGGCTGGCCTGGATGGTGTCCAAGGTCGTGCGGTCGCCGGCGTGCGAGCAATCGATCGTCATCCCCAACTGGTTCATGCGGCGCACCGCACGGTGCCCGAAGGCGGTGAGGCCGCCGTCGTTGGACTCAGCCAGACCACTGCCGAGTGAGTTGGCCTCGCTGTAGGTGACGCCCATGGCCCGAATACCAAAGCCGTAGAGGATGTCGAGGCGGTCCAGCTCGTTCTCGATCGGCGTCGCCGACTCCACCGCCAGGATCAGTCCAAGTTGCCCCGCCTGACGGCAAGCCTCGATGTCGGCAAGACCATGGACTACCCGCACGTAGTCTTGGTGGGCAATGTCGCAGAGGCGCATGCCCAGATCGACCAGGGTGTCGTCCCACTTCCAACCGTTCAGTGAGGTGATCAGGCCTTCGCCGTCGGTCAGGTTGTCGAAGACCACGTCCAAGCCCGACTGGCTGAGGCCTAGGTAGCCGGTGATGTCCCGGCCCTGCCGGCGGAACTCGAAGAGCTGATCAATGTCGTCGGGCATGACGGTGGGGTGGTCGTGGAGCGAGATCACCGGCCCCTCGTCCAGCAGGTGCTGCACCCGGGACTCCTCCGCCTCCGATGTCTCCACTCGGCGCGAGGGGACCCGGTCGAGTTCCGCCGCCAGCTTGAAGACCTGATAGTCATCCTTTGGGACCAGGTAGTCATAGGAGTGATAGCCGCGGTAGGCGGTGGTTTTCATGCCAGCATCACCTTGATCGACTGCCTGGCAGACATCGCGGCATAGCCCTGGGCCACGCTCTCCAAGGGCAAGCAGCTGTCGAAGACCGGGCCGGGATCGAGCTGGCCCGCCATGACTCTGGGGATGAGGTCAGGCAGGTAGCGGCGAACGGGAGCAATCCCCAGGGTGATGCGCAACGCGTGGCGGAAGGGCTCGAAGATCGGAAGCTCAGGGATGGTGTGGGGCACCCCCACGGCGCCGATGGAACCGCCGTCGCGAGCCATGCCCACCGCCATCTGCCAGGAGTCGGGCGTGCCCACCGCCTCCACCACATGGCGAACGCCGAGCCCGTCCGTCAGCTCCCGCACCGCCGCGATGCCCTCCTCCCCGCGGGCGGCGACGACGTCGGTGGCTCCGAAGGCCCGGCCCAACTGTTGCCGATCCGGGTGGCGGCTCATCAGGATGATCCGCTCCGCCCCCAGGACCTGGCTTGCTCCCAGGACCGCGCAGAGCCCCACCGCCCCGTCGCCGATGACGGCCACCGTGTCGCCCTCTTTGGTGTCGGCCATGACGGCGCCGTGAAGACCCGTGACCATGACGTCGGTCAGCCCCAGCAGGGAGGTGAGCAGCTGATCGTCGGCGCCAGCCAGGCCACCCGGAACCGCCACCAGCGTGCCGTCCGCCTGGGGCACCCGCACCGCCTCACCCTGTCCCCCGTCGGTGCCGGGGGCGCCGAAGGTGCCTCCGTTTTGGCATGAGGTCTGCAGGCCATCGAGGCAGGCGGGGCAGGTGTTGTCCGACCATTGAAAGGGCGCGACCACCAGATCTCCCCGCGAGATGGTCGAGACCTCCTCTCCGACCTCCTCGACGATGCCGATGAATTCGTGGCCCAGTCGAGAGCCGGCCGGGCGGACGATGATGCCGCGGTAAGCCCAGAGATCGGACCCGCAGATACACGAGCGCAGCACCCGCACCACCGCATCTGTCGGGAGCCCCAGGGAGGCATCGGGGACATCCTCCACGACCACCTCTCCGGCTGCCTGGTACACCGCTGCCCTCATCTATGACCTCCTGGCTGGCTCAGCTAACCGCTAAATCTCGCGAGGGAACGTCCAGGATCGCCTCGATTCGGGCCGCCGCCGCCAGCAGCTCGGCGTCGGCGCCGCGGGGGGCGGACAGCTGGATTGCGATCGGGAGGCCGGCCTCGCTCCAACCGCAGGGTAGGGCGATCGCCGGGTCCCCGGTCACGTTGAAGACTCCGGTGAATCTGCCCTCGGCCGATCCCTCTGGCGTGTCCATCGGAGGCGTCGTGGCCGGAGCCACGAACGGCACCGCCGGAGTTAGGACCACGTCGACCTCCCGGTAGATGCTGGCCGCCTGGGGAAGAAGCTCTTCCCGGCGCCGCAGCGCACTCCGATAGACGGACTCGTCGACTTGGGCGCCGGACTGCATCAAGCGCAGGGTCTCCGGTCCGTAGTGGGCGGGATCCCGGCTGACCGTCGGTCCATGAACTTGCCACAGCTCCCACAACACGATGTCATCCAACAGTGCCCCCATCGCCGCCAGCGCTGGGTTGTCGACTGGTCGCAGTTGGAGCCCGGCATCCGCTAGCTTCTGCAGACTCTGCCGCAGCGCAGCCGCGATCTCGGGCTCGAGGATCGTGTCAGCGAACTGCTCCTCGACGACACCTAGCCGCGGCCGCCCTTGAGCCGGTGCCAACGTCCCGCCGCTGAGGGCTGCAAAAGCCCGAGCAGTGATCGCCACGTCCTTTCCCAGCAAGCCGACGTGATCCAAGGAGGGGGCCAGGGGTTGGACTCCCTCGATGGGCAGGGCCCCGAACGTCGGCTTGAGCCCGACCACGCCACAGTAGGCGGCAGGGATTCGTATTGACCCTCCGGTGTCGGTGCCCACCGCCAAGGGACAGGCCCCCACTGCTACCAATGCCGCCGAGCCTCCGCTGGAACCGCCCGCAGTCCGTCCCAGGTCGTAGGGGTTCCGAGTCTCGGGGACTTGGGGATGGAGCGCCCCCGCCGCGTACTCAAGCAACGAGGTGGTGGCGAACACGTCGGCGCCGAGGCGGCGCAGAGCTGCCACCACCGGCGCGTCCGCGGCGGCCGGTCTGCCCTCCATGTCGTGGGGGTTGCCGTTACCGCGAGGGACGCCTTGAACATCGATGAGGTCCTTCACCGCGACCGGGACCCCATGCAAGTCCCCCGACGCCGCCCGGACGGGCGCGGGGATCACGCGCACCACAGCATCGACCTGGCGGCCCAGCCGCTCGGTGCGCTCGTAGGCGGCCAGCAGCTCCAGGTTTGCCACCTCGCAGGTGCGCTCGCCTCTCTCGATGGCACGGATCAGCTCGCCGGTGTACGTGGTCAGTGGGCCTTTGAGATCGTGGAGGAGATCGTCGACCTCGGTTTTGCGCTTGCGCACCATGAGGTCGCGGTAGACCCCGCTGTGAGACTTGGCACTGGTGCGGTTGAACGTCACCATCCGCGCCAACGAACCCTCGAGATCCTTGGGGTCGAACCCGTCGAATGGTTGAGGCTCAACAGGTGCCTGGGCCAAAACCTCGCGCGCGATCGCCAGCATCAGAGGCTGCCAGCGCGGATCCTCCAGGGAGTCGGCGATGGAGAGGTCGGAGACGGCGCCGGCGTAGAGCATTGCGCCGTATGCCTCCTTGCCCCACAGGTACCCCATGATGTTGTCGGTTGCCACCGCGTATGGCAGCCTCTCAGCCAGGAGCCGCACTCGTTCGGTGATGACCCCACCCCGAGGCTCCCCAACTCGAAAGGACCCGACGTTACCCTGGAGGATGCGTCCGGGCCCGACCACGTCCGCGCCGAAGTTGACGAAGCCGACGATCAGCCGTTCCCAGCCGACCACTCCGGCCAGGGTATCCGCGGTCAGCCCGTTCTGGAAACTGACCAGATAGCCGTCGGGTGCCAGCCGCCGCCGAAGGACCTCGGCCGCCGCCGCGGTGTGGTGACTCTTGACCGCAATGGCCACGTGTTCCAGGGTGTCGGGTAGCTGCTCCGGGGTGACAGCCTTCGCTGGCACGGTGAAGCGTTCCACCGGGCCCTCGATGGTAAGTCCGTCTCGATTGATGGCGTCGACGTGCGCGACATCGGCGTCGCAGAGGAGCACGTCGTTACCGGAGCGAATCAAGTGGGCGCCGATGGTGCCCCCGATTGCACCCGCGCCGATGATCGTTAAACGCATGTTTTGTGTTCCGTGACAGTGCTTGCAGACTCGCGTTCGAGGCCGGGGCTAGACAGGGGCCCGGCCGTTTGGCCGGACCCCTGTCCTGGACGGGGACCCTTTCGGGCTCACCGCCCGTCGATGTTGGAGTTCAGCTCTAGCTCAGGTAGTAATCCTGGGGATAGATGATGTCGAACACGTCCTGGGGCAGGAAGCCCTTGAGATTCTTCTTGTACATGGTGAACTGAATCGGGGTGTTGGGAAGGAACAAGCACGGCAGGTTCTTAGCCAGGAAGTCCTGGTACTTGTCCAGCGCGGTCTTTTCAGCGGCGGAATTGGCAGCAGTGTTGGTAGCCAGGATGTTGGCGTCGTTGGTGGGATTGGAGTAGTCGCCGGCGTTGCTATCCGCGCCGGACTCCCAGATCTCCTCTCCGGTGGGGAAGAAGTCGGGGTCATAGCTCCAGCCGTAGTCCCAGTACGAGATGTCCCAGTCAGAGCATGGCGCCGCGTAGGTGCATCCCGCGAAGGTGGTGCCAATGATGGTGCCGAAGGGTTCGTACTTGATGGTGAGGCCGATTCCAGCCTTAGACTCCAAAGTCGATTCCCACGCGTCCATCATGTTGTTGTCGGCCGGGTTTCCTGTGGCCTGGATCATGCCGAAGCTCGCCTTCTCGTCAAGAGTGATCCCGGCTCCGCACTCCCCGGCACCGGTGCCCGGCTTGGCGCAGTAGCTCGTCCCTCCGGGTACCACCTTCCAGCCGTTGTCCTTCAGCAATGACACGGCTTTGGTTGGATCGAAGGGATAGACCTGACCGTGAGCTTCAAGTGAGCTCTCGTCGGGATTATTGATGGGGTACGTCGGCACCGGGCCGTTGTTTATCTGCCCCACACCTTCGCTGTAATCCTTGATGAATTCCTGTTGATTCAACAGTGACTGCAACGCCTGTCTGAAGTACAACTGTTTGAATATGGGGCCGACGGTGGGGCTGGTGAAGTTGTAGCCGGCATACGCGAAGCCGAAGAGATACCAGGGGTTGAGGTTGTAGCCCTCGTCCTTCTCGACAGTCTTGGCCTCGGGGTAGTCCTCGATCGGGATGTAGCCGATGGTCACCGTGCCGGCACGCACCGCGTTGAACTCGGCCGCATTGCTAGTGAACGGCAGTAGTTCGAAGGCACTCTCCCGCGGTTTCGGCGACCCCGAGTAGTTCTTGTTGGGCACAAACTTGGCGAATCCCTCGGTGGTGAACTGGGTGAGCTTGAATGGGCCGCTGACCACCTTCCATAGCGGGTTGGTGGCGTATGCGCTGATGTTCTCGGCCTGATCGGTGAGGTAAGCGGCCACACCCAGAGCGCCGGTGTCAGCGGTACCGGGATTGACGGCCGTGTACGTGGTGGGAGTGGTACCGGGAATTGCAGCCCTCGTCTCAGCCGAAGCGTCATAGTCGCCAATTGCGCCGCCGGTGCTGAGCGCGTCCCACGATGCCTGGGGCAGTGGGTAGACCTGACTCAGCTCGTTGAAGAGGAACCAGGTGGGGTTATACGAAGCGTTCAGTTTGAGCTGAAGGGTGTATGTCCCGGTTTGGTTGTAGCTGACCACGTTTTCCGGGAATCCACCTGGGACCGAGGCGAACCAGCCGGGACCGGGGTTGGTGCTGGTGCCCACGACTGGAGCGTTGGGATCGGTCACGGCGCTGAGCAGGTTCAACCAGAAGATGACGTCGCGCGCTGTTATGGGCTGGCCGTTCGACCACACCCAATGCTTCAGGGTGATGGTTGCCACGGTGTCGTTGTCGGAGAAGACCGGCATGTTGGCCACGCTGAGGGCCTTGTTGAAGACCGGTTCGCCGTCGCCTCCAAACCAGAACAGGGGGAGGTACATGAAATTCGAGAACTGGTAGAGGTTGGCGTTGGACTCGTTCTGCGAGCTCATCAAGGGCAAGATGAAGGTCGGCGGGGTACCAGCGAGCTCGGCGAAGGAGATCACCCCTCCACCTGTCGATTTGGCCTGGCTGGTGATGCTGCCTGCGCCCATAGCCAGCAGGGCGGCGACGGCGGCTACCCCGGCAATCCGCGTGATCGAAGATCTAACGCTTCTCACTCATCACTCCCTCATGTGTGCCCGGCCGTGAGCGCCTGGGCGCGGCCGCATCTCGGACGCCGATGGCGCCGAAAGTCATCGGATCTTATAAGTTACAAGCTCCCCTGTCGTCACCCATTGGGGTGATTACTCACTAGAGCCAACGCCTCGTGGGCTAGACCAGCTTCTGAACTAAGGCCGCCTGTCTGGGGCCGGCCCCGACCTGCTTGCCTGACTTGGCCTCCAGGTCTGGCCGACCGGCAGTGGCGCCAAACCCCCGCGAGGCTGTCTCGAGCTCCGACCGGCTGAGGCACAACCTATATATAAGGTGCTTTGGCTTCCGCGTCGAGAGGGGAGGGCAACATCATGATTCGACCACTGCAGGAGGAGGACTTCGCCGCCTGGCGGGAACTCTGGAGTGCCTACCTCAGGTTCTATCGAGCGGAAGTGAGCGACAGCGTCACCCAGGCCAGCTTCGGAAGACTGCAGCAAAGGACCGACGGCCTTGTGGGCCTGGTAGCCCAGGCGGATCAGGGTCATCTAGTGGGGTTTGCCCACTTGGTCTTCCATCCCTCGACATGGTCCACCGCACCCTACTGCTATCTGGAGGACCTTTTCGTCTCGCCCTCGGCACGAGGCACCGGGGCCGCGACAGACCTCATTCGGGCGGCCTACGCAGAAGCGGACCGGCGGGGTGCCTCTCGCACTTACTGGGAGACCCAGGCGTTCAATGGAGCCGCCCGTTCGCTCTATGACCAGGTCGCCCATCCGACCTCCTTCGTGGTCTATGAGCGCTGAGGGAACTCAGCCGCCCCGTAAATCGCCCCAGCCCGACCGCTGCCGAGATCAGCCCACCGTCGGATCTGACACGAGCTGGGCGTTCCTACGTTATCCATCTCGTGGCCAGGTAAATGCCAGAGCGACACACGCTGGCGAAGTGGCCGCAGGAGGATCCTGAAAATGATGGAGCCTGAAGTCGAGGAACGCGAAGAGACGGTGACCATGGCCGGTCCGGCGCAAAGCGGTCAGACGGTCACCCGGACCTCGAGCACAGTCGCACCTGCCGGCTTTAGGGCCAAGAACCTGGTCTGGTTGGCGGCGGGTGTGGTCGACGCCATCTTGGCCTTGGATTTTGTGTTCAAGATCGCGGGCTCGGCCGATGTCGGGTTTGTCAGCTTTATCTGGTCGATTGCAAGCCCTCTGTCGGCTCCCTTCCGAGGGGTTCTGGCATCGACCGTGTCGACCGGGCATTACGCCTACTGGCCTGACATCGCCGGCATCGTGGTCTACACGATTGCCGCCTGGATCGTGGTGGCCCTGATCGGCATCCTGGCCGCCCCCCGCCCGGCCCGATCTGGCCAGTCTGGAGGGGCCGCCTGATGCTGCCGATGCTGCTGCTGCTCGTGCTGGTCGTCGTCTTTTTCGGCCTAGCGTTCGCCGTCCACCTGCTCTTCATCGTGGCCATCATCGCCCTGGTCCTCTGGCTGCTCGGGTTCCTGTTCAAGCCCGGTGGCGGCCGCTGGTTCTACTGGTAGCAGCGCTCAGTCCCTAGTCAACGAAGGCAAGTCGGCCAGCCTCGCCAAGGCTGGCCGACTTCCTCGTCTCAGAGGCCGGTGACCTCGCGGTAGACCCCCCTGGTGAGGACACCCATGCGAGTCGATGAGAAGCGGCGACGGACCCGCTCTGGTCCGGCGGCGCTCAGCGCGGCATAGCGTTCCGGATCGTCCAGCAACCCCGCGCTGACACTGGCCAGGGCGGCCGGGTTGGCAGGCATCACCACCAGGCCCGCCAGCGGAGGATCGAGGATCTCGGTCAGACCACCGACCCGGCTGGCCACCACGGGCAGACCGGAACTCATGGCCTCGCAGGCCACCAGCCCAAAAGGCTCAGCCCGGGATGGGACCCAGGCTAGGTCGCAGCCAGCGAAGAACTGCTCCCGGTCTCTGACCTCGCCAAGAAAGTTGACTCTGTCTGCCACCCCCACCGTGAATGCGAGGTCGACCAGGGCCGCCAGCTCCGGCCCGGCGCCGCCGATGTTGAGGGTCAGGCTGCGGCCGGCGGGCGTGGCCAGGGCCAATATGGCGATGTCCACTCCCTTGGACTGAGTCAGGCGGGCCAGGACTCCCACCCGGCGTCCGTCTGGAGCGGTCCGCGGTACCGCCGGAAGAGGGTGGATGCCGTTGGCGATGACCCGTACCCGGCGGGAATCCGCGCCGACCTCGTCGGTCAGAAACTCAGCGACCGCATTGGAGACCGCGATCTGCAGCTGGGCAGCGCGGCAGAGCACGCGAAGCTCGTGGCGGTGAATCGCTACCCGAAGTGGGCTGGCGGTGAACCAGCCGTCGAGATGGTGACTGTGAACTTGGGGTGCTCCGGTCCGAGCCCGCCGCAGCAGAGTGCCGGCGCGCAATCCGTGGCTGTGCACCACCGAGGCCTGCCAGCGCCGCGAAAGCTGCCGCAGCCGAACCGGCGCCGACGCCCAGCCCCGGCCCCGCATCGAGAGCGAGGACACCGCCACCCCCAGCTCTCGGCAGCGCTCGACCAATTCTCCCGGCGGACAGGCCACCAGGGGACTCGAGCCCGCGGCGGACAGCTCCTGAGCCAGAGTGAGCACGTGCTCGGGACCCCCGCTGCGGGAGCTGTCGGCAATCACCAAGAGCACCCGCGAGTCAGTGCGCATCGCGCTCATTGTTCCACCTGGTCTGCAAGTGACCGGCTACCATCGGTTCGGTCTTGAGTTCATCTCGCCCAGGAGCCGAGCACGTCCTGGTGGCGGTCGCCTGGCCCTACGCCAGCGGGCCCCGGCACGTAGGACACGTGGCGGGCTTTGGGGTGCCGTCTGACATCTTTGCCCGCTATCAGCGCCTGCGCGGCGCCCGGGTCCTGATGGTCAGTGGCACCGACGAGCACGGCACCCCCATCTTGGTCGCGGCGGATCGTGAGGGAGTGAGCCCGCGGGCCATCGCCGATCGCTACAACCAGGTGATCGTCGACGATCTCCAGCGCCTGGGACTGAGCTACGACCTCTTCACCAGGACCACGACCGTCAACCACGCCCAGGTGACCCAGGACGTCTTCCTCACCCTCTACCAGAAGGGTTACCTGTTCCGACAGACGCAGATGGGAGCCTTCTCGGCCAGCACCGGGAGGGCGCTGCCCGACCGCTACATCGAGGGAACCTGCCCCCACTGCGGCTATGCGGGCGCCCGCGGCGACCAGTGCGACAACTGCGGCCGGATCCTCGACCCCGCTGAGCTGATCAATCCCCGATCGCGGATCGACGGCATGCCGCCGGTCTTCCGGGAGTCGGAGCACTTCATGCTCGACCTGCCTGCCTTTGCCAGCGCCCTCACCGACTGGATCGAGTCCAAGGGAGAATGGCGCGCCAATGTCCGGACCTACTCCCTCAACTTCGTCGCCGAGCTAAAGCCCAGGGCGGTGACCCGCGACATCGACTGGGGCGTTCACATCCCTCTGCCCGAGTTCCAGGACCGCGATGACAAGTTGATCTACGTGTGGTTCGAGGCGGTGATCGGATATCTCTCCGCCAGTGTCGAGTGGAGCGCCCACCGGGGCGAGAAGGAAGCCTGGCGAGCCTGGTGGCAGAACCCCGAGGCCAGCCATTTCTACTTCATGGGCAAGGACAACATCATCTTCCACACCGTGATCTGGCCCAGCATGTTGATGGGCTACGGCAGCGGTGGCGAGCTGGGTGGGGGCCCGCCCAATCTACCGTTGGTGCTGCCGGACAACGTGGTCAGCAGCGAGTTCCTGACCATGGAGGGTCAGAAGTTCTCCAACAGTCGGGGCATCGTCATCGAGGTCCGCGACTTCCTGGAGCGCTACGACCCCGACGCCCTGCGCTACTACCTGACCGCGGCCGGGCCCGAGACCCAGGACACCGACTTCACCTGGGCTGAGTTCATCCGGCGCAACAACGATGAGCTGGTGGCCACCTGGGGCAACCTGGTCAATCGCACCCTGACCATCGCCAAGAAGAACTTCGGCGAGGTGCCCACCGCGGGGAAGCTGAGCGACCGGGATGAGAAGGTGATCGCTGCGGTGGAGGCCGGGTTCGAGTCGGTGGGCGAACTCCTGGAGGCGGCCCGTTTCAAGGCGGCGCTGGCCGAGGTCATGGCGCTAGCCGCCGGGGTCAACCAGTACCTGGCCGAGAACGAGCCCTGGCACCTGGTCGGCAGCGACCGGGTGCGAGCGGGCACCGTTCTCTACGTCGCCCTACGTTGCGTCGACAACCTGAAGGTGCAGCTCCTCCCCTTTCTTCCCTTCAGCTGCCAGCGGCTGCACTTGATGCTGGGTCACCAGGGGCTGATAGCCCCCATGCCGGTCAAGGTGACGGCCCAAGCCGATGGTGACCCCCATCTGGTGCTCACCGGCGACTATCTGACCCCGGAGGCCAGTTGGGCGCCGAGCCGTCTGGCCCCTGGCCAGCCGCTCGGGGAGCCCATCCCTCTCTTCCGCAAACTGGAACCAGCCCTGGCCGAGGAGGAGTTGGCTCGAATGGCCCCGGTGGCGCAGGACTGAAGGAGCTCCCGGCTAGTAGGCGGGAATCCGGAAGTAAGAGCGGTCGCTGAGGAGCGGCGCCGGGCGGTTGACCGCCACCTCCAGCCTGACCCGAGCCGGGAACTGACTCAAGGGCAGCGCCACCACCTGGTACATGAGCGGGCCGATCAGCTGGAAACAGGCGTGGCCGGGGAGGAGTTTTTGCTTCTCGACAAAGAGAGTCAACCGAGCCCCGGGGCCGTAGGTGATCGCGGCCACGTAATCGGGCAAGCAGCTGTATCGGGCCAGGGTCAGTCCCACGTAGAGCTGGGCACCGGTGACGGTGGGCATGGGCGAGGGCGAGGGGCTGGCTCCGGGAGGAAAGTTCTTCTCGATCGCAGCCAGGCTGGTTGAGACCTGGAGCGAGGGGGAAACGACGCTGAGCTGCTCCAAACCGGTGTACAGCGACAGGTAGGTGGGGTCAACGGATCGGCGGGGCAGCCGAGCCCGGGCCGCCACCGTGCCCAGGCCGGAGACCAGCAGGGCTCCCACCAGGGCACCGATCGCTGCGGCCCGCCAGAACTTGGGGTCGCGCCGGCGTCCCCCACTGGAGGGTCGCCCTGCCTTCTGCCTGGTCATCACCGGTATAGACGCGGAGCCACCGGGCGAGGTTCCCGGTCCGCCGTGAGAGGCCAGGTTACACTCGCCAGCAAATCAGGTGCGAGGGATGAGTCTTGATCTTGCCGTCGGTTTCGATACCCCTCGCGCTGGCGGCTGGAGCCACCTCATTTCTATCCCCCTGCGTCCTGCCTCTGGTGCCGTCGTACATGGGCTTCCTCGCCCAGTCCGCGACCGGCGACCCTACACTCCCGGCGCGCAGAGCCAGCAGCAGGGCCCGGGTGATGGTGGGCGCCTTTGGCTTCGTGTTGGGGCTCAGCCTCTTCCTGATCGCCTTCTTCTACGCGCTCTATCGACTGCTGGAGCCCTGGAAGCATCTAGCCCTGCCGATTCTGGGGGCGGTCGTAATCCTGCTGGGTCTCAGCTTCATGGGGGTGCTGAGACTGCCCTGGCTGTCACGGGAGGCCCGCTGGCTTCCGGCCGGCTTCAGCCGGGGTGGGTTCCTGGCCGGGCTACTGCTGGGCTTGGGTTTCGCCGCGGGATGGACACCCTGCATCGGGCCGGTCCTGGGGGCGGTCCTCACCTCGGGAATCGATCAGGGCACCACCAGCCGGGGGATGCTGCTGATCGTCGCCTACTGCCTGGGGTTGGGAGCTCCCTTCGTGGTGCTGGCCTTGCTCATCGACCGAGCCGGTCCGGTACTGAGGATGCTGAACCGTCGCCAACGAGTGATCTCGCTGGTGGGAGGGGCACTGGTGGTGGCGATGGGCGTGCTGGTGGTAACCAACAACGTTCCCCTTCTCTACGAGTGGTTCTCGGCCCATCTGCCAACCTTCTTTCACGATCCCTTCGACCTCTGAACACTCCCCGGCGCGCTGGAAATCCATCAGCCGCGCTTCTTGGCTGTCGGTAGACTCGCGCCCCAAGTGAGGACCACGAGTAGGAGGCAGCTGGACGTTTACGCGGTGCTCGGGGTCGAGCACACCGCGACCTGGCCCGAGCTGCGCCGTAGCTACCGCGCTCGAGCCCGAGAGCTTCACCCCGACGTCCAGGCCCACCGCCCAACCCCCAGCCGGCTTGACCAGTCCCGGGCCACCGCGCTGTTCACCCAGTTGCAGCAGGCCTGGTCGCTGGTGGCGACTCCGGAACGGCGGGCTGCCTACGACCTCGCCCGGGCTCCGACTTTGAGCGTGGAGACCAAGCCACGGCGGCCGGCGGTGGCACCGGCTTGGGGCGCGGGACCGAAGGCCGGGGTGCTGCTGCGCACCGGGCCAGGGGACCTGCACGTCGCCATTCCCGGGGGCGCCTGGGATCTCTCGCTGGCGCAGTTCCTCAGCCACGCCCATGACTCCGGCTTTCCGCCCCTATTGATCGGGGACCTACCGCCCCACCTGCAGCTCCGGGAGGCGCTCACGGCGGTGGATTTCGTGGAGCGGCACCGGCTCACGACCATGGTCGGACTCAACGAGCCGGCTGAGGACCGCGGCGGCCCGGGAGCCGAACTAGACGATGACGGGGCCTGGAAGTTGGATCAGCTGGATCGGGCCTTGACCAGGTGGGCCAGAGCCTTCCCGGCTAGGCGCGCCGAGCTCCCCTACGGCCCCGACCTGCGCCTCATGGGACGCCTGTCCCTCGCCGGGTACGAGATCAACCTACCTCACCCTGCCGGGGTCTACGCCGCCCTGGAGGCACGTGCCTCCGATCGCGTCGAGGCCAAGCGACGCAGCGCCCAGGCAATCCTCGATGTGCTCCTGCCCCCGCCCGCACTGGCGCTGATTGCGGCCTGGGGCCAGGATCGCGAGGCGATGGCGGCATTGGCAAAGGGGTGGGATGGACTCGCCCGGGCAGCCGCTCTGGATGCGCTCGAGCTGGCCGTGGTTAAGCGCGGACTCGAGGGCAGGCGGTCGCGTCGGGACGGCCAGGACGCGCTGCCGGGTTCCGTCTTCGACGGTGGCCCGCTGCCGCCGTCAGTGCTGCCGCTGCTCAGAGCGCTGCCCTCATCCCTGCGCTGGCTGGACGAGTTTGGCGGCCTTCTCCCCCAGCTTCCCTGGGGAGAGCCACTTTCCCAATCCGGCGACGACCGCAACCTCAGTGACGCCGCGGCGCGCCTGGTGGGCAGGATTCTCGACCGACTGCTGACCGACCCACCCGAGGGTCTGACCCTAGTCGCCCTTCGCGGCGCCCGGCTGCGCTACCGAGTGGCTTCGGACCCCGACGAGTCCCGGGCCTGGATCACCGACCGGGTCCAGGACGCTTTTCGGATTCACATTGGGTTCCCTGCCGCTCCGACCGTCAGCCAACCCAGCGGTTGATCAAAGGCCAGCATCGCTAGAGGCGTGCCGGCTCAGCGAGCCGAGAGGCCGCCGGACTTCACCGTCGCCTTCCGTCCCCTGTGGATCTCAGACCGCCCGCAGAGCGGCATCCTGCGCGGGGAACCGCCTCACCGGACTGACTTTTCTGTAACTTGACTGACCTCGGTGCCTTGCCTACAGTCAGCCCGGAGGCCACATTGGGGGTGGCTGCCCGATCGGGAGTCGGGCAACTTTGGAAGCTGTGTTCGGGGAGGCCAGACATGCGCCGAGTCGATTTTCCCTTGCGCCCCCTGTGGGCAATTTTGGCCGCCGGGTTCACGGTGGTCGCTCTGGGCGGAGCAGGAGTCCAGGCCGCTAACGCACCCGCGCTGTCGGCGATTCCCGGTACGTATCTACCGACCAACGCCGCCGTCACCGGTCAACTGCAGTCGCCGCAGATGAGCGTGGAGGTGGTGCTCCAGCCGAGCAACTCCGCCGGCCTCAGCAGTCTCCTCGCGGGCCAATACACGGCGGGCAGCCCCCAGTACGGCAAGTGGCTGGGCAAAGGCCAGTTCGACGCCGACTTCGCGCCCACCTCCGCCAGCACCGCGGCCGTGACCAGCTACCTGGAGAGCCGGGGACTGGCGGTCCACGCCACCAGCTCTCCCTTCTTGGTGCGAGCGGTGGGCAGCAGCGCCCAGATTGAGTCGACGTTCTCGACCCCGCTCTACACCTACCGTAGCGCCAACGGAACCGACTTCTTCTCCAATGCCGCTGCCGCGTCGGTGCCCAGCAGTGTCGCCCCCAGCGTCCTGGGAGTGGTGGGACTCAGCAACACGGTGAGGCTGCAAAACTCGGTACAGATCGCTCAGCGCCACCGCGGCGGCCAGCCCAGTTGCGAGACGCCTTACCCGTCAAATCTGAGCCAGCTTGAGGCGATCTTCGCCGGCGGCCCCTACGGCTACGGTGCCGGCCCCAATTGCACTGGCCTGACGCCCTCCCAGACCAACAGCATCTACAACGCTCCCCAGGCGGGACCCCGCGCCCAAGGCGCCGGTGCGACTCTGGCGGTCTTCGAGCTCTCCGCCTACAACCAGTCAGACATCACCAGCTGGGCCCAGACCATGTACGGCCCGCACTACTACCCGCGGCTCACCAACATCAACGTGGACGGCGGTCCGCTGGCCACCAGCACTAGCCAGTGCCCGACCGGTGACACCTGCATCTATGGTTATGGCGGTGACATCGAGGTCGAAGCCGACATCGAGCAGCAGCTGTCCATCTCGCCCGACATCAATCAGATCCTGGTGTACAACGCACCCAACGATTTCACCGGTCAGACAGAACTGGACGAGTACACCCAGATCGCCAACGACGACATTGCTGACTCCATTAGCTCCAGCTGGGCGGAGTGCGAAGTTGACGTTGGAGAGTCGTACGCACAGGCCGAGAACATCGTCTTCGAGCAGATGGCGGCACAGGGGCAGAGCATGTTCGCCGCAGCCGGCGACACCGGTGCTTTCTCCTGCATCAGAGATGGGTCTGGAAGCCTGGATCAATATGGTCTCCAGGTCCTCGACCCCGGCGCTCAGCCCTGGGTGACCAGCGTCGGCGGCACCTCTCTCGAGACAGACAACCCCGGCAGCAACCCCCACCCGGGCTACCCCTACGGAGTGGAGTCGGTGTGGAACATCCTCAACCTCTGCAACGACACCACGACCGGCCTCAACGACTGCGCTGAGTACGGTGCCGGCGGAGGTGGTCACAGCATCTTCTGGGGCCGGCCCGCTTACCAGCGCGGTCCAGGCGTCAACAACGCCTACACGGTTTCGGGACCCTCCAACTGTGCCATGGCGGCACCAGGCCAGCCCTGCAGGGAGGTTCCCGATGTCTCCGCCAACGCCGATGAACTAACGGGCATAGCCGAGTACTGCAGCGGCTCAAGCTACGTCTCCCCTCTCAACCCCCCCGGCATCCCCTACGCGAGCGTCTGCGCCACCATCACCGATGCGGCCGCTCCGCACTGGTTCCAGATCGGCGGCACCAGCCTCTCCTCGCCACTGTGGTCGGGAATCTTGGCTGATCGCGACGCCTACCAGGGGTACCGCTCCGGCAATGCCAACTACTTGCTCTACGCGCTCTTCAACTCCCCGGGCAGCTACTCGCCCTCCGGTGACTTCCACGACATCACTGGCTTCGGCCAGCGGGAGAACAACAACGGCTACTACCCGGTGACTCCTGGGTACGACGAGGCGACGGGGATCGGGACGCCCAATATGACCGGCCTGATCACCGGCTTCCGCGGCTTCTTCTAGTCCTGACCTGGCGGGGCTGGGCCTGGCTCAGCCCCGCCAGATTCTCCCTCGAGCCGGTCGATAGCACAGCGCAACGACGCGGTGGCTCGAACTGTTGACCTCGGACCGTTGCCCCAGGTTGTGTGTCTGCACCGCCACTGGCATGTGCGAGGTCATAGCGCATTCCTGAAATTGGCGTGGGCGCCGTCAGCCAGTTGGGCTGCCCCTGCCACTGGCCGCCCGGTCAGCCCAGACTTTCAGGGCCACCGGAGCATTGACATCCGCGAGCTCAGTTGCTATGACTAGCCCACCGCTGAGGGAGACAGCGAAGAGTGGGTGGCGGAGGGGCCGTGGCGCGGAGTGGCGACCCCTGCCGTTAGAGCGGCGACCATGAAGGATGGAGGGGAGGCCATGCTACGACTGAAGGGCAGGACGGTTGCGCTGCTGGCTGGCGCCGCGATGCTGATCGGAATCAGCTTGGCTGGTTCCGCTGTGGCCCTGGGGAGCGGTCAACCGGCCGTCAGCGGCATCGCCCCCCATAGCACCAACGAACTTGACTGCAACGGCTTCAGTAACACCTACAAATCCGTGAAACCTGACTTCGGTGGGCTCTGCACCGACCCGCTGACCCCACCCGGCACCTGGTCAACGCAGGCAACACGCTTCTACGACAACGGCCATTACATCGGCCACGACGAGCCCTCGGTCAAGTTCATCTCGACTGCGCCAGGGAGCGGCAACAACATCACCTACTTCATGCGCCTCGCCACCGACCCCACCGCGCCCCCGACCGACAACCCTGGCCCTGACAACACCACCGACTACGCCGAGCTCAGCCCGGCGCCGTGGTTCGGGCTGCCAATCTGCGATCCCCTCTCCTACCCGCAGAACCCTTGCACGCCCCAGAGCGACAACAACCAAGGGGGCATCAGCGATCCTGACGCGGCGGGTGACGCCTTCCTGGAGGTGCAGCTCTACCCGCCCGGCTTCCCGCCCTTCGCCACCGCGCCCAGCTGCGACCAGGGCCATTGGTGCGCGGCTCTGACCATAGACAGCCTCGAGGCAACCTACGGTTTCGCCGCGATCAACCCCGCGTGCGAGGAACCCGTGAACTTCGCTTTCCTGCAAACCAACGGTGTCCCGGCTGGACCGCCCAGCCCGCAGCTTTCTGACGCCGCCACCCTAACCCCCAACAGCAACACCCTGCTGATGAACGGAGGGGACATCCTCGAGCTCACCATCCAGGATGTAAAGGTCCCGGCCTACACAGAGTCAGTCGATGGGACGACCTACTCAGTGCCGGCGGGGCTGGCCCTCCAGACCACCATCGACGATCTGACGACCCACCAGAGCGGGACCATGACCGCCAGCGCCGCCAATGGCTTCATGGATACGAAAGGTATCGTCGACGGGGCCGTCAACCCTGATGGTTGCCCGGGCGAGCCCTTCAATTTCACAGCCGAGTACAGCACCGCCAGCCAGCAGAATCAGGTGCCCTGGGCTGCCCTCGAGGGCGGGGTCCTGATGGAAGACGAGATGGGACACTTTGAGGTCTGCAGCTCAGTGAGCGGTTCCCTCCCTCAACCCGGCGATCCCGATGTCTTCCAGGTCTGCCGCGGAGGCTCAGAGGGGCCCGGCGATACTTCTCAGGAGCAGGGCTGCAGCCTGACCACGGGAGACTGCCCCGGGGCAACGACCGAGGACGGTCTTGCCTGCCCGGCGCCTGCGGGTAGCAGCGAACCGAATTACACCGAGGGCTTGCCCTGCGAGTACTCGGATGCCCTGTGCATGCCCAAGGGACCTCGACCAGTTTCCAACGACGGGTCAACTACCGTGGCCGACTGGCCGGTAGCAGGTTGCCAGGACAACTATTTCCAGAACGGTGACTTGGACTTCGACGGGACTTCTTACCAACCCGACTGGCCCGACGGGCAGAGCAACCACCCAACCAGCTTTGAGTACATTGGCCCGTTCTCCAACGGCAAAGCGTATCCGCAGATACAGATCGAGACCGACATCCTGGCCTCCGAGGGCTTCTGCGACGTCTCCACCGGCTTGGGCTGCTCGGTGCCACCGGTGGGCGCCGACTTCTACGCCTTTTGGAGTCTGGGCCGCGGCAGTGTCTACTCCGGCCTGGACCCGGCCGACCAAGCGTCCATCGGGGGTGCGGGCCAATCGGCCGCAGCGTGCGTGTGGAACTTTGGCAACGTGATCCCCGGGACCACCGTCAACAACCTGGGAATGGACTCCGAATACGGCACCGCCGACCTGCTCAGATACGGCGGGACCGCTATTAGTCCGGTGATGGCCAACCCGCAACTCGCTCGGGGTTGCGGAGTCGGGGGATCCGGCTAGCGGACCGAGATGGGCACGGGGTCGGCCCGCGAGGGCCGGCCCCGTTCTCTCCTGCCCTGGGCTTGAGCGGCGGCGGGCGTGGTCGCGATCAGCCTTTGCCTGAGTTTTTCGCGAGTGCTAGCGTGGGCCGATGCCCGAGACGCGCTGGCGAGGCTCGACGGCCCTGCTGGCGTCCTTGTCAGCGGTGCGGCCCTAACTCTGGCGGCATGCGCCAGCCTGACCTCGCACTCCATCTCATCGCCGGGTGTACGGAGCGGAGTGAATGGAAGTGCGCCCGCTTCCAGCCCAACTGTGACCTCGGCGCCGTTGCCGCGCAGCTCGCCGAGCGCAACGCCAGAACAATCCCCCGGCGCTGCAGTCACGGTTGGTATTGGCGACAATGGCGCGACCGTCGTCGTCGGCGTGGGTCAGATCTTGGTCGTGATTTTGCCCAACCCGTCGGAGCGCGAGATAGCTCACGAGCTGGTCGAGTCCTCCAATCCTGCGGTGCTTGAGCTAACGCCGGAGGAACAGCCCGCAGGGCAACTCGTGGCAGTGTTGCGGGTGCCGTTTCGCGCCCTCCGCACCGGCATCGCCACAGTCACAGCGACCGGCCCCGCAGCGTTCACGCTGCGGGTCAAGGTTATGGTCGACTGATGCCACAGCGTCATCTTGATCCACAAGGAACACGGTGCCATGACTCCGAGCCAACGCGACGCGGCAGGACCCAGGGGTTGTGCAGCAGCGGGACGGACCCAATAAGCTTAGGCTTGACAGAACTATTCACGAGAGGCTAACCTTTCTCGGACTCGCCGTTTTCGGCTTCGAATCCAAGCTCAACTCGACCGAGGTTTGCCCATGGCTATGACCCAACCAGTGATGCAGCTCTCGCAGCGCACCAAGATCAGCATCGTGGTGGCCGTCATGCTGGGGCTGTTCCTTAGTGCCCTCGACCAGACTGTGGTCGGCACCGCCCTCCCCACCATCGTGACCGACCTCGGAGGCAACAACCTCTACGTCTGGGTGGTCACCTCCTACCTGCTGACCAGCACCATCACGGTGCCGATCTACGGCAAGCTCTCGGACCTGTTCGGTCGCAAGCTGCTGTTGATCATCGGCATCGGCCTCTTCCTGGTCGGCTCGGCTCTCTCCGGGCTCTCTCAGAACATGGGCGAGCTGATCTTCTTCAGAGGCCTGCAGGGCCTTGGGGCGGGAGCTCTCTTCCCGATCGCCCTGGCCGTGATCGGCGACCTCTTCACCCCTCGTGAGCGTGGCAAGTACCAGGGCTTCTTCGGCGCCGTCTTTGGGCTCGCGTTCCTGGTCGGCCCCTTCCTGGGCGGCTGGATCACCGACAACATCAGCTGGCACTGGGTCTTCTACGTCAACCTGCCCATCGGCCTGATCGCCCTGGCAGTGATCATCATCAACCTGCCCAACCACAAGCGCGAAGGCGCCAGCCCGTCCATCGACTACCTCGGAGCCCTGGTCTTCACCGCCGCGGTCGTACCCATCCTGATCGGGCTCACTGAGAAGGGCCTCGCCACCAGCTCCGGCTCGGCCACGCCCTGGATCTCCTGGCAGGTGGGCGGGCTGATAGCGCTGGGAGCCGTCCTCTGCTTGGTCTTCCTGTTCATAGAGAGCCGGGCCAAGGAACCGATCCTGCCCCTGGACCTGTTCCGGATCCGCACCTATGCCGCGTCGCAGGCAGCGATGTTCCTGATGTCCTTCGCCTTCTTCATCGCGGTCATCTTCATGCCCCGCTACTACCAGGCAGTCCGGGAGATCAGCGCCACCGCCTCCGGGTACATGCTCTGGCCGCTCCTGGTGGGCCTGATGGGCACCAGCATCGGGGCGGGACTGGTCATCGCCCGCACCGGCAAGTACAAGATGCTGATGGTGGGATCGATGACGGTCATGACCGTCGGCATCTTCCTCATGACCCAGCTCACCGCCACCACCGGCAACTACCCGCTCTGGATCTGGCTGTTCGTCCTCGGGGTCGGTATCGGCCCCGCCATGTCGGGATACACCCTGGTGGTGCAGAACTCGGTGCCGGTGGCCAAGCTCGGGGTGGCGACCAGCACCCTCACTTTCGGCCGGCAGATGGGCGGCACCATCGGTCTGGCGATCGCCGGCACCTCGCTCTCCTCCTCTCTGATAAGCAACCTGCCCAAGGATCTGGCCAAGAACGGGGTCCCGGCCTCGTTCGCCAGCCACCTGTCGGCAAGCTCCAACAGCAGCCTGACCGGCGTCGGCAACGTCGGCGCCAAGCTGGCCAAGGTGCTCCCGCCCGCGGCCAAGCCCTACATCGTGCACATCGTCACTGCGCTGCACCAAGCCCTGGCCCAGGCCATCGCCGGTTCGTTCTGGATCGGTCTGGTGGTAGCGATCCTCGCAGTGGTGGCGACCCTCTGCCTTAAGGAGCTGCCGCTACGAACCACTCTCTCCGACCAGCCGCCGACGGGCCCGCCCGCCCAAGGCGCACCCGAACCGGCTCAGGAAGAGCTGGTCTCGGCCTCCTGACCAGAGCCACCATGACCGCCACCGTCGCCCGCGAGCCGCTAACCGCCAGGGAGGCCCTGCTCCACCGGGCCGTAGAGACGCTGGAGGAGGTGGTCGCCCGGCACTGGCGCCAGGGCCCCGGTGGCAGATGGGCCCGTCGCGACCTCTCCATCGCCCAGATGCACCTGATGATGGTTCTCAGGGAGCATGGCCCAGCCACCGTGGGGCAGTTGGCCGAGACGCTGGGCATCAGCCCGCCTTCGGTGAGCTCGGCTTTGGATCGCCTCGAGGAACACGGCCTGGCGATCCGTCGCCGCGACCGCGAGGACCGACGGGTGGTCCACGCCGCTCTCTCCAGCCGGGGCCGGGCCGCCGCCGAGGAGGCCTGCGGCTTCAAGCGTCAGAAGGTTCGCCACCTGCTGGAGCAGTTCGACACCGGGGAGCTGGAGGCGTTGCTGACCGTGCTCACGGCAGTCCAGCGGGCGGCGGACTCGACCCGAGACTAGGCTGGGCGCCGGCGCCCGACCGGATCAGCGGCCGACGGCAACCCGGTCGCGGCCGCGGCGTTTGGCGCTGTACATGGCGGCGTCGGCGACCCCCAAGAGTTGGCCGATGGTGCGCCCGTGCTTGGGGAACAGCGCAATCCCCACCGACGCGGTGACCTCGGGCACGGTGCTCTCTTCGGGCAGGGGGATAGCTGCCAGACCGGTGCGAATCTCGCGTGCGATGCGACGCGCCCCGTCCAGGCTGCATCCCCGCAGGATGAGTACGAACTCCTCGCCGCCGTAGCGCACCGCCGCGTCCTCGGCCCTGATCGAGCGCAGCAGGGTCCGGCCCACGTTGCGGAGAATCCCGTCCCCCACCGCGTGGCCGCAGCTGTCGTTGATGTGCTTGAAGTGGTCGAGGTCGATCATCAGGATCGCCATCGGGGTGCCGCTGCGCTCCGCCATGGCCAGCTCGCGGCGGGCGGCATCGCGCAGCCAGCGGGTGTTGAGCAGGTTGGTCAGGGAGTCGGTGATGGCGTGCTGAACCTGCTCGGCGTAGAGCTGGACATTGCGCCAGGCGGCGGCCGCCATGTGCGCCACCAGACTGGCCACGGTGAGGTCATAGGCAAGGAAGCCGTCCTTGCGCGTGCGCACCATGTTGAGCATCCCCAGACGGTAATCTCCGAACACCAGAGGGATGAGGAGCATCGACTCGTCCTGGTTCTTGGGATCGTTCTCGGTGCCAGGGACATGGCCTGCCGCCGGGTGGGCGTCGGCGTCGTTCACTCGCTGGGGCGAGCCGATGTCGAAGGCCCAGCCCGTGAGTCCCGTCCCCAGGGGGAAGGAGTGGGCCATCACCGCGGGCGCGTAAGTGGCGTCGGTCCGGGAGCGGGCCAGGATGGGCCTGAACCTGCCGGCGTCCCAGTCGGCCTCGTAGACCGAGAGCCCGTCGGAAGGGACGACCCGCTCCAGGTAATCGGCCGCCAGCTCGAGGATCGACTCGGGGTCCTGCTCGGTCTGGAAGGCTCGCGCCGCCTGGCTCAGGATCTCGGCGATTCCCAGGTGGTAGGAGTCGACGGTCGCCTTGCGCGACCGCTTGCGCGAGGCCGTTCCCGGCTCGCCCGGGCCTCCGAGCATGCCGGTCGCCGGCTTGTCGTGCAGCGACAAGAGGAGTTCTGGTGCGGGCAGCTCCGCCTCCTCGGCGCCCTCCCCTAGCGCCACCACCGCCTCGCCCAGGAGCGGCCCCTGGCCGAACAGAACGCCGAGCTCGAGCAGGACGGTCTTCTCGGATTCCTCGGCGATGCCCCCAGCGGTCAGATAGGCGTCCATCTGAGAAGCGAACGCGACCAGAGCTGACACCACCGCGCGCTGGCCACGGTCGCTGTCGATGCCGCCAATCAGCACCTGATCCATCTGGAGGATGTCGGGGGCCACCTTGCCAATCTCCATGAGACGAGTGCGGACCGCGCCCAACTGAGCCATTCCCACCCGGAAGCCCCGGTCATGCAACTGGTCGGCCAGGTCGTAGATCGGACCCCGGTCGAGACGATCCCGCTCGTCGTCCTGGTCCACCATCTGCCAGACGATCTGCGAGGGGGTGAGACCAGCCGCGCGCACCTCACGAAGCAGGCCGGTGAGCAAGCCGCGCCGCGCTCGCCGCCATGGGTGCATGTCGAGCAGCACCGCGCTGGGGCTGAGTCGGCGGGCGACCTCCAACTCGGCGCGCAGCAAGGTGTCGTCCAAGGTGTTGAGGAGATCAGCCGTCTTGGCCCCCTCCCAGATCTCGGACAGAGAGGGCATGACGTCTACCCGAGGCACGCGCCAGCGCACCTCGTACGCCAGCACGGCGCCGTCGCGCAGCCGGCTCAGCGGCTCGACCGTGATCCGCAGAGCACCTGGCTGCAGGAGATCGCGAACCGCCAGTTCCAGCGCCTCCGGAGCATGCATTGGGCGGGCACGCCGTCTCTGCTTGGAGGGTCTAGGACTCGGGGATACCGAACTCGGCCCCCGTGCTTCTGTCCGCAGTGTCGCCGCCACACCGAAATAGTGGCAGTGGAACTCGCGGCAATAGGCTACGTTTGCGTGACGTTTATGTGGTTGATTTCGACCATTTCGAGGCGTCTCCGTCCGGCCCCGGAAGTCCCGGCTCAACCAGGCAAAGCTCCGCATACACCAGGTGGGCCGCCACCGCCGGCCAGATCGAGCCGCTCCGAAGTCGGAGCACGGCGGCTCCGGAGCCCAGCAGCAGGGCACCCAGCGATGGCAGCGGCTGCAGGGAAGCGCCCTGGACCGCGGCGTAGACCAGGGTGGAGCGCATGATCACACCCAAGTCGAGATCGGCGGCCTGGTCCAGCCCTTGCCCAAGTAGCGATTCGCGCCAGAAAAGCTCCTCTCCGATCGAGGCCGGGATGACCAGCAGCGCCGCCAAGGACCGGGGCACGCCCTGGGTGCAGGCCCGTACGCGGGCGAGCCAGCGCCCGCCCTGGGGAATCCGGCGGAAGACGGACGCTCCGGCAACCGTGATCCCATAGCCGACCAGTCCCAGCGCCGCTCCCGCCAGCAGCCAGCGGGCCGAAGTCGGCTGCGGCCGTTGACGCAGCCTTCTCGCTCCGGGCAGGCCACTGACGCTGAGGCCCGTTGTCATCAGCGGCCAAAAATGCCTCGGGTTCCGAAAACTGAGATAGACAAGCCCGGCCTGGGACGCGATTCCCATTGCCGCCACAGAGAGTCCAGGGGTCGCGACTCGACGATCCGCCTGGCTCACCGGCGCTGGCGCTCGGCCCAGCGATCGACCGCCGCGACCAGGGCGCTGCCCGCCGCCAGCGTCGCCCCAACCATCGCCTGCTCGCTGCCGCGCCACCCCGGCTGACCCGGCTGGAGCTCGGCGCCTGCCGGTACCTTGCTCGGCGGCCTGACCACCCCTGGTGGGAGCTCCTCGAGCAGACGGTCCAGAAGCTTCCTGACCTGCCCTTCCTCACGAGCGGCGGTCGCCCGCCAGCGAGAGGGGTTGGGCCTGAAGGCGAAGGCCCCGGCGGCCAGCTGCGCGGCTCCCACGCGGCGAGAGCCGCGAGCAAGAAGAGCGTGGGCCCAGTCGCGCTCCAGCTCTGCCTTCTCGGCCAGCTGGGTAAGCGCGACCCGCTGCGCTCGGTCCGAGGTCACCGCCCCCATTCCCGCATACCAAGGCGCCGCGGCGTTGCGACGGGCAAAGATCTGTTGCAGGAGCTGCCAGGCATGTTCCGACAGATCCAGCCGAGGCAACGTAGCGGCGCCTCCCGCTTCGACCGCGCGAGCCAGGTCGGGCGGACCGACCTCCGCCGCACCTGAGCTGGTGGCCACCCGCAGCAGCGCGGCCAGCCCCGCTCCGAGATCGCCCACCACCCCCGGGGGCTTGGCAAAGCCGTAGCCGGCCCGGGGCAACAGCAACCGCGACCCCTGGCCCGGTTCCAGGGTTCCGATCCAGCCCGCGAGCCGGGCGAATTCGAAGGTGTCGTCGATGACCCTGGTCGCCAGCGAACTGTGAGGCAGTGGGCCCGCCGGCAGGGGGAAGCCGGCGTCGACCCGAATCGCGCCCGTCTTCAAGGGGGTGGCCGTGACAGGCCATGCCAGTGGCGCCGAATCCTCACTTGTCACCGTGGCCAGGATCACCGGGACGCCACTCGCAAGCATCACCCGGCCCCGAACATCCATCAGTTGGTCTGGTGCGCGCCCCCGGTGGCGGGCCCCGTTCGATTTGCTCACCTGGGCCGGGGACCACTCGGCGACCTGGAGCGGCTCCCAGCCCGCGGTGCCCAGGGTTGCGATCTCGACGATCCTCACCGCCACCAGCACCCGCTGCCAGTAGGCGCGGTAGAGCCGGCTCCAGAAGGGATCGGTGGCGGAGGTGGCGAAGAACCGGCGCGAGCCGCCGGCGCCACCCATCAGCTGGAACAGCTTGGCCAGGTTGGCGGTGCCGTCTCCGGTCACGATCCTGGCCTCACCGCGCACCAGGAGTGCCGCTTGCTGGGGATGGGCCCGGAGCATTGCCACTCGGGGATGGGCACGGATGTTGCGCAGCTTGGCGGCGTAGCCGACCGTGGTCGAGGTCCAGATGGTGGCCTCGTCGGGCACCAGCCGGGCTCCCACCGGAGAGATCGAGGGGGCACCCCAGGGCGTGACGGTGACCAGGTCCCACTGCAGGAAGCGGTCGACGCTGGCGAACAGTTCCAGGACCCGCGAGTTAGCTTGGGGCAAGATCTCAACCCTACGGGATATCCTCAAGCCGTCACATGTGCCAGATTGCCCATGCCTGAGGCCGGAGATCGGATCAAAGTCCCGGTCAGTCAAGAGCAGGCCTGGGACTTCGCCGCGGACGCCCGCAATGCTCCCCGGTGGGTCTTCGGGGTGCGCGAGGTGTCAGGTACGGTCCGACACCCGTTGGTTCCCGGCGACCGGCTGCGTATCCGGCTCTTTGCCGGAGGGCGGATGGCGGACAGCGAATGGCAGGTCGAGAGGTGTGAGCGACCCAGCACTCTGACCAGCTCCGGCCGGGCCCTGGGGGCCACCGCGACTCTGAAAATTGAATGCCTGCCGCTCGGCCCCACTTCGTCCGAAGTCCGATACAGCCTCAGCTACCAGCTTCCTGGCGGAGCCTTGGGCGCCATGGCCGCTCGATTCGGGATTCAGGGGATCTTGGAGGTCCAGGCCAAGCAGTCAGTCCGGGCTCTTCGTCGGCTGTTGGCCGCCAGCGCTCGGGGACGCAGCTGGCGCCCGGCCGCACTGGAGGCGGGCGACCTGCCGTCCCGGTGAGGCCAGCCCCGAGATTCCCAGCTCCCTGGCCGGTGAATGTGGTCGGGGTGGGAGACGAGGACGATCCCCAACTTCAGTCAGACCCCAAAGCTGGGCTCACCGCCGAGCCCGGCCAGATCACGCTGCGGCTTCTGCGCGGTCGGCCGGGCGTCACCCTGGGCAGCACTCTCGCCCGCAAGCCCGAGGTCGTCGCCCGCATTCGCCAGATCGGCGAGATAGGTACCGTCAGGATCAGTCCGATCGCCGGAACGGTAGGGCCGAGCGGTGAGCACTGGCTCGGCTTCCTGGCGGTAGCCGGGCTACCGGAAGCCACCGTCAAGCCGCTCGATGCCCTCAACCGGTCGCTGCTGGCGTTCCTGGCGCAGCGGCTGGAGCCCTATGGCGTCCGGCTCGAGCTGGGGAGGATCGACGGGGCTTGGTGCCCCGGCTTCAGCGACATCGGTGTGGGTGGGCGCAAGCTGGCGGGACTGGGGTTGCGGATCACCAAGGGCTGGGGGCTGGTGCGAGGCGTGGTCGCGGTGAGTCCACCGGAGGCCGAGGAGTTGCGGCGGCTGGACCAGTGCCATCGGGCATTCGGGCCCGGTGTTGACTATGCCGCCCTGACCTCGCTGGCCGAGATCCCCGGACTCAAAGGACTCGATCAGGAGGGGGCGACCAACCTACTGGGCGGGGTAGCGGAGGCTCCTGAGAAGATGTCGAGGTGAGCTCCTCGCCCAACCTGCGACTGGTTCTGGAGCCGGCTGCAGTGCTTCACCACCGGGGCGCACCGGTGAGAAGCTTCGACTCGGCGCTTCGCCACCTGGTGGACACCATGTACGAGCGCTGCGAGGAGTGGAACGGAGTGGGCCTGGCCGGACCACAGGTGGGGTTCAACCTCCAGGTGGCGGTGATCATCTACGAAGGTCGGCGGTTTGCCATCTGCAACCCCGAGATCATCTCCCAGCAGGGCGAGGTGGACGCAGCCGAGGGCTGCCTGTCGATGCCCAACCACAGCGGAGTGGTGCGACGCTCCGAGCTGATCACGGTCCGCTATCGCAACGTCCAGGGCAAGGGCGTGCAGCGGGAATTCCAGGGCTGGTTGAGCCGGATCGTCCAACACGAGACCGACCATCTCCTCGGCATCCTTTGCTCCGAGCGACTGGCGCCGGGCGCCAGCTTCGAGCTCGTGACCGCTGAAAGCGAGGAGGCCGGTGCGCCCGCCGAGGGAGCCGCCGAGCCCGCGCAGAAGCGCCGACGAGCTAGGACCGGGGAGGCAGCCCAGCCCGTCGGCAGCGAAAGCTGACCTAACTCAGGCCGAGGCCGACGCCCCGACCTCGGCGGCCTCCGAGGCCGTCTCGACCACCTCGTCCGCCTCCGCGTCGATGCGGATCTTGATCTCGTCACCGACCAAGAACCCGCCGGTCTCCAGCGCCATGTTCCAGTTGAGATCGAAGTCCTTCCGGCTCAGGGTGCCGCTGGCCTCGAAGCCCGCGACCTTGAAGCCGTAGGGGCTGGTAGACATCCCTAGGAACTCAACATCCAACTCGACGGGCCGAGTGACCCCCTTGATGGTCAGGTCGCCCTGCACCCGGAAGCGGTTGTCGCCACGACTCTCGATCTTGCCGCTCTGGTAGGTGATAACCGGGAACTTCTCGACGTCGAAGAAGTCGGCAGAGCGCAGATGCGCGTCCCGCTTCTCCTCGCGGGTGTCCAGGCTCGCTGCCTGAATCTCGGCACGGGCCTTGCTGCGGGTCAGGTCAGAAGGATCGAGCTCGACCTCACCCGCAAAGTCCTTGAAGTGGCCCTTGACCGTGCTTACCATCATGTGCCGGGCCGAGAATTCCAGGGATGTGTGGGCGTTGTCCACTTTCCAGCTCATCCAGCTTCCTCCTGATAGCCTGTGTTCGCCAAATCGGCGATAATTGCTTGAGCAATCATATAGCAGAGGAACTTGACCGTGCAACCATCTCCTGAGGAGGCACCCAGCACCCCGGCGCTATCGACGGCACAGCTGGCGGCCTGGAGGGCCTTTCTCAAGGCGCACGCCGTGATCACCCGGGCTCTGGAGCGCCAGCTGATCGAGACGCACCACCTGCCATTGGCCGAGTACGACGTGCTGGTTCAATTGAGAGAAGCCGAAGGTGGTGCCCTGCGCATGTCGCAGCTGGCCGACCGGGTATTGCTGAGCCGTAGCGGAGTGACCCGGCTGGTGGAAAGGCTCGAGCGCAATGGCCTGGTGGAGCGGATCGACTGCTCCAGCGACGCCCGCGGCAGCTTCGCCGTGCTCACCGAAGGCGGCAGGAAGCGACTGCGGGAGGCGGGTCCTGCCCATCTCGAGTCAGTCAAGTCACTCTTCGCCGACCCACTCACGGAGGAGCAGGTGGTGGGCCTGCGACGGGCGCTGGAAATGCTCGCGGCGGCAGTGCCCGCGGGATGTGCAGCTGCGCTGCCCGATCCCGAGATTGCACCGGTCGGGGTTGGCGCTGGAGACTTAGTCAAGTGAGCCAGGCGGAGTCCAGCGGCTGCCCCTTCCCGGCCCCGGAGAGTTCAGCGTCCGAGCCTGATCGAGACAACATCGCGCAGGCCTGCCCAGTGCCGGCGTCAGCCCGTCCGGCTGACGTCTCCTGGGACGTGGAAGCTCACGTGGCGGCGATGCGCAAAGCTCGGGCGGCGGCAGAGACCAGTCATGTCAGCACCGACACGGCCGAGGAGATGGCTCGCAAGGCGACCGAGCAACGGGCGGAGCGGCGAGGTCTGGATCAGATCAACACCGACTTTGTGGACGCTCTGTCCAAGAAACTGGGTTACGGGCATCCCCTCAGCAACCGCGCCGACCTGCCTACCTTCACCTGGACCGCTGAGGCCGAGGCCCGGCTGATGGAGGTGCCCACGTTCTGTCGCGAGCTGACCCGCTGGCGGGTCGAGTACACGGCTATCAAGAAGGGCCTGGGGACCGTGATCACTCCCGCGGTGATGGACGTGAAATTCGAAATGTGGGGCGAGGTCTCCCACGCCATCCAGGATCGCTACCACGACGGCCTGGAGTGGACTGACTCAGCCCGAGCTCGCTTCGAGACCGTGCCCGAGTTCGTCCGCGGTCAGGTTCTGGAAGCGGTCGAGGGCAACGCCCGAACCATGGGCGCGACCAGGGTGGACGACGACGTGGTCGATAAGGTCATCGAGCGCTGGGCGACCAGCGGCGACTTCCACGAGGGCCTCTACGGCTTCCGCTGACACCACCCCCTCGAGATCTCCCTCAGCTGCCGAGGCGAGCCTGAGCTTCCTCCAGGTCGACCTCACCTCGTGCCAAGGCCTGGAGCAGCGATAGCCTGGACTCCGGCTGGGTCTCGCGGGACTCCACCCCGAGCCGGGTCAGCACCGAATCCATCCGCGAGCGCACGGTGGGATAGCTGACTCCCAGCTGTCGCTCCATGGCCTTGAGGTTGCCGCGAGATCCCAGAAACAGCTTGAGCAGCTGCCGGTCCGAGGCCGAGAGCGCGCAGAACTCGCAGCTCTCGAAGTCTCCCGAAAGCTCGGTGCCGCATCCCTGACAGGAGAGCCGGGTCAGGTGCAGTTGCTCGCCGCAGACGGGACAGCTGCGGGGGGCGTGATTTCCAGTCACTTATCCACCTCGTCCACCCAGACAGCGCCTGTCGTGGTCTCCACGTCCAGCAAGCCCGCACCGGCGCCGACGGTTGCCTCGCGTTGCTCGCCGCCCATGGTCCATCCCTCGGAGATGCCCGCGGACTCGCCGGGAAGTGAGATTCTGCCCAGAGTGCTGCGGGCCACCACCCTGACGCTGGAGCCTTTCTCCAGCCCGACCTTGACGGTCCCGGCCTCGCAGCGGACCTGAGACCGTCCCTGGTTGAGGACTCCGGTGGCCGACACGGTTCCCCAGGTCACCTTGAGATCGAAGGGACTGGCGAAGCCCTCGAGCTTGGCGCTGCCGGCCTGGATCTCGGCCTTTATCGGACCCCTCACGCCGTTTACCGAAAGCAACCCTGCCGCCATCTCGACCTCGAGCGCCAGATCGGGATTCATCCGGATCTGGATGGGGCGGAGCGCCCGCTGGACCGGCTCGCCAGAGCCAAAGTTCGGTTTGCCGGGCCAGCCGGCCCAGCGGAAGGCAAACCCCGACTCCTCATCGCCAGGGCCGGTGGTGCGAACCAGCAGGGTGTCGCCCTCGCGGCTGGCCTCGTGCATGCCGCTGACCACCGCCTCTCGCACCTCGCCATCCCCGGTGATCCGGAGAGGGTGCAACGCCCCGACCACGCGCAGCCGCCGGAGCGGAGTCTCAGTCACTGCAACCTGGGCTCGACGGAGAGCTTCGATCTGAGCGGCCGCGTCCTCCGGGGAAAGCTCTCCGGAGGCCACCTTGCGAAGAATGTCCTGCATGTCTTGATCATTTGTCATGGAAAGATTCATAAGGGCTGGTTATCAATTTGTCAACTTGGTACGCAATTCTCGTCAGGATTGGCTCCGATGAGCGGTGCCGCCCAGCCGGCGCTACCATGCCGCCGTGGGCCAGAGCCAGGAGCAGGACCGGCCAGTGGAGAGGATCCCGGAGCCTCCACTGCCTCCGCGGGTGACCCGTATCGAGCAGGGGACCTGGTTGGTCTACGCGGTGGTGGCGATCTTGCTGATCGTGATCCCTTTGGTGACCCACTCCTTCGGCCTGCCAGACGTGGCCGCCTGGGTGCTGCTGCTGGGTACCCTCGCCATGACCGTCGCTTGGATGAGAAACGGAGCGCTGCGAGCTCCGGAGTGGCTCAAGCCCGAGGACTACGAGCGATTCCTGACCTCGATCCAGAGAGTCCCGGAGCCTACTTCGGGCGAGCCTGCTCCACCCATACCGAGCGCGCGGCCTGGAGACCCAGGGCAGTCTGGCGTCCCGCCACCAGCACCGTGACCGCTTCGGCCCCCGGAGCCCGGCGCACCTCGACCTGAACCCCGGGCTTCAGCCCCTCGGCGTCAAGGAGACGGAGCAGCTGGGGCGCCTCATGCTCGGCAACCTCGGAGATCCGTGAGATCACGCCAGATGTCCCGTCCTCGAGATCGAGCAGACTGACCAACTCTCGACCGCGCATCCCGGCGCCTGGGATCTCATTGCCGTGGGGACAGGTTGTCGGTCTTCCCAGCGCCGCGAAAATCCGGTCCAGCACCAGGTCTGAGAAGAAGTGCGACATCCGGCCGGCCTCCAGATCGGCGGTCGCCCAATCCAGCCCGAGCGCATCGGTCAGCCAGCGCTCGACCACTCGATGGCGACGGACGACGTCAGAGGCCTCCCGCTCACCCAAGGGAGTCAGCGTGAGGCTGCGGTCGGAGTTGAGCTCGACCAACCCCTGCTCATGGAGCCGCTGCATGACGCCAGTGACCGTGGGAGCGCTGACCGCGAGCCACTCGGCGAGTCGGGAAGGCCGGACGGTTTCCCCCTCATGAGAGATGTAATAGGTCGCCTCCAGGTAGCGGGCCGCGGTGGACGAGAGCGTGGAAGGTCGCTCCGCCGCAGGATGACGAACCGTTGCATCACTCACGCCCTTTGACCCTCGACCGACGGAGACGCGGCCCGCTGAAGAGATCTCCGGCCAACCGTCGCCAGCGCCACTATGGCCATCAGCCACATGCTAATTGGGCCCTCGCCGCAAACTCCCCTCGCGGAACTGACTGCGCGCCGCCGTACGATGGTCCAAGTTAGTCCAGCCGGAGGAGCCCATGAGTAGCGTGCACGATAACCACGAGGACATCGTCCTCGACTTCCTCGGGATGCCGCCGGAGATCGAGGCCGGAAACATCTTCCCGATCGAATGGCACGAGGAGACCCCCCAGCTCACCGACATCTACGAGAAGGCCAAGCGCGACGCGTGGAATCCCTCCCACCTCCCCTGGAACGAGCTCGATCCCGGCGAGTGGAACGAGGAAGAGCGGCTGGGAATGATGTACTGGTTCGGAGTGCTGGCCAACTTCGACGCCTCCGGTCCAGCCGTGTTCGCCAAGGCGATGGTGCGCAGCTACGAGCTGCACGAGGAGGATCCGGTTCGCCGCTGCCTGTTCTCGGTGGTGCGCGACGAGCAAAACCACGAGGAGGTCTGCGGTCGAATGATCCAGACCATGCGCGAGGGCGGCCCCATCGGATTCGAGCCCAAGACCGAGTTGGAATACCTGGCGGTGCGCAACCTCAATTGGCTTTACTACAACGGTGCCCGCTACTGGAACGGTTATAGCAAAGCTCTCTACAAATATCCCCTGGCCATACTTTTCTCATCTTTCCTGATGGGAGAGGTGGCATCGTCCACCCTCTTCCACCATATGTTCAAGCACTCCACCCACCCCGTCTTTCAGCAGGCTTTTCGCAACATCGGCAAGGATGAGGCGCGCCACCAAGCCATTTGCATGCGGATGCTGGAGAACCACTTCAAGACGATTAGCGCCGAGGAGAAGCAGCTGGTAACTCGACAGCTGCGTGCGGGTTTTGTCTTCCTCTCGATGATCCTCTTCGAGCCGCCGGATCAGTTCTGGATCATCCCCCCGGATTTCGCCGATGTCCACCACAAGATGGAGGACATCGCCCGGGGCGCCGGCCTCGGCGTTGCCACCTTGGAGCAAAAGACGGAGAACTGGCGGCAGGCGATGCTGAAGATGAAGACCATCGTCGAGAAGCACGGAATCGCTTTCCCAGCCATGCCTGAGGTGGGCATCAGCGGTGAGGAGGTAGCCAACTTCTCAGAAGAGGATTTGATTCCGGTCTTCTGACCGCGGCGGCTAGTCGCGGCGGCGCAGCCAGGACTCCACATGCGGCGCCACTTCCTCATCGTTGACAGCGATGCCGACGGTGCTATGCAAAGTTTCGTCCCCGAGCTCCATGCGACGCCGAACCAGCCGCACCGGCCGTGCGGTTGGGGTCGCGACCAGCGTTTGCGGACTGAGCTCCAGAACCCCAGCTTGCAACCGACCAGTGTGAATCTCGACGTATCCGGCCGGAATCGCTACCACCAACTCGACCTGCAGCTCTGGCAGCAGGCGCAGAAACCCGACCTCGGAATGGCTCAGCTCGCTGGAATCGCCGACCGTGGTCCGCTGGCTGAAGCGCAGCAACGCCCGCTCGGGGATGGCTTCGATTGCCAGAGCCTCGCGGAAACGAAACGGTCGGTCAGCGTCCCACAAGCCGCGCCCCTCGCCCTCCCAAAGGCCGAGCCAGCCTTCGAAAGCGGCTACCAGATCTGCAACGCCTGTCGTCGAAGGCACTGGGCGGACCTTAGGCTCCAGAGGAGAAGCGCGTCAACCACGGATCACCGCTCGGCGGCCACGTTCCCGAGGACGGTTAGGCTACCGACATGAATCCGGCACCGGCTTCGCGGGCTGCGCTGCTGCGTCTTCTCGCCGCCGGGCTCCCGCCGCCTGGGGTCTTCCCGCTGCGAGACCGGCAGCCTGACCCGGGCCTCTTCGGTCCGGGCTCCGCCACCTGGCAGGTGATGCGCGAACCGCTTCTGATCCTGGGAGCAGCTCGGGCACTTCTGATGCAGTCGGCCCATCCTCTGATCGCTCAGGGAGCACTCGACCACAGCGACTTCGCCTCCGACCCGATAGGCCGATTCCAGCGCACCGCGGGCTGGGTCACCACCGTAGTCTTCGGCACCACTGATGAGGCCGAGGGGGCGACCCGCTCGGTGAACCAGTTGCACCGGCGGGTCAGCGGCGAACTTCCTAAGGAACACGCCGTCTCTGCCTGGGCCCCCGGCACTGCCTACCGGGCGCAGGACCGGGACCTGCTGCTCTGGGTGCACGCGTCACTGATCGACTCGATGCTGGTCACCCATCGAGCCGTGATCGGAAGTCTGCGGCCAGCGGTCGGCGATCGCTACGTCCGGGAGTGGGACGTGATCGCACGGCTGATGGGGCTTCCGGAGGGCTCGACCTGGGAGTCTGAAACCGGGATGCGCAATTGGATCAATCGACAGATACGCCAGGGAATCGCGCTGCCCGGCGAAGGCTCCCGTCGGGTGGCGCGGGTGATCCTGGGTCCGGGGATCACGGGGCCGACGCTGGCAAAGGTAACCAACTTGGTCACGGCGGGAATGCTGCCGCCCCGACTGCGCCGAGAGTTCGGCATCAGCTGGAACCCCGCGCAGGGTCTCGCCTTCCGAGGTTTAGCCCTCAGCCTGCGCTCGGCCCGGCCCGTCCTGCCCCGCGCACTGCGGGTCTCGCCGGTCTACGATTTCGCATTGGCGCGAGCAAATGGGGAATTGCTGCGGAGCGCGGATCGGGCCGACCAGCTCCTCTCCCGGCTGCGCCTCGCCTAAGGCGAGTCGGTCAGATCCCAAGCCTCGATGGCCGGGATCCCGTGCTCGTGGCTCAGGATCGAAATAGACGCCACCTGCAGCAGCAGGTGCCGGCAGAGGTCAACGGGGACGCTCAGGTAGGCCACCGCCAGCGCCCTGAGCACGTGACCATGGCCGAACAGGGCGTAGTTGTGGTCCGGCTGGGCATCTAGCTCCGCCAATAGGCGCCGGCACCGGTCAACCACCTGGTTGGGAGACTCTCCGCCCGGACAGCCATCCCGCCAGAGGTCCCAGCCAGGTCGTTTGCGCTCGATGTCCTCGCTGGTGACTCCCTCGTACTCACCGTAGTCGAATTCGCGTAGCAGCGGTGTGATCTCAGGGCTGGGCCGCACACCCGCCAACTCTGCCGTCTCTCGAGCCCTCCGGAGCGGGCTGGCCAAGACCCTGGAGAACTCCACTCCGGCAAGCCTTGGCGCCAGCTCCCTGGCTTGTTCCTCTCCCCTCACGGTGAGGGGGAGGTCGGTGGAGCCCGTGTGCCGGTGCTGAAGGCTCCAAGCAGTCTCCCCGTGGCGGACTAGGTAGATCGCCATGGGTCGCCAGTGTACGTTCGCGAGTGCGGGATCCGACTTCAGCGCTGGGTATACTGGGCGCCCTCGGGAAGTAGCTCAGTCCGGTTAGAGTGCACGGTTCGGGACCGTGAGGTCGGCGGTTCAAATCCGCCCTTCCCGACCACTTCCCTAGGTCTGTCCGAATTTGAACTCAGGGTGAGGGCATCAGGGGCCACAACGGTACGACGGAGCTCTCCGATTGGCCCAATCGAAGCGCAACGGCAGGCACCCGCCGATGGGCGAGAGAGACCGTGCCGGACATGGCGACGGCCACGGTTACGACCGCGACGGCTAACGACACCAGAACAGCGGCAGACACCATGAGTAACACGGTAAGCGTCAAAGAACTCCGCCAACGGGCCAGCTCCGTCTTGCGACGCGTCAACGAGGGAGAAGTTTTCGAAGTGACATGGCACGGCCATCCCGTTGCCCGAATCGTTCCCTACACGTCGAGCGCGCTGGAACAGTTGGTGCTGGAGGGTCGGGCCGTCCCCGCGACGCAGGACCTAGTCGAACTCATTGGGTCGCTCGGAATGCCGATCGCTCCTAGCCCGCGTGGTAAGAGAGCAACCGCGGCTCTGGAGGAGCTGCGGTCGGATCAGCGCTAGTACTGCCAACCGTGTCCCACGAATCTAGCCCGCCGCCGTCAGCTGGGGGTCGCGCTCTTGGTCGGTCTCGCTCGCGGCTGCCAAGCTCATCTCGTAACTCCTCTCAACTGATACCCCCGAGCCCACGAACGATGCGATCTCGATGGTCTGAGGCAGCGGCGTACCAGGTCCCAGCTGGTGCACTCGGCGTGGCGCAACTGGGGCCGTTTCCGCAGCGCGAGCCGTCGCACGCCGACCGCGGATAGCCAGCGCCAGCACCAGCACCGTCGCGCCCACGAAGAGCGTTGCGGCGACGAAGGCGTGATCAGCTCCAACCACGAACGCGGCTCGCGCGCTCGCCACCGACTGGCCGGCGACAACCCGCCCCGCCGAGCCGAAAACCGACACCAGCACCGCCAACCCGAGCGCTCCGCCTATCTGCTGCGTCACATTGACCAGGCCCGACGCCGCGCCCGCGTCCTCTGGACGCACGCCGGCTAGAGATGCCCCGGTCAGGGGCACGAATCCAAGCCCGTTGCCAATTCCGAAGAGCAGCACCGGGACCAGCACCCACAAGTACGTACTCGACGCCGACAGCTGCGTCATCAGCAGCAGGGCCAGGGCCGAGAAGCTGAACCCAACCACCATCAGCGGCTTGGGGCCGAAGCGCTCGATCAAGCGCCGCGCGCTGAGTTGCGACGTCACGAAGAGCGCCACGCTGAAGGGGAGGAACGCCAGGCCGGTCTCCAGCGGTCCGTAGCCGAGCACGTCCTGGAGGAACTGCGTCAAGAAGAAGAACATCCCGAACATCCCTGCCACCAGGAACAGCCGCGCCACGTACGACGCGTTGCGGCTGCGGTCAGCGAAGAGTCGCAGCGGCGTGATCGGCTCAGAGGCACGCCGCTCCAAAGCCGCGAACCGCCAAAGCAGCGCCACACCCAGCGCGAAAGCGCCGATGGTCACGATGTTGCCCCATCCATTGCTCGACGCGCGGGCGAACCCGTAGGCGAGAGAGGTGACTCCGACGGTCGCGGTCAGAGCCCCCAGCACGTCGAAGTGCCCATCGCGGCTCGGCGTCTCGGTCAGGGAACGACGGGCGAGCCCGAGCACGACCAGACCGACCGGCACGTTGACGAAGAGCACCCAGCGCCACGACCCAAACTGTGTCAGCACGCCGCCGAGGATCAGCCCGATCGCCCCGCCGCCGATGGAAACCGCGGTGTAGTAGCCCAGCGCCCGCAGGCGCTCCCGGCCCTCGGGGAACATGATCATCAGGTAGGCGAGCGCCGAAGGAGCCGCGAAGGCACCGCCCAGGCCCTGCAGAGCGCGAGCCGCCAGGAGCACGCCGCCCGAGGGCGCCAGCCCACCGAAGAGCGACGCGACTGTGAAGACGCCGATGCCCACCATGAACACGCGCTTGCGGCCGAGGAGGTCGCCCGCGCGGGCGCCGAGGAGAAGGAAGCCCCCGAAAGCGAGGGTGTAGGCGGTGATCACCCAAGACAGGCTCGTAGGGGAGAACCTGAGCGCGCGGGCGATATCGGGGAGGGCGATGTTCACGATGGTGGCGTCGAGAACGACCATCAACTGGACGGTCAGGATGATGCCGAGCACCAGGGCGGGCCGGGCACGGCGCGCTCCAGCCCGGCTGGCGGGGCCGGAGAGGGTGGCAGTAGCTGGCATTTGGGATCTCCAGGTGGTAGGATGGCGAAACGGAAGCTTCCTCCGGAAGTATACGGAGGCTCCCTCCGTTTAGCAAGTCAGGTATTGGTTTGACAGTCGTGGGAAGTGAGGCCGCAATGGCGGAGCACCGGGCGGACGAGCCCGGCGATCCGGTGGCCACAGAGCGGCCCCTCCGGGCCGACGCGGTTCGCAACCGGGAACTCCTGATCACGGCTGCAGCCGCCGTCTTCTCCGTCGATGGCGCCGACGTACCCCTCGAGGAGATCGCCCGCAAGGCAGGCGTGGGCATTGGCACCCTGTACCGGCACTTCCCCACCCGGGATTCACTTGTGGAGGCGGTGTATCGCCACGAGGTCGACGTCCTCTGCGAGCGCGCCGACCAGTTGCTCGCCACTCTCCCGCCCGACCAGGCCCTGGAAGAGTGGATGCAACTCTTCGTCCGCCACGTCGCCACCAAGCGGGGCATGCTGTCGGTGCTCAAGCCGATGCTGAGCAGTAACGCCGCCTTCTTCGCGGAGACCAAGGGGCGCGCCACCGCCGCGGCCACCAGGCTTCTCGAGGCGGGAGTGGCGGCCGGCACTGTCCGTGCCGACGTCGACGGAGGCGACCTGCTCCGTGCCATCGGGGGCGTCTGCATGTCGACCGACCAGGACCGGTCCGACGCCTCAGATCGCTTGGTAGGTCTGCTCTTCGATGGCCTCCGCCACGGTGCCAGCGTTGGCTCCTCGGCAGAAGTGTCTTCCTAGATCAATTCCGGCCAGACCGCTGCTCTACCGGCTGACACTTCAGCTGTCTGCCCTGCCCTGAGACCATCTTCTGAGTTCTGGAGCGACAAGCCGGGCTGGCTCAGCGTCATGCCCATCCGATAGCAGTCGAAGGACGACGTCAGCCCGCCTCGGTCAACGCTACAGCGGTTGCAGATCCGATGCCGGACGCAGCACTGCGGTGAGCGCCACAGTTTTGGTCAAGTCGGTCCTGTGGTGCCGCGACTCGCCAGCGCTATTGCGTCGGCCTCGATCATGATCCCTCGCAGGCTGCATCCGATAGTGGTTCGCGCGGGATACGGAGGTCGGAAGTACTGCTCGTAAATCGAGTTGAGCTCGGCAAAGTAGTTGAGGTCCGCGAGGTAGACATTTACTTTCACCACCTTGTCCAGACCGCTTCTCGCTGCTTCAAGAATCTCCGCCAGATTGCGAAACACTTGATGGGCCTGATTGGCGAAACCATCGGGGATCTCTCCCGAGGCGGGATGCTGCGGGCGCTGCCCAGACACGAACACAAATCCTCCAGCGATGACCGCGGGAGAATAGGGAGGGACCGGGCTCGGAACGCCCGGCAACCCTACCGGACTTAGGGGCAGACCATCCCAGTCACTAGTTGGGGACTGCTCCCGGCCTCCCCGCTCAATCACTCGACGACAGTGGCTACGGCGTCCAACCGTAATGCGCGGGCGACTACGTGTCGAGCCACCACGTCTGAGGCATCCCAGACCGGCACCTGTAAGTCCAGGCTCTGCACCGCGCTAATCGCGGAGAACTCGGTACACGCCAGGATTACGGCGGCCGCGCCTTGACCGACCACGTCGTGTGCACCTGCGAGTAAGTCCTGCCGCGCACCCGGACTACCGGGGCCGAGGTGCTTGACCCCCTCGCTACCGTAGATCGCGCGCATCACTTGAGCTTGGCCAGATGGCGTCGGCACCACTGGCCGAACCCCACGCTCCTCCAGCGGGCGCCGATAGACATCGGCAAGGAGGGTGCCGGTGCTGGCGAGGAGGCCGACCTGCGTGACCCCCGCTGCTGCCACCGCATCCGCGACCACGGCAGGCCAATCCACAAGCGGGATTGCGACCTGGGCGCGAATGTCATCAGCGAACGCGTGAGCGGTATTGCAGGGCATGACCAGAAAGTCAGCGCCCGCTTGTTCCAACCGACGGGCCATGCCAATCAGTGTCGGTCGCGGGTCGGGCCCTTCCAACCGGAGATAAGCGGTGCGATCGGGCACCACCGGGTTGCAATCGACCAAGATGTGAAGATGGTCTTGGTCGCACTCGGCCGGCGTCGCCGAGGTGATCCTCGCCAGAAAGTCCACCGTCGCGGCGGGCCCCATCCCTCCAATCACCCCAACGGTTGGTTTCACTGCGTGGGCCAATGCGCCGTGATCGTCCTCAGTATCACTCGTCTTCACAAACTCCAATTCTCGCTCATAGTCGCCAGCTTTCAGATCGCGGCTGGGTCGCGTCTGCTTAGCCGACGACCCAGCGCAGCCAAGATGACCTTGCTACTGTAGGCAGGGTGGGCGACCACTGGACTAAGGGGTCGGCCGGTGAATTGCCACCTCCGGTGAGCCGGATGGGGTCGGAGCCGGGTCGCGCGCAGAACCCAGCCAAGCGTCCAAGTCAGGTGAGCCACGTAGGCCGGTACGCTCGTTCGTTTGAGCCTTGGTGGTCGGTGAGCAACAGGCGAGCGCGTCATCGGTCGGGCGGTTTCTTCCGGACTCAGCCCTGGCTGCAGAGCGCTCGCGATCTGCCCCACGCCGCTGTCAGCGCGGTGGTAGCGGTGGCGGTGGTAGTCACTGGCTTGGTCGCGGTGATCGGTCTGCTCAGCGCCGGGGGGCAACCGGTGCTCCCGAGTGGGCACGTGGTGCCGGTCTCGCTGCAGCCCGCCAGTCACCACCTCGCCAGTGGAGGGGGTCACCTGATCTGGTACCGGACTGGACAGCTGCTGGTAGTTGACGTCCAGGTGCAGGACCTTCAACCCGGAGCTGCGGTGAGCGCTCTGCTGGTGCCCCAGGGCACTTGTAGCGGTGCGCTTCCGAGTGCGGGCCGCTTGCTGGGAAAGGTCCACGTCAACAGCCGAGGCGTGGCCGCGTTCAATGATGAACTCCTCGGCGTCTCCAACCTGCGGTTCTCCGACTGGTCGATCTGGATCGGCTCAGGCGGCAGGGATCGGGCCCCCGCGGCTTGCGGCGTGGTCACGCTTGCCAACGGAGCCCTGAACACTTCTTGACCCGCGCGGCGGCCGTCCTGGCTGCCCTGGTGCTCCTCGGCCTCTGGCGGGGTGGCTGCGGCTCGGCCGCACCCGCCAGCACCACTCCGAGCCCCGGCCGGATCGTAGACGGATGCACTGCCAGCCGGGCCAAGAGCCACGTCACAGTGGACGCCACTTCGACCCTGCGGTTTGTCCCCGCCTCGGTGTGTCTGCGGCTAGGTGGCACCGTCACCTGGGTCAACACCACGGTTGACCTAGACCACACCAGCACCGACGACCCCAGCCTGGCCGCCAGCCCCAGTGATGCTTCGATCCCGTCTGGCGCACACGGCTGGAACCTACCCCTCCCCGCGGGCCACTCAGCACATCTGACCTTCCGGGTGGCCGGCGTTTACCACTACTTCTGCATCGTCCATGAGACCCTCGGAATGCTGGGGGTGGTGATCGTCGTCAGCTGAGGCTGACGCGGGAAGCACGGGAGAGCCTTGGTGGCACCCCGACCCACCCAGCGGAACCTTCAAGATGAGGCCGATGGACGGTGAGCTTCCCTTCGAGCCAGGTCCCGCGCCGGCGTCTTCCAATGACGTGACCTTGAGCTTGGCTTCCGTCGCCTCCGAGTCGGCTCCGCTGGCGGCGCGTCTGCGCCCCCGAAGCTGGCAGGAAATCTTGGGTCAAGACCAGTTGGTGGGCGCCAACGGTGCCCTGCGCGCCGCCCTTGAGGGCGGCGCACTTCCATCGGTTGTGCTGGTCGGTCCTCCGGGGACGGGCAAGACCACAATCGCCCAGCTACTGGCTCAGTCGCAATCAGCCCACTTGATCTCACTGTCGGCCGTAAGTGCCGGAGTCGCAGAGATCCGCCGGGCCGTGGTCGACGCGCGAACGCGACAGCGCCTCGGGCAGCGAACCGTCCTCTTTCTTGACGAGATCCACCACTTCAGCCGCACCCAACAAGACGCGCTGCTGCCCTACGTGGAGAGCGGCCTTCTCACCCTGATCGGTGCCACCACCGAGAACCCGAGCTTTCAACTCACGGGCGCCTTGCTTTCGCGAGTCCAGGTCCTCGAGCTGGAGCCGTTGACCGCCGAGGCTCTTTCCGAGCTGCTCGATCGTGCGCTCGCGGATGAGGCGGTCGGCTTGGGCGCCCGGCACCTCCGGCTAGAGGAGGGGGCCAGACTGGTCCTGGTGGCCCGTTCTGGGGGCGACGCCAGGGTGATGCTGAACGCGCTCGAGCAGGCGGCGAGCGAAGTCGAGGGCAATGGAGTCGTGGATCAGGCGGCGACGCTGCGCGCTCTCAGCAGTCCGGTTCTGCGCCACGACCGGGCCGGGGATCTCCACTACCAACTCCTGAGCGCCTTCATCAAATCAATGCGGGGCAGCGACCCCGACGCCTCGGTCTACTGGCTGGCCCGCCTTTTGGAGGCGGGCGAGGATCCACTGGTGCCGGCCCGGCGCATGGTGATCCTGGCGGCCGAGGATGTCGGCCTGGCAGAACCACGAGCTCTGGGGATGGCAGTCGCCGCCCACTCGGCGGCGCAACTGGCGGGGATGCCGGAGTGTCGGCTGCCCTTGACCGAGGCGGCCATCTTTCTGGCCCTGGCACCCAAGAGCAACAGCGTTATCTCCGCCTACGGAGCCGCAGCTGAGGACGTCCGTGCCCAGCTTCACCTCCCAGTTCCCCTCCATCTCCGCAAGGCGGTCACCGCCCGTGACCGACAGCGAGGATTCGGCCGGGGCTATCAGTACGCCCATGACGATCCCCAAGGCCTGGTGGGTCACGATCATCTGCCCAGCGAGCTGGCCGGCCACCGCTACTACCGACCTTCCCTCCACGGAGAGGAGGCAGCGCTTGGGGAACGTCTCGAGGAGGCTCGCGCGCGCCGCAAGGGGTAGTAGTTGGGGCAGCCGGTCCCCGCCCTAGGACTCCTCGGTTGCCGCTTCGGCCTCGGCCGGGGCCTCGCCTTCGGCGGCGCCCTCAGCACCCTCCTCGCCCTCGACCTCGACAACCTCCTCTTCCTCTTGAATCCTGGGGGCGGCGATCTTGGCGATGACCTCTTCCGGATCAGGAGGGGTCGCGAACTCGACACCTTCGGGCAGCCGCACCTCGGAGATGCGGACAGCGTCGTCGATCTCGGCCAGGCCCGAGACATCGATATCGATCTCGCCGGGGATGGCGTCGGGAAGGCAGCTCACCTCGATCTGGTGGACCAGATGCAGCAGCTCCCCGGCGTTGAACTTGGTCCCGGGCGCCTCGCCCACCAGCACCACCGGTACCTGCACGGTCAGCTTCTCGAGCAGGTTGACCTGGAAGAAGTCGACGTGCACCGGAATCGCGGTTCGGGGATTGATCTGCAGCTCCTTGATCAGGACTGGACGGGCGGCCCTCTCCCCATCCACCTTCAGTTGCAGGAGGTGGCTGCGTCCCGCCCGGTGAAAGACCTTGGCGAATTCCTTGCCCGAGATCTCCACGGTGATGGGGTTGACCGCGTGCCCGTAGACGACGCCGGGCAGCAAGCCCTGCCGGCGGAGACCGGAGACGTGCCTGCCCACGGTCGAGCGCGGCGTCACCTCAAGCGTGAAATCCATGAGCCTCCACAGTCAGCTCCGGCCCCGGTCGCCGACCTCGCCTGAGATCGGCGCAAGCCGCCGGATCGTACCAAATCCGTAGCTCAGCGAGCCCCGGCTGGAACCTTCTCCAAGCCGAAGCGGCGTTCGACGTATTCGATGATGTCGCGGATGCTGGTCCCCGGGGTGAAGACCTCGTCTACGCCCAGACGCTTCAGCTCGACGGCGTCGTCCGGAGGCACGATCCCACCACCGAAGACCACGATGTCCTCTCCCCCACGCTCCCGCAGCAGCCTCAGCACCTCCGGGAAGAGGGTCATATGGGCGCCCGAGAGCAGGGAGATGCCAATCCCGTCCACGTCCTCCTGGATGGCCGCCTCCACCACCTGGGCGGGAGTCTGGTGCAGTCCGGTGTAGATGACCTCCACCCCGGCATCCCTAAGGGCTCGGGAGATCACCTTGATCCCCCGGTCGTGTCCATCCAGCCCGACCTTGGCGGTCAAGATTCGGACCGGTCGCCCGCTCATGGCCTCAGTCTAGCCCAGGCTCGGAATTGCTCAGCGCTCGGCAATGCCCAGATTCGAACTGGCGAGCCTACGGCTCCAATCGGTTGAGGTCGCGGGGGAACAGGGCTACCTGACGAACGTTGGCCACTTCAGCGAGACGGGCCACCAGCCTCTCGAGTCCGATGGCGAAGCCGCCGTGGGGAGGCATTCCGTATTTGAAGGCCAGCAGGTACCCCTGGAAGGGTGTCGGGTCTTGGCCTTCCAGGGCCTTGAGGTAGTCCTGGTAGAGGTGCAGACGCTGGCCGCCGGTGACGACCTCCAGCCCGCGAAAGAGCAGATCGAAGCTGTTAGAGAACTCCGGGCGCTCTGGGTCCGGGTGGGTGTAGAAAGGTCGCTTCACCATCGGGAACCCGACTACGAAGAGCAGCTCCGACCCGAACTCACGCCTCGCCCACTGGCTCAGGAAGCGCTCGTGGACGGGGGACAGGTCGGGCTCTCCCAACGCAGGCTCCCCGGTCTCGCGTTCGATCAGTTCCTGGGCTTCCTGGAAATGGATGCTGGGAATCTCCTCCAAGACCTCCGGCAAGCACAGGTTGAGCAACTTGACGGCTTCGGACTCGCGCTCGGCCACCGACTCGAAGATCGCAGCCAGAGCGTCTCTGAGCAGAGCCATCACATCGCGGTGGTCGCTGATGAATCCCATCTCCGCGTCCAGTGAGAAGTACTCGGCGAGGTGGCGAGCGGTGTCATGGGGCTCGGCCCGAAAGACCGGCGCCGTCTCGTAAATCCGCTCAAAGACGCCTACCATCGTTTGCTTGTAGAACTGCGGACTCTGCGCCAGGAATGCGGTCCGGCCGAAATAATCGACGGGAAAGACGTTGGCGCCACCCTCGGTAGCCGACGCCACCAGTTTGGGAGTCTGGATCTCCACGAAGCCGCGCTCGTCGAGCGCGGAACGAAAGCCCGACACAGCCGCGGCGGCGATCCGAGCGAACGCTCGCTGGTGGGGGTGGCGCCAGCTCAGGGCCGCATGGTCGAGAAGAGTTGGCAATTGAATCTCGAGCTGGGGTCGACGCAGCTCGAATGGGAGCGATCCCTCCGGGCTAACGAGCCGGGTGAATCGAGCATGGTGGAGTTCGACCCCGCCAGGTGCTTGCGGCACCGCCGCCACTTCGCCCTCGACCCGAAGCACCGTTTCTGGCAGCCAGGTGGCCAGGTCGGTTCTCTGACCCGCATCTTCGACGACCACCTGGATGATGCCTCGACCATCGCGCACCAGCACGAAACTCACATGTGCCAGTCGGCGCTGCTGGTGCAGCCAGCCCGCAATCTCAGCTCGCTGCCCGACGGAATCGGCGAGGCGGTCCGACCAGACCCGCTTCAAGTGGCACCTCCGGCAACACGAACCCTGTTCATGCGGGCGGGAGGGGATCCCGCGGTGCCACCGCATTTCGCTCCGGCTCGGGCCGGGGCCTCTGGCCCGCTGACGGGGGCCGGTCGACGAGGCTTAGTTGGCCGGTGCCGTTGTTCCTCGCAGCTCGGGAGGGTCTTTCACGAGGGACCGGGGCCGCCTTCGCAGCTTCCGGCGGCTCTCTTCGCCCGGGTAGCCTCGCTACTGGTCTCCGTCAACGCCGTTGCCGAAGAAGATAGCCAACAGCCAGCCCGGGGACAAGCTGCCAACTTCCACAGGCCCCAATATTCGAGACATGGAACTGCCGACCATCTCCGACGAGGAGCTCCGCCGCCGAGCCTCCGGAGTCCTGCTGGGGATGATCTGCGGGGAGCTGGCCGCTGGCTCGCTGACCCTAAGCACACTTGCGCTCGATCTCGGCGAGTCGGTGGTGGCCGACGGTGGGGTCGAGCCCGGATCGATGCTGGAGCGCTGGATCTCCATTCCGGCTGAGGTGGCTCCGCGGCCAACCTCGGTCACCGGTCAGGCGCTGCGGCTCTTCCAGGAGGGGTTCCCCGCCGAAGGTCTGGCCGACGCCACCGCTCGGTTGATGCCCGACCGCAGCGGAGACGCTCCTCTGGTCCGCGCTCTTCCCCTGGCGCTCCTCGCTCGCCGCAACGGCGTTCTGCTGAAGAGCTGGGCGGATGAGACCGCGCTCATCACCCACAGCGACCTCACCACCCGGATGGCGACGGTTGGCACCTGCCTCCTCGCCCGGGACCTGATAACCAGGGGATTGGAGGAGAGCCTGGCCAGGGTCGACCAAGCGCTGAGGGAGGAGGCGCCCCTGCGGCTCGCTCGCACCTTCCGCATGCCAGGTCGTGCCGAGTGGCCTGAGCCTGGAGACGACGCTGTGGCCATCCTCAGCCAGGCTATCCACGCGCTCGCCCGCGCAAGGGATCTGGAGGGCGTCCTCCAGGAGTTGGAGAACCAAGACCGTCCCAATGCCGGGGCCCAGGCGCTTGGGGGCGGCCTAGCCGGTGCCGCATTCGGGATCGATCCCCGCTCGCGCCGGCTTGGACAAATCGATGATGCGGTCCGGCGGCGCAGCGAGCGGCTAGCCCAGGAGCTGGTCGAATTCGAGGCGCGAGACCACGCCACCAGGAGGGCCACCAACGGCGCCGCGATGAAACTGCCCGGGCTGCAGTAGGGCGCGGATCTTGGCCAGGACCGAGCTGGTGGTCGACGGAACCAATATCGCCTGGGCCTGGTCTCGCAGCCGGCCCAACCTGCTCCGCAAGGACCACGCCGGGGCCCAGCGCTTGCTGGTGGGGACGACGATCCAGTCCCAACTACGGGCGGCCCACCAGGAGTTGACCTTTGTCTTCGATGGACCTGCTCCCTTGGGAGGACCAGCCAGCAGTCCAGGGGTCCGAGTCCTCTACCCCGACATGGGCCAGAGCGCGGACCAGAGGATCCTGGAGCTGGTGGACCGGGCGGTCCACGCTAGGGTGGGGGTGGTGGTCGCCACCAGTGACCGGGCCCTGCGCGACCAGATCCGCCAGCTCGGCGGCTCCACCATAGGTGGCCAGGAGCTGATCCTAAAGATCGACCCCGGCAGTGTCACCGGGGCCCGTCGAGGTGGCAGGCCTCCCGAGAGCGCGACAGAGCAGAAGCCGAGGCCATCCCGGCACGACACCGAGGCCTGGGTGCGGCGCTTCTCGGGGAAGAAGAAGCCCCCCGCCTGATCAGCCGACCCGCCTAGAAGACTGGCTGCTCGCGATAGGTGCCAAAGACATCGCCCAGGGCCGCTATGATCTCGCCCTCGGTGCATAGAGCCCGCACCGCGTCGATGATCCTGGGCATCAGGTTCTCAGTTCCGCGAGCCGCCTGGCGGAGTTCCTCCAGTCGGTTGCCGACCGCCGCGGAGTCGCGCCCCTCGCGGACCTTTCGAAGTCGGGCGATCTGATCACTCTCGACGGCGCCATCGATGTGCAGCAACGGCGGAGACACCCCGTCGTCGGAGGTGAAGGCGTTGACCCCGACCACGATCCGCTCCTTGGCATCCAACTGCTGCTGATAGCGGAAGGCGGCGTCGGCGATCTCCCGCTGGAAAAATCCAGACTCGATGCAGGCCAGCACGCCACCGCGGGCGTCGATCTCGGCGAAATAGGCCTCGGCCGCCGCCTCCATCCGATTGGTGAGGTCCTCTATGAAGTAGCTGCCTCCCAAGGGGTCGATGGTGGTCGCCACCCCGGTCTCGTAGGCGATGATCTGCTGGGTTCGCAGGGCGATCTGGGCCGCCTTGGCGGTGGGCAGGGCCAGGACCTCGTCCATGGCGTTGGTATGGAGCGACTGGGTTCCCCCTAGCACCGCGGCCAGCGCCTCCAGAGCCGTCCGGGCCACGTTGTTCTCGACTTGCTGGGCAGTGAGAGAACAGCCGGCCGTCTGGGTGTGGAAACGCAGCAGCCAGGAGCGCTCGTCCTTGGCGTGATAGCGGTCGCGCATGCGGTGCGCCCAAATCCGCCGGGCCGCCCGGTACTTGGCTACCTCCTCGAAGAAGTCGATGTGGCTGTTGAAGAAAAAGCTCAGCTGGGGTGCGAAATCGTCGACCGGCAAACCCGCCTCAATCCCGGCCTCCACATATGCGAAACCGTCCGCGAGGGTGAAGGCGAGCTCCTGAACAGCAGTCGACCCGGCCTCACGGATGTGGTAGCCGGAGATGGAGACGGGATGCCACTTGGGGACATGGCGGGCGCAGAACGAGATGACATCGGTCACCAGGCGAAGGCTCTGCCCCGGCGGGAAGATGTACTCCTTCTGAGCGATGTACTCCTTGAGGATGTCGTTCTGGAGCGTGCCTCCCAGCTTCTCGACTGGAACCCCCTGGAGTTCCGCAACCGCCACGTACATCGCCAGCAGAATCGCCGCCGGCGAATTGATGGTCATCGACGTCGTCACCTGTCCCAGATCGATCCCTGAGAAGAGCTGTTCCATGTCCTCCAGGGAGTCGATCGCGACCCCGCAGCGACCCACCTCGCCTTCCCCCAGGGGATCGTCGGAATCGCGACCCATCAAGGTGGGCATATCGAAGGCCACCGAGAGGCCAGTCTGCCCCTCCGCCAGGAGGAAGCGGTAGCGCTCGTTGGTCTCGGCGGCGCTGCCGAAGCCGGCGAACTGGCGCATGGTGAAGAGCTTGTCCCGGTACATGGAGGGATAGACGCCCCTGGTGTAGGGGAACTCTCCGGGATAGCCGATCGTCTCGGCATAGTCCTGGCCGGCGATCGAGCCCGGTGTGTAGAGGGGATCGACCGGCAGCCCAGAGAGGGTCTCGGGAGGCGGTCTGAAGCCGGCTTTCGAAGCCCGCAGGCTTGAGGCGCGGTAGCGCTCGGCCCAGCGCTCTAGCGCGGCCTCGTCATCGACCATGGCCGCCGACTGCTGCTCCAGCATCACTCGTTCCTCCGGGTCTCCGCCGCTAGGTCCGCTTCGCCACCCACCATCTTGCTCTCGGCGGCCGCCAGGCGTGCCAAGATCGCCTCGGCCGCGCTCTCAGGACTGGCGGAGCTGAACTCATCTGGTGGGGAGTTACCAATCGATTCAGACAGAACCCGGCGCGCGAATTCTGTGGCAAAGGCCCCCACCAGTTCCACCACCTCCTCGCGGCGCCGACGCTCGGCCCGGAGCGTCCAAGTTCCGCTGGCCAACAGATGTGCTCGGTGAAGGTCCAGGGCCGCGGCGAGGTCAGCCACGCCTTCAGCCCCCTTGGCAGCCACCGTGGGGATGACCGGCACCCGCCAGACGCCGTCCTCGCGGTGCGCTCGGACCAGATCCCGCAGCTCTCGCACCACCCGGTCGACCCCTTCCAGGTCCGCCTTGTTGACCGCGAACAGGTCAGCGATCTCGGTGATCCCGGCCTTGATCACCTGGACGCCATCACCAGCCGCAGGAGTCGTCACCACCACCACCGAGTCGGCGATCTCGCAGATCTCGAGCTCCGATTGCCCCACTCCTACCGTCTCCACCACCACCATCTCCCAACCCAGCGCGGTGAGTAGCCGGACCGTGGCCCGGGTGGCGAGAGAAACGCCTCCCAGGTGACCCCTAGCTCCCATGCTGCGGATGAAGACGCCCCGGTCCAGGGCGTGGCGCTGCATGCGGACGCGATCGCCAAGGATGGCCCCGCCGGTGAAGGGACTGTTGGGATCCACGGCCAGGATCGCCACCCGGCGACCCTGGCCACGCCAGATCTCGGTCAGTCCGTCCACCAAGGTGCTCTTGCCGCTTCCCGGCGGTCCCGTGAGGCCGATGATCTGGGACTGAGAAGTGCCAGAGGTCTCGTTTCGCGCCGTCAGCCCCTGGATCAGATCGGCAGCCCCAGGCTGCCGCGTCTCGATAGACGAGATCGCGCGGGCCAGGGCTCTGGTGTCGCCTTCAACCAGCCGCTCTGTCTCCACGCCGACCCATGGTAGGGAGGCTCGCGCGGAACTCGGCCTAGTTGCGGGGCACCGGCGTGAACAGACCGCGCTCTTCGGTGTGGCCATTGATCCGCAAAAACCGCGCCATGCCGTCGAGCTGGGCCTCAACCAGCTGGCGTCCCTTCTCGGTCAGCCGGTAGGGGCGGCGGCGCCCGTCCGCCGGCAGACTCTCTACCAGCCCGTAGGACTCAAGCCGCGAGAGGGCCCCATACAGAGTCCCGGGGCCCAGGGTGACGCCTGCCTGCTTGCGGACCTCCTGGACCACCGAATAGCCGTGCCGGGGCCGGTCGACCAGAGTGGTCAGTACCAGCAGGCCGGGGTCGCGCCAGGTTGGCTGGCCAGGCTGCTTCACGGCGAACCTCAAAAATATTGGAAGGCAAGTTGGTCGGATCAGAACGTGAGCCGCCTTGCGATGACCGCTCGCATAGCCGCCGCCGATCAATCTACCGTGCCGACCCTCTCTGCCGCAGTCCAGACTTGGAGTACCGTTGGCACCTCCCTATGGCGGGTGGCCGCGCGACCCCCGATGCTGCTGGCGCCAAGTCCACCTCGTCGCCATCGCGGTAGTAGGCTCACCACGCCATGCCTATCGCCAGTCAGCGCGCGTCAACGACCGACGCGATGCCTCCCTGCTCGGTGACCCGATTCCGCGCCAGGGGATCCGACGTTGCCTGATCCTTCAGCCGACGCATCGGACCGGATAGTCGATTACGACAGTGGTTTCGACTACTGCGACTTCTGGGGTAATCGGGATTACGAGAGCTGGGTGGAGGCGCGGGCCCTGCGCCGGCTCCTTCCTCGACTCGGCCACGTGGACTGGTTTGCCGACTTCGGCGGGGGCTTCGGTCGAAATGCCATCCACTACCCGAGCATCGCCGAACACGTGATCCTGACTGACTACTCTGTCACCCAGCTCAACCGCGCGGCAGATCGGTTGGGGCCTGAGCTCCAAGCGGGGCGCGTGCACCTCATCCGGGCTGACCTGGGACGGTTGCCACTTGTCGATTCGGCTGTGCAAGCCGCCATGGTGATTCGAGTCCTGCATCACATGACAAACGCGCGGAGGTGTCTCATAGAGATGTGCCGAACGGTGGGCAGTCGTTGGTTGGTCGACGTGCCCATAAAGCACCATGGATTGGCGTGGCTTCGCAGCGCTCGTACTGGAAACGTGGGACAACTGCTAACCCCGGAGCCGGTCGTCACCGGAACCACGGAGTACCCTTTCTACACCTTCCAGCTTGCCGCCATCCGACAGTGTTTGCGCAGCGCGGGCTTTCGCACCCATGCCGCCGCCAGCGTCAACAACTTCCGGCGTTGGGATCGCGTGCTTCCTCAAAACGTCGTCGGGGGCTTGCGTCCCGCTATACACGCGCTAGACCTAGCTGCTCAACGGCTCGGACGGGGTTGGTGGGGACCGAGTCAGTTCCTCCTCGCCACTCGCAGCCGGACCCAAACGGCACGACTCGCACCGATCGTAGAGGACCTACCGGATCACCTTGCCGGACTCGCTCGACGCACCCGATGCCCTGGTTGCCATGCCGACCTGAAATGGTCAGATGCTGAGGCGCGCTGCGGGTCATGTGGACGAAGCTATCCCCGGCGTGGTGGCTTTTGGGATTTCACGCTCGAACGAAGCGCTGCTTCGTACGCCCGCAAAGAGAGTAAGTAGGGAGGGGAGATGGCCAAGCAAGTGGTGGCGGCGACTGATATCAGAGTTACAGGCACAATGTCGGCCGCTGCGGTGTCGGGCACGGTTGTGGCTTGGGTTGTGGATACGGACAGTACCGAATCTCCCACCTACGCAATCGTAGTCTGTGACACCGGCGAGGTGCTCCCCAGCTACCGGTTAACGAACACTGCCTACCACTACGTTGGCAGGCGATACCCGGAGCAGGGTCAGGGCGAGTAGGACGGTTAGCTCCTCATCTCCTCGTAGTCGCCGCGTCTGGATAGAGTTGCCGATGTGCCGATCGAGATTCATCCCTATAACCGGGGGTGGCCAAAACGCTATCTACGCTTGGCCAGGGATATCGACAGCGCACTGGGACCCGGCGCCCACAGGGTTGAGCACATCGGTTCCACAGCGATCCCTGGGCTCGCCGCCAAGGACATCATCGATATACAGGTCTCGGTAGCTGCCTTTGAGCCTGAGGCCAACTACCGCGAACCGTTGGAGCGGATCGGCTACACCTATCGTGCAGATGCTGCTAATCCGGATCACCGATTCTTCAAACAGGACGGCCCCACAGGTCGGCGGCTTGTCAACCTCCACGTGTGCGAAGTGGGCAGTGCCTGGGAAAGGCGCCACCTGCTGTTCCGCAATTTGCTTCGTTCCAACCCGCGGGCTTCGAAGCAGTACGAGCTTCTCAAGGTGAGGCTGAGCGCGATGTACGAGGACGTTCTCAGCTACACGGACGCCAAGAGCGCGTTTATCGAGGAAATACTGGCTGCCAGCCCACCAACGCACACGGAGTCCAGCTGAGTAGCACCGGGCAGCGCGCTAGGAAGTGCCTTGGCCGCCTTTCAAGATCGCTTTTGAGATTACCACCCGCTGGATCTGGTTGGTTCCCTCGTAGATCTGGGTGATCTTGGCGTCGCGCATCATCCGTTCGACTGGGAACTCGTTGATGTAGCCATACCCACCCAGAACCTGAACCGCGTCCGTGGTCACCTTCATAGCGGCGTCCGAGGCGGCCAGCTTGGCCATCGCCGCCAGCACCGTCATTTGAGGGTCGAGCTCGTCCACGGCACGGCAGGCCTGATGGGTGAGCGCTCGGGCAGCCTCGACCTGGGTTGCCATGTCCGCGAGCATGAACTGGATCCCCTGAAATTCAGCGATCGGCCGTCCGAATTGGTGCCGCTGCTGCGCGTACTCCACCGCTTGCTCCAGAGCTCCGGCGGCGATTCCCAAGGCCTGGGCTGCGATCTGAGGCCGGGAACGATCAAGCACGCCCATGGCTATCCGAAAGCCATCGCCCTCGGCGCCAAGGCGTCGGCTGGCGGGGACCCGGCAGCCACTGAATACGAGCTCGGCGGTGTCACTGCCGCGGATACCCAACTTGCCGTGGATCCGGTTGCGCTGCAGCCCTTGGCTGTCGCCGTCAACCAGGAATGCCGAGATGCCTCGAGGGCCCTGCCCCGGGTCGGTAACTGCGAAGACCACGATCAGGTCGGCCACGCTGCCATTGGTTATCCAGGTCTTGGTGCCGTCCAGGAGGTAGTCGTCGCCGTCACGCCTGGCCCTGGTACTCATGGAGGCCGGGTCGCTGCCGGCGTCAGGCTCGCTGAGAGCGTAGGCGGCGATTTTGCTGCCGCTGGCGAGCTCGGGCAGGAACTCCCTTTTCTGCTCATCGGTCCCGCCCAGCAGGATGGGGTAGCCACCGAGTCCCTGCACCGCCAGGAGAAGCGCCGACGTGGCACACACTTTGGCGATCTCTTCGACCGCGATGGCCAGGGTCAGCGCCGATCCCGAGAGACCGCCGTACTCCGGGGTGAAGGGGATCGCGAAGATGTCTTGCGCGCGAAACATCTCCACAACGTCCCTGGGGAACTCAGCGGAGCGGTCGATCTCCGCCGCCCGAGGCGCGATCTTCGCCCGGGCCAACTCCCGGACCGAGGCCTGGATGGCTTGCCGGTCTGCCGCAACCTCGATCGCCATCGAGCATCCTCCGCATGGGGACTCACGGTCTGCTCACTGCGGCCGTCCGACCGATTGTAGGCCGGAAGCCCGAATTTACCCGTCGCCCATGGGAGAGGTGCGCCGCACGCTTCCCTCGGTCAGGCCACCTCGACCAGGGTCGCCTCGCCCTGAGCAGTTCCGGAACAGATGGTGGCCGCACCTAGGCCGCCGCCGCGGCGGCGCAGCTCCATCACACAGGCCGCCAGGATCCTGGCTCCCGAGGCCCCGACGGGGTGGCCGACCGCGATGGCGCCGCCGTTGGGGTTCACCTGCTCCGGGTCCAGTTCCAGCATCCGGGAGCTGGTGATCACCACCGAGGCGAAGGCCTCGTTGATCTCGACGACTTTCAGGTCAGGGGCATTGAGACCGCCGCCGGTCTTGCCGAGCGCTTGGGCCAGCGCCGTGGCGGGCACGGTCGCGAGATAAGGATGGTCGGCGGCTGACTCTCCGTAGCCCAGCCACTGCGCCCACGGTTCAACCCCTAGGGATCTGGCGCGTGCCCGACTCATGATCACGATCGCAGCGGCTCCGTCGTTGATCCCGGGGGCGTTTCCGGCCGTAACGCTGCCTTCGGGCCCACCGAACACCGGCCGCAGGGCTGCCAGCTTCTCGATCGTGGTGTCAGGTCGGGGCTGCTCGTCCCGGTCGACCAGGGTAGGTCCTGCCTTACCGGCCACCTCGAGCGGCGCCAACTCCTCCGCGATCCGTCCCGCCTGGCGGGCTGCTTCGTAGCGCTGCTGCGAGAGCAGCGCGTACTCATCCTGTTCGGCTCGGCTCACCCCCAGTTCGGCGGCGACGGCGGTGCCGTGCTCGCCCATGGCAACGTCATCTATCGGACAGGTCAGCCCGTCCCAGAGCATGGAGTCGTAGATGGTCATGTGACCCATCGCCACTCCACGGCGCACCCCGGGGAGGAGCATCGGCGCCTGGGACATGGACTCCATTCCACCGGCGACAACGACCTCGGCCTCCCCGGCCTTGATCAGCAGGGCGGCGAGGTTTACCGCCTTGAGCGATGAGGCACAGACCTTGTTTACCGTCAGCGACGATACCCGGGAGGGAATGCCCGCCTTGAGGGCCGCCTGGCGGGCTGGAATCTGCCCCTGGCCGGCGGTGATGACAGTGCCCATGATGCACTGGTCAACCTCGCCCGGCGCCACTCCGGCCCGCTCCAGTGCAGCTCGAATGGCGTGGGCGCCCAGGTCCACCGCGGAGACGGAGCTGAGGGTCCCGCCCAACTTCCCAAAGGGCGTGCGGGCGGCAGCCACGATCACCGGGTCAAGATCACTCATGTACCCATCCTACCCGCGGCGCCGCAAACCACCCGGGCGCTCAGGAGCGGTCCTGGTCCATCAGCCGCGAGACCGAGCCACCCAGCCCCAGGAGGTGGGACGCGATCATCAGCCGCTGGATCTCCGAGGTGCCCTCCCCGATCTCGTTGATCTTGACGTCGCGGTAGTAGCGGGCCACCGGCAGGTCCTCCATGAAACCCGCCCCGCCGTGGATCTGCACCGCCTGGTTGGCGCACCAGGTGGCGGTCTCCGAGGCCTGCACCTTGGCCATGGCGGCGAACTTTCCCGGCGTCTGGCCGAGGTCGATTAGGCTCCCGGCCCGCCAGACCATCAGCCGACTCAGCTCGATCTGGGTGTCCATGTCGGCGAGCTTCATCTGGGTAGCCTGGAACTGGCTGATCGCCCTACCGAATTGCCGACGCTGCTGGGAATATCTGAGTGAGGCATCGAGGCACGCCTGGCCGACACCAACCGCCAGCGCCGCGATGGCCACCCGCCCAGCCTCTAGGGTCTTGAAGAACTGGCCCAGGCCGCCGCCCTCCTTGCCCAGAACGTTGGCACTGGGCACCCCGCACTGGGTGAAGTTCAGCTCGCGGGTGTCACTGGCGTGCCAACCCAGCTTGCGGTAGGGAGGTCCGAGCTCATAACCCGGCGCACCCCGCTCGACCAAGAAGGCAGTGACTTGTTCGCGCCCACCCTCGGCTGCGGTGAGGGCGGTGATGGTGACCCCGGCGCTTATGTCGGTCCCGGCATTAGTGATGAAGCACTTGGTGCCGTCGATCAGCCAGTCGTCGCCGTCTCGCTGCGCCTTGGTCTTGGTACCGCCCGCGTCCGAGCCCGCTTCGGGCTCCGTGAGTCCGAACGCCCAGAGCTTGCGACCCGCGCAGAGATCGGGGAGGTAGCGCTGCTTCTGCTCCTCGGTGCCGTAGTGGAATATCGGCGCAATCCCAAGCGAGACCGCCGCCTCCATCGTGATCGCCAAGGCGGCATCGGCCCGGGCTACCTCCTCCAGGGCCACCAGATAGCTGACGAAGTCGGCTCCGGCTCCCCCCACCGACTCCGGGTAGGGAAGCCCGAACAGCCCCAGCTCTGCCATCTGAGCCACCACGGGATAGGGAAACGCCTCACTCCGGTCCCAGTCAGCCGCTTGCGGGGCCACCACCTGGCTGGCGAATTCCCGGGTGGCGTCGCGGATGGCCGCCTGCTCCGGACTCAGCTCGAAGCTCAGTCCCATCTGCACTAGGACCTGGCCGCGGCGCCAAGCCGCTCGCGCACCAACTCCACGATCTGCTCGATGGTGTCGGCGACCTGGACACCAGCCTTCTCCAGGGCGGCCACCTTGGAAGCGGGGCTGCCGGTGGTCCCGCTGATGATCGCCCCGGCGTGGCCCATCCGCTTGCCGGGAGGGGCGCTGCGGCCGCTGATGAAACCCACCACCGGCTTGGGGTAGCCGCGCCCGATCAGCTCGGCCGCCCTCTCCTCGTCGGAGCCGCCGATCTCGCCGGCCAGCACCACCAGCTCGGTCTCGGCGTCGTCCCCGAAGAGCCGGACCACATCCGAGAAGCTGACGCCCAGGACCGGGTCGCCACCGATCCCGACCGAAGTCGACTGCCCGTACCCGGCACCAGCGAGGGCCTGGATGATCTCGTAGGTCAAAGTGCCCGACCTGGATACGACGCCCACCCGGCCCGGGGTTGCGATGTGGTTGGGGATGATCCCCACCTTGGCTCGCTCGCCGGGGGACATCAGACCTGGGCAGTTGGGACCTACCAGCCGAGTGCCGCGAGCGTCGATGAAGGCCCGGGCCCGAACCATGTCATTGACCGGGATCAGCTCGGTGATGCATACCACCAGTGAGACTCCCGCGGCCGACGACTCCATAATGGCGTCCGCCCCGAAGGCGGGGGGAACGAAGACCCCGGCGGTGTTGGCTCCCGTCGCCTGCACAGCCTCCGCCACGGTGTCGAAGACCGGCAGGCCCAGGTGCTTGCTTCCTCCCTTTCCAGGCGACACCCCGGCCACCACCTGGGTGCCGAAGTCCAGCATCTGCTGGGTGTGGAAGGAGCCCTCGCTCCCAGTCATTCCCTGGACCAACACGGTGGAGTGGCGATCGAGCAGGATGCTCAATTCAGGCGGACGCCCCAGCCCCGACCAGCTCAACGATCTTGCTGGCCGCCTCGGCTGCCGACACCGCCGGAGTGATTCCGGCCGCCTCGAGTAGCTGTCGACCCTCCTCCTCCCTGGTCCCAGTCATCCGCACCACCAGAGGCAGGGTCATGTGCAGCTCGTCGCGGGCGCTGATTAGACCGCGGGCAACCTCATCCCCTCGGGTGATGCCCCCGAATATGTTGACGAACACCCCCTTGACCTCCGGGTCCAACAGCAGCATCTCCAGCGCCTGCTTGACGACCTCGGCCCGAGCCCCACCGCCGATGTCCAGGAAGTTGGCCGCCGTACCTCCATGCTGTTTGACCAGATCAAGCGTGTTCATCACCAGGCCGGCGCCGTTGCCGATGATGCCCACGCTGCCGCCCAGGTGGACATAGGTGAGACCCCTGCGCCTGGCCTCGACCTCGAGGGGGTCGTCTCCGCTGGTGGCCGCGGCGCTGTCGGCGCCGAGCTGGCGGACCAGGTCATGGTGGCGGAACTCGGCATTCTGATCGATCTCGATCTTGGCGTCGCCGGCGATCACCTGTCCCGATGCGGTCACCACCAAAGGGTTGATCTCGCAGAGGCTGGCATCTAGCCGCTGAGATAGCCCGAACAGGCGCTGAACCACCGGCACCAGGGTGGTCAGGTAGCGGCCCTTGGGAAGGCTGTCGTCCCCCCCGACCGCCGCGAGCGCCCGAAGCGCGAGCTGCCGGATCTCGAACGGATGCGGGCCGGCGAAAGGGTCCGGCCAGAGCTTGGCGATCTTCTCGGGCGAATGCTCGGCCACCTCCTCGATCTCCATCCCTCCGGCGAAGGAGAGGATCACCACCTGGGATCGCCGGTCTCGATCGACCGTGACCCCAAGGTAGATCTCCTTGGCGATCTGCAGCGCCTCCTCGACCAGCACCGAGGGAACGCTGTAGCCATGTATCTCCATCCCCAGGATCGCGGCGGCGGCATCGTGGGCCTCGGCGGGGGTCTGGGCCAGCTTCACGCCCCCCGCCTTGCCCCTGCCACCGATTGGGACCTGAGCCTTGATCACGACCGGGCCCAGCTCCTCGGCCGCCCGCTGAGCATCCTGGGGGGAGCGGGCGACCCGGCCGGTAGGGCATTCGATCCCGGCACCGCGCAGCTGCTCCTTGGCCTGGTGCTCCAGTAGCTTCACCGACGCCTCCCGTCAGCCGGTGCGCCCGGCCATCACCGCTTCGTCCTCAGTGTACGGACAGCCCGGTGGGGCTCAGAGCGGGATGTTGCCGTGGCGACGCTCTGGCCTCGACACCCGCTTGCTGCTGGCCATCCGCAGGGCGGAGATCAGCGCCGTCCGGGTGTGGCGGGGCTCGATGACGTCGTCGATGTAGCCCCGCTCCGCCGCCTGATAGGGGGTGGCGAACTGCTCACGGTAGGAGGCGATCAGCTCGGCCTGGTCGACCTTTGCCGCCCCGGGCCGCGGCCGCCCCAGGAACTGAGCCGCGCCCTCCGCACCCATGACCGCAATTTCCGCCGAGGGCCAGGCGACGTTGTAGTCGGCGCCGATGTGCTTGCTGCACATGACGTCGTAGGCACCGCCATAGGCCTTGCGAGTAATCACGGTCAGCTTGGGCACGGTGGCCTCCGCGAATGCGTAGAGAAGCTTGGCGCCGTGACGGATGATGCCCCCGTATTCCTGGTCGGTCCCGGGGAGGAACCCGGGGACGTCGACAAAGGTGACCAGGGGGATGTTGAAGGCATCACAAAAGCGAACAAATCTCGCACCTTTTACCGAAGCACTGATGTCCAGCGCACCAGCCAGGTGGCGGGGTTGATTGGCCACCACGCCAACACTGTAGCCGTCCAGCCGCGCTAGGCCGATGACCAGGTTGGGAGCGTACAGCTCCTGGACCTCCAGGAAGTGTCCGTCGTCGACAACCCGGTGGATGACATCGCGCATGTCGTAGGGGTGCGTCTGGAGTTCCGGGATGATTTCCTGCAGCTCCATGTCGGCACGGTCGGTGGGGTCGGTAGACGGTTGCCGGGGGGGAGCCTCCCGGTTGTTCTGCGGCAAAAAGGACAGCAATTCTCGAACCTGCGCGAAGGTCTGGTCCTCGCTGTCGGCCACGAAGTGGGCAACCCCGCTGCGTTGGGAGTGGATGTCGGCACCGCCCAGCTGCTCGAGATCTACCTTCTCTCCGGTCGTGACCCTCACCACGTCGGGACCGGTGATGAACATGTATCCGACCTTGCGCACCATGAAAGTGAAATCGGTGATCGCCGGTGAGTAGACCGCGCCTCCGGTGCAGGGACCGGCGATGACCGAAAGTTGCGGGATCACGCCGCTGCTGCGCACGTTTCGATAGAAGATGTCGGCATAGCCGCCCAGTGAGACGACTCCTTCCTGGATCCGGGCGCCGGCGCTGTCGTTGATACCAATCACCGGCGAGCCGGTGCGCTCGGCCAGCTCCATCACCTTGCAGACCTTCTCTGCGAACGCCTCCCCCAACGATCCCCCCATGAATGAGGCGTCGTGGGAGAAGATGAACACCTGTCGACCTCCAATCAGGCCATAGCCGGTGACTACGCCATCGCCCAGAGCTACACGCTCGGCCATGTCGAACTGGGTGGCGCGGTGGACCACGAAGGCGTCCAGCTCTACGAAACTGCCGGGATCGAGCAGACGCCGGATCCGTTCCCGAGCTGTAAGTTTGCCCTTGCCGCGCTGGATCCTTTCCGGCTCGCCACCTCTGTAGGCGGCATCGTGTCGGCGCTTGCGGAGCTGATTGATCAAGCGCTCGTTGGCACTGGGCGCGTTCCGCTGCGACCTCACGCTTTTGGGTGGAGTCGGTGACGGATGTTCCGTTGGCTCCGGCGCGGTCCGCGACTTGGGCTTGGACACCTCGCCATCTTCGCTGATCCATCGCCGCATCGACGATGGTTCCACCTTCGCTAGCCGAGGTGCTGACCCAGTGAGCGCGCCCGTCGACACAGGTTCCCAGGAGCAAGGGGAGGCACCGTCCTTGAGCAACCCTCCCCGGGGCGGGTGGCACTGGCGGGTTTGGACAGCGGAGGGTCTCGGAACCGGGATTCTGGTGCTGGGCGGGCTCAGCGCAGTCTGCCTGGACTTCGGTGCTGGCTCACCGATGCTCCACCTGGTTCCATCAGCCTCGCTCCGCCTGCTCATAACCGGGCTGCTCTTCGCGGGCACCGGGGGCCTGGTGGCGATCTCGCCGCTGGGGCGTCTCAGCGGGGCCCACATCAACCCTTCTGTGACCCTGGCCTTCTGGTCGAGCGGGCACGTCTCCCGATCCGACCTTTTCGGATACCTGGGGTCGCAGCTGCTCGGCGCCATCCTCGGGGTCGCGGCCCTGAGGTTGATCTGGGGCAAGGTGGCGGTGTCGGTTCAGGACGGTCGCACCAGCCCCCACCCCGGCGTCACTGTGGCTGCGGCGGTCGGAATCGAGGCCCTGATGACGGCGATCTTGATCCTGGCCATCTTTGCCTTCACCTCCTCGGCGAAGACTGCGCGCTGGACACCGCTGGTGCTATGGGTGGTGATCGCCTTGCTGGTCTGGCGGGGAGCGCCTTACACCGGGTGCAGCCTGAATCCGGCCCGCAGCCTGGGGCCTGCCGTGATCTCGGGGGATTTCGGCCTCTTGTGGATCTACCTGATCGGTCCGCCGCTGGGGGCGCTGGCCGCCGCCCAGCTCTTCCTCAAGGCGCCTCTAGGGCTCCGCCCGGTCACCGCCAAGCTCTACCACGACGCCAAGTACCCCAGCGTCCTTGGGACTTCTCTGCAGGTTCGCCGCCGCCATCCCGCCCCACCCGCGGCCCTCCCTGCGGCCCCCGCCGATCAGGCCGAGGGGTGAGGCTGGAAGGTTCCGAACACCTGCCGGAGCCGGTTGCAGATCTCACCCAGGGTGGCACCCGCCAAGATGGCGTCGCGCATCACCGGGAGCAGGTTGGCGTCACCGGCGGCCGCCTCCTCGACCAGACCCAGCGCCCGGTCCACGGCCGATGTGGAACGCTGGGCGCGGTGACGAGCCAGTCGCTCCCGCTGGCCGCGCTCTAGCTCCGGGTCGCCCCGGAGGATCGGCACTTCGACGGGGAGCTGGTCCTGGAAGCGATTCACCCCGACCACCACTCGCTCACCTTCTTCGACCAGCTGCTGGTGGCGGTAGGCGGCGTCCTGAATCTGATCCTGGTAATACCCCTGCTCGATCGCGGCCACTGCCCCGCCCCGCCGGTCCACCTCCGAGATGATCTCGGTGGCCGCCTGGACCAGCTGGTCGGTCAGCTCCTCCAGGAAATGGCTGCCCCCCAGGGGATCGGCTACCCGGGCCACGCCCGACTCGAAGGCCAGCAGTTGCTGGGTGCGCAGCGCCAGCGTCGCCGCCTGCTCGGATGGAAGCGCCAGGGCCTCGTCGAAGGAGTTGGTGTGCAGGGACTGCGCTCCCCCCAGCACCGCGGCCAGGGCCTGGAGCGAGACCCTGACCACGTTGTTGAGCGGCTGCTGGGCGGTCAGTGTGGCCCCCGCGGTCTGAGCGTGGAACCGGAGCTGGCAGCTGCGCTCGCTCTTGGCCCCGAAGCGCTCGCGCATGATTCCCGACCAAAGCGTCCGGGCGGCCCGGAACTTGCCGACTTCCTCGAAGAAGTCGTTGCCAACGTTGAAGAAGAAGCTGAGCCGGGGGGCGAACTCCTCCAGCTCCAGGCCGGCCCCGAGCGCGGCCTCGACATAGGCGATGCCGTCGCTGAGTGAGAAGGCCAGCTCCTGGGGAGCGGTGGCCCCGGCTTCGCGGATGTGGTAGCCGGAGATGGAGATGGGATGCCAGCGAGGTACCCGCTGGTGGCAGTAGGTGAAGGTGTCGGTGACCAGTCGCATGCTGGGGCGGGGCGGGAATATGTAGGTGCCCCGGGCGACGTACTCCTTGAGGATGTCGTTCTGGATGGTGCCGCCCAGGAGCTGCGGGTCGATGCCCTCCGACTCGGCCGCCAGTTCGTACATCAGCAGCAGCAAGCTGGCCGGTGCATTGATGGTCATCGAGGTGGTGAGCTTGTCCAGGGGCAGGCCTTTGCAGAGGATCTGCATGTCTTGAAGGGTGTCGATCGCGACGCCCACCTTGCCCACCTCGCCCTCCGCCTCGGCTGCGTCCGAGTCGTAGCCCATCTGGGTGGGCAGGTCGAAGGCCACCGACAGGCCGGTCTGGCCTCGCTCCAGCAGGTAGTGGAAACGCTCATTGGTGGCGGCCGCCGAGCCGAAGCCCGCGTATTGGCGCATGGTCCAGAGCCTTTGCCGATAGCCGTCCGGACGCAACCCCCGGGTATAGGGCGGCTCCCCCGGAGGCGCCGGCTCGGGAGCGCCCGGTCCGTACACGGGTTTGAGGGGAAGGAATGACTCGGTCTCATCGGGCCTGGGGATGCTGGAGTCGGAGGTCACTGCCTCCCCTCCATCAGCTGGCAGAGCTCGGTCAGCACCCCACCCGCCGACTTGGGATGGATGAACGCGACCAGCCGGCCCCGCGCTCCCGCGCGAGGTCGCTCGTCGATGAGTTCGGCGCCTCGGTCGCGCCAGAGAGCCAGCTCCGCCTCGACGTCCTCAACTAGGTAGGCCAGGTGGTGCAGCCCCTCGCCCCTCCTCTCCAAGAACCGCGCGATCGAGGAATCGGCGCGGGTGCTTGCCAGCAGTTCCAGGCTCGAGGGGCCGAGGTCGAAGAAGATCGCCCGGACCCCGTCGCTCGGCACCTCTTGGCTATGGGCCGGTGGCGCCCCCAGGAAGCGCTGGTAGAAGCGCACCGCCGCCTCGAGATCGGCGACGGCGAGGCCGACGTGATCGATCGCGGCTGGGCCGGAATCCACCGCCACTTGCCGATTATCCCAAGCCGGTCAGGCGCTGCCCTGAAGGTAGTCGAGACCCATCGACTCCGCCACCAGGACCGCGATGTCGCGACTCTCCATCGGCACCTCCTGGGAGCTGATTCCCTCCTGGAACATGGTGGCGCAGAAGGGGCAGGCCAGCGCCGCGGTCCCGGCCCCCGTCTCCTCCGCCTGCTTGACCCTGACCCGGTTGATGCGAGTTCCCCGGTTCTCCTCCATGAAGACCCGGCCGCCGCCGGCCCCGCAGCACATCGCCTCGTTGCGGGTCCGCTTCATCTCCACCAGCTTGGCCCCGGGTATCGCCTGCAGCACCCGGCGGGGAGCGTCGTACTCACTGTTCCAACGCCCCAGATAGCAAGGGTCGTGGTAGGTGATCTCACCGGTCCGCAGGGACTCCTTGAGTTGAATCCGGCCCTCGTCGAGGAGCTGGGCCAGCAGCTGGGTGTGATGGATCACTTCGAACTCGCCGCCGAGGCTCGGGTACTCGCGGGCCAGGGTGTTGAAGCAGTGGGGGCAGCTCGCGATGACCTTGCGAACCGAGCGTTGCTGCAGCTTCGTCAGCACCTGCTGGGCCTGGGTCTGGAACAGGTACTCGTTGCCTAGACGTCGAGCCGGATCGCCGTTGCAGATCTCCTCCTGCCCCAAGACGGCGAAGCTGACCTCGGCTGCCCTGAGGATCGCAACGGTGGCTCTGGCGGTGGCCCAGTTGCTCTCATCGAAGGCGGTGGCACACCCCACCCAGTAGAGGTACTCAGCCTCGGGGTTGTCGGCGATCAGGGGCACCTCCAGCCCCTCAGCCCAGCGCATCCGGGTGTCGGCAGCCATCCCGAAGGGGTTGCCTCGCTGCTCCATGGACTCCAGCGCTTGGCGCGCCTCTTTGGGAATCCGCGACTCCTCCAAGACCAGGCTGCGACGCATCTCCACGATCGCCGGCACGTGCTCGATCAGGACCGGACACTCCTCGACGCAAGCACCACAGGTGGTGCAGGACCAGAGGGTCTCTTCGAGCACACTCCAATCCAGCAGCTGGCCATCTCCGGGCGGCTTGGCCTGGTCGGTCGCTCCCGCCTCTTTCATCCAGTAGCTGGGCGGGGGAGCACTACCACGAGCGTTGGCGTACCAACCGTCGCGGACATCGGTGATGAAGAGCTTGGGCGAGAGCGGCTTACCGGTGTTGAAGGCGGGGCAGTGGCTCTGGCAGCGTCCGCACTCGGTGCAGCTGGCCAGATCGAGCTCCTGCTTCCAGGTGAGCTGGTCAACCCGGCTCAGACCGAAGTGCTCTGCCTTCTCGATGTCGAGGTTGGGAAGGTTGCGGCCCGCCGGCTCCAGGCTGCGAAAGAAGACGTTGGGCGCCGCCGTCAGGATGTGCAGGTGTTTGCTGTTGGCGAGGTAGACGGCGAAGCCGGCGATCAGCAGGAGATGGGCCCAGAGGAAGAATTCGTGCCAGGCCCAGATGCTCTCCCCGTGAACTCCCCGGAACAGCTGGGACACGGCGTCTGAGACAGGTCGAAGATTGACCAGGTGGTCGGTCCCAGATGCGATCTGGGTCGCATAAAGGCCCAACTGGGTCAGGATCACCAGCGCGATCAGAAGCAGGATCACCGTGGCATCCCGGCCGTGGCTGCCTCGGAAGCGTTCCGGCCGCAGCAAGTAGCGGTTGAGAGCCGCCGCCGCCAGCCCGGTCAGGACCGCCGCCGCCAGCAGGTCCTGGGCGAATGCCACCGGACCCCACCACAGTTGCTGCTCCAGGTTGAGTGGAGGAACCAGAGCCTCGAGACCGGCCTCCAGGATCTCCAAATTGAGGATCACAAAACCCCAGAAGATGAGGAGGTGGGCGAGCCCGCTGAAGGGCCAACGCAAGAGCCGTCGCTGGCCCAGGACGAAGGTCACCACACCCCAGACTCGCTCCCCGAGGTGGTCGGTTCTGGGGTCCGGCTGCGCCGCCCGCATCGAGTTGACGAGCGGGCCGAGTCGGCGAGCAAAGAGGAAGGCTGCGACCGCCACCAGCAGGATCAGGGCCAGCGGGTTGAGCCAGATCACGGACGATCGAATCCCACCGCCAAGAGGAACAGGATCAGACCGAGTAGGAAGGTGAGGGAGGCGAGCGCCCAGAACCAGCGTGGCTCCTCGATCCAGAAGGGGCCCCAGCGCTCACGCGCTCCCCCTACCGAGGTGTTGGGGTCTTGAGAGCCCCCGGCGGGCGAAGGCGGTGGAGTCACGGCCTCGATGGTAGGGAGGCAGCCGTCCCGGGCAACTGCTGAGTGCCTATCGCCCAGTCCACTCGGCCCGGCGCTTCTGGAGGAAGGCCGAGATGCCCTCCAGCGCGTCCGCGGTCCGGAAGGTGGAGTCGAACTCCTCCAGCTCGGCGCCGAGACCCGCCTCAAGTGACAGGTCCAGCCCCCGGTTGACGGCTCGCTTGATGGCGGTGATCGCCAAGGGAGCTCCGTTGGCCAGCTTGTCGGCCACCTCCTGTGAGACCCCTTCGAGCTGGTCCGGGGCCACCACCTGGTTGACCAAGCCCATATCCAAGGCCCGGTTCGCCTCCAACTGTTCGCCCGCGAGCAGAATCTCGAGCGCCCGGCCCCGGCCCACCAGCCGGGGCAGGCGCTGGGTGCCGCCCCATCCGGGAATGAGCCCGAGCAGCACCTCGGGCTGGCCCAACTTGGCACTGGCGCTGGCGATTCGCAGGTCGCACGCCATCGCCAGCTCCAGACCGCCGCCTAAGGCGAAGCCGTTGATGGCCGCCACGATTGGGAAGCGCTGCCGCTCCATCTCGAGGGTGAGTTGCTGGCCATCGGCGATCTTGGCCTTGGTTCCATCGGCACCCTGGCTCAGGAACTCGCCGATGTCGGCTCCCGCCACGAAGAAGCGGTCGCCGGCCCCGGTCAAGACCGCGGCTCCCAACCTGGAGTCGGCCTCGACCTCGGCAAAGGCGGATCTCAGCCCATCCAGGACGCCCTGGCTGAGGGCGTTGGCCGGGGGATGGTCGATGGTCACCCAGGCAACCTTGCCCCGCCGCTCGAGCCTGACCAGATCTGACGTCCCTTGTCCTCCCCTTAACATGCGGCGGCCAGCGCGGTCTTGTGTAGGCTAGCTCCGTGGCCGACCGCGAGGCATCTCCCGAGGCCGCCGAACTCTCGCTCCCTCCGGCCGAGGAGTTCGCCGGGCTGAGCGACCAGCAGCTGGAGCAGCTGGTCCAGATGGTGGAGTCAGCCGAACGCCGGCTCCACGAGCAGATGGCGCCGTTTCAGCTTCGTCTCGCCAAACTTGCGAAGGATGCGGCGGTGGTGCAGACCGAGGTCCGCCGCCGCGAGCGCCAGCGCCACATCCAAGTTCGCAAGGAGGTGAGGACTCAGGTGAGCGAGGGCCAGGCCCCTTCCCTGGGCCAGCTGGTCGAGGCCGTGGAGGCGCCCGCCTTCGGTGAGCCCTCCTTCGCGGAGCTGACCTTCCTCTTGGAGAGCGGCGGAGAGGTGGCTCTCGGATACCCGGGCAGCCGGGTTCCCAGCCTGCATATGACGGACGGGAGCGCCACCTCAACCGTGACCACTCTGGCCGAGGCCAGGGACCTGTACCGCCAGGGCTGGGAGATTGGAGTTCCCGCCCGCCGGGGGGTGAGGGTGCACACGCCGGGTACCCGTCTGGAGCGGCTGCTCGACCCCGAGAAATGCTTCGTGCGACCCGCGACCGCGGGCGGCTCCCCTCCCGAGGACCCAGCCTGAGCCGGGTCATCGGCCTCACCGGCGGGATCGCCAGCGGCAAGTCGACGGTCGCCGGGATGCTGGCCGCCAAGGGTGCCTGGATCGTGGACGCGGACCAGCTGGCGCGACGGGTGGTCGGTCCTGGGAGCCCCGCCCTCTCGGAGATCGCGCGCAGCTTTGGCCCCGACGTGATCGCGGCGGACGGCGGTCTGGATCGGACCCGCCTGGGCGAGCTGGTATTTGCCGACGAATCGGCTCGGCAGCGCCTCAACGCCATCGTCCACCCCGGCGTCCTCGAGCTCAGCCAGGAGGAGATCCGTGAGGCGCAGGCGGCGGGGGCTGGGGTCATCGTCTACGACGTTCCCCTCCTCTTTGAGACCGAGCGCCAAGCGGAATTCGACGGCACCCTGGTGGTCTGGGTCGAAGCGCAGACCCAGCTGCTCCGACTTCGGCTGCGATCGGATCTGACCGAGGTCGAGGCCGAGGCCCGGATCGCCGCCCAGATGCCCCTCGAGCGCAAGCGGGAGTTGGCGGATTGGGTGATCGACAACAGCGGCACCTTGGAGGAGACCCAGGAGCTGGTCGGCGCCCTCTGGCGCGACCAGCTGGTGCCACAACCGTGACCAACCAGGGGCGCGATCCGGCCGATGCTGCGCTATGCTCCGACGAACAAGTGTGCCTGCGGTAAAAGAGCTCTGGATCAAGGTGCCCAGCCCCTTCTGGGGCGTGGAGACGGTCGGGTTCAGCGTGCGCTGTCCCAGCCAGCCGGAGCCCGGTCCCCTGCCCGACATCCCCTTCTTCGTGGAGGGAGACGCGGAGTCCATGTCCTCGTTGGATGGGTGGCTGAAGCTGTTCCCGCAGCGTGACCGCTACGTCGACTGTGACGGCCTGGGGGAGGCGTACAGCTGGACCGATCCCATCAAGCTCACCGACGAGGTGATCGTGATGGCCTTCCGGGACAAGAGCCTTCAGCAGGGTGGACCGGATCCCGAGCGGGCCCTGCTCAACCGCCTCTCCAATCAGCTGGTGCTGCTGGCCTTCCCCTTCCTGCGTGACTGCGTCCGGGTCGCCGGTCTGCGGTTGAGCTCGCCGATCTCGGTCAAGATCGGCTCCGATTCCGTGCCCGAGATCGACCTGTCGCTGCCACTGGGCGAGATCGTCGATCGCAACGGCTCGCGGCCGCTCACCGACCTGTAATCGGGCGGAGCTACAGCTTCTCTAGCCCGAGGGGGTTGCGGTCGCGGTGGGGCTGGGACTGACCGTCGGCGAGGTGCTGGGGGTGGGGGTCTTGACCACGACGGCCAC
>Ga0102924_1000217_pt1 | contig 73636 bp, 69 predicted proteins | sample PaiPotPPM11metaG_FD_80116 | JGI IMG/M metagenome (GOLD analysis project Ga0102924, IMG submission 80116) | Iron sulfur acid spring bacterial and archeal communities from Banff, Canada, to study Microbial Dark Matter (Phase II) - Paint Pots PPM... ...
CACCCCGTCCCTGCCGACCGGGACGCCGTCGCTGTCGCCCCGGTCCGCGGCCCGCGGGCCGACGCCGCCCGGGGGCACGCCGCGGTCGTCCTTCCCGCCCGCGCCGCTGCCGTCCCCGCCGGCCGTGGCCGCCCCGCCGCGGCACGCGGGGCCGCCCTCGATGCGCGACGGGACCGGGCCCATGTCCCGCGTCCCGCGCCAGCCATCCGGCCTCGAGGACGCCCGGCTGCGGCAGGGCGTGGCCGACATCCTGGCCATGATCGCCGACCGGCTCGAGGACGGCGCCACCCAGGAGCAGGCGCTGCCGCTGATCCGCGACGCGGTCCGCGCCTGGGCCGAGCGGCAGGTCCGGGCCGGCGCCCCGGTGCCCACGCCCGCCGACCGGGAGGCGCTGGCCCAGGCGGTCTACGACCAGCGGTACGGGCTCGGCCCGCTGGCCGGCTACCTGCGTGACCCGCGCGTCGAGAACGTCGACGTCAACGGGTGCGACGAGGTGTGGGTCACGTACGCGACCGGGGAACGGGTGATCGGGCCTCCGGTGGCGGCCAGCGACGAAGCGCTGATCTCGATGATCCGCAACTGGGCCGCCCGGGGCGGGCAGACCGCCCGGGACTTCTCCGCCGCCTCGCCGCTGGTCAGCGTGGCGCTTACCGGCGGGGCCCGGCTCACGGCCACGATGTCGGTCACTCCCCGGCCGTGCGTCTCACTGCGCCGGCACGGGCAGCTCGACGTCACGCTGGCCCGGCTCATCCAGCTCGGCTCGATCGACGAGACGCTGGCCGCCTTCCTGGCCGCCGCGGTGCGCAGCCGCTGCAACATCATCGTCACCGGCGGCGTCAACGCCGGGAAGACCACGCTGCTGCGCGGGCTGGCCGCGGAGATCCCGCCCGGCGAGCGGGTGGCCACGCTGGAGTCGGAGTACGAGCTGTTCCTGCACGGGACGTCGCAGCACCCGGACGTGATCGCGTTCGAGGCGCGCGAGCCCAACTCCGAGGGCGCGGGCACCATCTCGCTGCACGACCTGATCGCGCACGCGCTGCGGCACAACCCGCAGCGCATCCTGGTCGGCGAGGTACGGCGCAGCGAGATCATGCCGATGCTGGAGGCGATGAACTCGGGCCAGGAAGGCTCGATGTGCACCCTGCACGCCAACTCGCCGGGCGAGGTGTTCGACCGGATCCTGATCCTGGGCCTGCGCGGCGGCCTGACCCTGGCCGAGCGAGCCATCCACATCCTGGTCGGGATGGCCATCGACCTGGTCGTGCACGTGCGCAAGCGGCACGACGGCCGGCGCACGGTGCGGTACGTCTCGGAGATCCTGGAGGTGATGCCGCCCGGCGACACCGAGCGGCCCACCGTGAACCGGCTATTCCTGCCCGAGGGCCCGGACGGGCGCGCGGTCGCCGCGCACACCCCCTCGCCCCAGCTGCTTTCCAGGCTCGGCTCGGCCGGCTTCGACCCGGCGCTGCTGGACCGCCAGCGGGCCATGGCCCGGACGGGCGGCTGGCGATGACGCTGCTGGCCGCCCTGGCGGGCGGCATCCTCGTCACCGGCGTGCTGCTGCTGGTCGCCGAGCTCATCGGCCGGGTGCGGCCGCCCGGCGTCCCGCCGCCGCGCCGGCGGCTGGCCGACGGGCTGTCGGTGTCCAGCCGCCGGCTGCTGGTGGCGCTGGTGGCCGGCCTGGCCGTGCTGGCCGTCACCCGGTGGCCGGTGGCCGGGATCGCCGCCGCGCTCGCGGTCATCTTCCTGCCGCGCGTGCTCAGCACGAGCAACCAGCGGCAGCGCACAGCCAAGCTTGAGGGGCTGGAGCAGTGGACCCGGCGGCTCGGCGACATGCTGACCGCCAGCCGCGGCCTGGAGGACGCCCTCGAGGCGAGCGCGCGCTCGGCTCCAGCGGCGATCGCGCAGCCGGTGACCATCCTGGCCAGCCGGCTGAGCGCGCGCACCGGTACGGAGGCCGCCCTGCGCGCGTTCGCCGCCGAGATCGACGATCCGGCGGGCGACCGGATCGCGGCCGCGCTGATCATCGCGACCGGCCACCGCGGCGGCGGCGTTCGCGACGTGCTCAACGCGCTCGCGGTGATGATCTCCCGGGACGTCGCCGCCCGGCGCGAGATCGAGGCCGAGCGGGCCCAGCACCGGACCACGCTGCGCTGGATCGCGATCTTCGTCGGCGGCTTCACGGTCTTCGCCGTGCTGAACCGGGCCTACTCGAGCCCGTACGGCACGTTCCCCGGGGAGGTCGTGCTCGCCCTGGTCACCGGGCTGTACGCGGCCGGGCTGGGCTGGCTGTACCGGCTGGGCGCGATGTCGGCCCCGGGCCGGTTCCTCGCCCCGGACGAGCCCGGCCACCGCGCCGAGCCCGGGCTGCAGCCTTATCCCGGGGACCTGACGGTGAGCGGGAGACAGCAATGAGCGAGCCGGAGGGGCGCGGCGCCGCCTGGACTGAGGAGCGAGGGACGAGCGACGAGGGAAGGCGGTGCCTCAAGGGCGCCCCGGAGGCGAGCGGGGAGGCACAGCAATGAGCCTGTGGGCCATCGTCGCCGGGGTTCTCGTGGGCGCGGGCATCTTCATCGTCGTGCGTGAGCTCGTGCCCGCGCCGAACCGGCTGGAGGCGGCGCTGGCCCGGCTCGACGTCGGCGCCACGCTGGAGCCCGGCACCGGCCCGCGGGCCGTCCCGGCCAGCCGGCTGGCTCAGCGGATCGCGGGGGAACTGCTGTGGCTGCCGGTGCCCAGCGCCGACCTGGCCCTGCTCGGCAAGGACCGGGAGAGCTGGATCGCCAGCAAGGTCGCCTGCGGCCTGATCGGGCTGGTGTTCCCGCCCGTGCTCGTCGCCCTGGCCGCGCTGACCGGCACCACCGTGCCCTGGACCATCCCCACCGTGGTCTCGCTGCTGTGCGGCACCGCCCTGTTCTTCGCCCCCGACCTGGTCACCCGGGTCAACGCGGCCGAGCGGCGGACCGACTTCCGGCGCGCCCTGACCAGCTACCTCGACCTGGTCGCGCTGGAACGCGGCGCGGGCGCCGGCCCCACCGAGGCCCTCGAGGCCGCGGCCCAGATCGGCGACGGCTGGGCGTTCCGGCGGATCTCCGCCGCACTCGACGCGGCCCGCCGGGCCGGGGCGGCGCCGTGGACCGCGCTGGCCCGCCTGGCCCGCGAGACCGGGATCAGCGAGCTCGCCGACGTCGCCGACATCGCCGAGGTGGCCGGGCAGGAGGGCGCCAAGATCCTGGACACGCTGGCCGCCCGGGCCGCGTCGATGCGCGCCGAGGCGCTGGCCGCCGACCGGGCCACGGCCGGGTCGCGCAGCACGACCATGGTCATCCCCATCGCCCTGCTCGGAGCCGGGTTCCTGCTGCTGCTGATCTTCCCCATCGTCTATCGCACGTTCGGGCCGGGATAGGACCCGGCCCGGAGAAGGGAGGTGCCCGATGGACCCTCTGTGGCTGGCGGTCAGATACCTGCTGGACCGCGCCTACTGCCGGGCGCGCGCGGCTCTGGACGGCAATCCGGAGTCGGGCGCGCTCACCCTGGAATGGCTGGTGATCGCCGGGATCCTGGTCGTCGCCGCCGGGCTTACGGCGGTCTTCCTGAGGGGCAAGATCAAGGAATGGGAAGGCAAGATCCCTTAGCCGTGCCAACCGCTGGCCGCCGGGCCCGCCCGGCCCGAGCCGTCCTGGCCCAGGGCGCGGGGCGGCCGGGCCGCCGAGACGACGGGGCACTGATCCTCACCTACGTGATCATCGTGCCGGTCTTCATGCTCGCGATCATGGTGATCATCCAGGGCGCGCTGTGGTACCTGGCCCGGGAGGCGGCGCTGGCCGCCGCCCGGCAGGGCGTCGACGCCGCCCGGGTGCGCGGCGCCCAAGTCGGCGCCGGCCCCCAGGCCGCGCTCGCGTTCGCCCGCGACAACGCCTCCGGGTACCTGCTCGGCCCGGCCGCGACCGGGAGCGGCAGCAGCGCCGCGACCATTCAGATCACGGTCACCGGGCACGTTCCCACCTTCGTGCCCGGCGTGGTCATCAACATCAGCCAGGTCGTGCAGGCCCCGGCCGAGAAGTTCATCGCGCCGTGACGACCGGGGGCACCGTGCCGATCACGTCCCGCGGCCGCGACGAGGGCAATGCGGCGCTCGAGCTCGTGGTCCTCGCGCCGGTGATCCTCTTCCTGCTGGGCCTCATGATCGCCGCCGGGCGGACATCGATCGCCCAGGGGTCGGTGGACGCCGCCGCCCGCGACGCGGCCCGGCAGGCATCGATCGCGCTCACCCCCGGCGCGGCCCAGGCCGCGGCGCAGTCCAGCGCCCAGGCGGCGCTCAGCCAGGACGGCCTGGACTGCAAGCCGCGGGTGCACGTCGACACCAGCCAGTTCGGGACCCAGGTCGGGCTGCCGGCCTCGGTCACCGCCACGGTCTACTGCCGGGTGTCGCTGTCGGACCTGGTCGTGCCCGGCCTGCCGGGCAGCAGGATGCTCTGGTTCTCGTTCACCTCGCCCCTCGACCCGTTCCGGGAGAAATAACCCATGACCAGCAATATTGTCGGGCTGCGGCGCCAGCAGGCGGCCGGGACGGGGCGGGTCGCGGTGATGTTCACAGTGACTGTCACAGCCCGCCCGGATACTCGACCACCGGAGGTGCCCGGCGATGGGATACGCCGCAAGGAGCGCGCGATGAGGTCACCGGGTTTACACGTCAGGCGGTCACCGGGTGACGGTGACCGGGAGCGCGGCACGATCACGCTCATGCTGCTGGTCATGTTCGTCGCGCTGCTCGCGCTGGCCGGGATCGTGATCGACGGCGGCGCCAAACTCGACCAGGCGGAGAACGCGAATGCTATCGCTCAGGAGGCGGCCCGGGCCGGCGCCGGCATGGTGAACCAGGGGCAGGCCCTGGCGACCGGGTCGTTCGCCGTCGACCAGGCCCAGGCCCTCGCCGCGGCCCAGCAGTACCTGAATCACCTCGGCGATAACGGCACGGTCGCGCCGGACGGGCCGGACGCGATCCGGGTGACGGTCCGCCTTACCGCGCCCACCCACGTGCTGTCGATCCTCGGCATAGACACCATGACCTCGAACGGCTCGGCCACGGCCTCGCTCGTGACCGGCGTGACGGGACCGGGCGCATGACCGGGCGGCACGGCGCGGGCGGGCGCTACCCGCTGGCCGGCCGGGCCCCCCGCCGCCACGGCCCGGGCACGGTCCTGCGCGGGGCCACGGCCCTGCTGACGCTGCTGGTCCTGGTCGTCGGCCTGCCGATCGCGCTTTACCGGCTGGGCGGCGACCCGCTGCCGGCGCACATACCGTCCTGGCACCGCGTCACCACGGTCCTACTGCACCGCGACAACGGGACGGTCTTCCTCGGGGTGGTCCGCGACCTGAGCTGGGTCGCCTGGGCGGCGTTCACCATCGCGGTGGGCGTGGAGACCCAGGCGGCGCTGCGCGGCCGCCGGGCGCCGCGGCTGCGGCTCGGCGGCCTGCAGAACGGGGCCAGCTGGCTGGTCGCCGTGACCGCCCTGGCGTTCACCAGCCAGCCCGTCGCCGCGCTGGCCAGCACGCCGGCCGCCGTGGTCAGCACGGTCTCAGCGGTCCGGTCCGGGGCGCCCGCCGTCGTTCCCGCGGGTCATTCTCCGGAGATCCGCACCGACGCCAAGGTCGATCCGCCCGACCCGCAGGTGATGAGCATGGGCTTCTACCAGATGGTGACTGTCCGCGGTGGCGACTGCCTCTGGACGATCGCGCAGCGCTACCTCGGCGACGGGGACCTCTATCCCGAGATCGTCCGGCTCAACCTCGGCCATCCGATGGGCGACGGCCAGACGTTCACCGACGCGGCGGTGGTCTGGCCGGGGTGGGTGCTGCAGCTCCCGGCCAGCCCCGGCGCCCCGGCGGGGGCCGGCGCCCCCGCGCCGTCGACCTCGGCCGACCCGTCCGGTCCGGCCGCCGGCCAGCACGCCGGGCACGACTCCAGCGACCCGCGCTTCGGGCACCCGCACCACGCGGCCAGCGACCCCGGCCCGGCCACGCACACCGGGGGCCTGCCCGCCGCCACGCCCGCGGCCAGCGGCGCGCCCGCTCCCGCGCCGTCGCCCGGGTCCGCCCCGCACGCCACGGCCGGGCCCGCGGCCCCGCGCGCGGCGGCCAGCCACCAGCTTCAGGAGGTCCCGCCGTACGCGATCTTCGGCGCCGGCATGCTCGCGGGCGGCGCGGTGGTCGCGCTGGCCCGGATGCGCAGCCGCCAGCGGCAGGCGCGCCGCTTCGGCCGGCGGATCCCGCTGCCCGCGAGCGCGCCGGTGGTCGCGGCCGAGCAGCGCCTGCGCGCGGCGACGTTGCCCTACGCCGACCCGGATCTGGAGGACGAGCCGCTGCGGTACGCCGAGCCCGCGGCCGAGCGCGAGCTGCGGTACCGCGGCGTGGGGCTGGGCTATGCCGGCGACGAGGACGAACCGGAGTCGCTGGTCTACCCCGGCGCGGAACCCGAGGCACTGATTTACCCCGGCGGGGAAGCCGGGCCGCTGGTCTACGCCGACGGGGAAGCCGGGCCGCTGATCTACGCCGACCCCGATCCCGGGCCGCGCTACGCCCGCCTCGACGGCGAGGCGCGGTCCGCGCCCGCCGCGCAGCTCGCGCCGGAGCCCGTGGCCCCGGCGACCGCGCTGCGGGCCGCGCTCAGTGAGCTCGGCACGGGCCTGGTCGCGGCCGGCCAGCCGATCCCGGACATCACCGGCGTCCGGGTCCGACGCTCGGGGCTGGAGCTGCTGCTGGCCAGCCCGGCGGGCGAGCCGCCACCCGCGCCGTTCGGCGTGCCGGGCGGCCGCCAGGGCATGGCCTGGCAGCTCGAGCTGCCCCGCCCGCCGGCCGCGGCGCCGCGGCGCGGCGAGGCCGGGGACCTGCTGCCGGGCCTGCTGACCGCCGGGATCGCCGAGGACGGCGGCTACCTGCTGATCGACCTCGAATACCTGAGGGTCACCACGGTGGACGGCCCGGCCGACCTGACCGACCTGGTCCTGGCCAGCGCGGCCACCGAGCTGACCACCAGCCAGCTCGCCGGGTGGTACGACCTGATCCTGGCCGGGTTCCCGGAGCTCGAGCCGGTCGACGGCCGGGCCACGAGCTGCGACACCCTGGCCCAGGCCCTGGACCTGGTCGCTTCCAAGGCCGTGGCCCTGCGCCGCCGGCTCGGCGACGCCGACCGCACCGACGTCCGGCGGCGCCGGCTCGCGGATCCCGACGACGAGGACTGGGCCCTGACCCTGCTGGTCAGCCGGACGGCGCCGACCACCGGGCAGCTCGCCATGCTGCTCGACCTGGCCGCGGACCCGGGCGGGATCGCCGTGCTGGTGCCCGGCGGCGCCGAACCCCCGGAAGGCCATCCCGCGCCCGCCAGCTTCCGGCTGGACGCCGATCCGGCCCGCCCGGGCGGGATCGTCGGGCACGTCGCCCCGCTGCACATGGACGTCTGGCCCCAGCCGCTTACCCGCGACGACTACGACGCGCTGGTCAGCCTGTTCGCGACCGCGGCGGCCCCGCTTGACGTCACCGCCGACGAGCCGCCCTACGACGGATCGTCGTGGCCCCCGGCGCCCGGGCTGATCGGCCTGGAGGAGCCGCCCGCTGATCCGGCCGGGCCGGAGGAGCCGGCCGGCCCGGAGGAGCCGGCCGGGCCCGAGGAGCCGGCCGCCGGGCCGGAGCCAGACCGGGCGCCGGCGCTCGCGGCGGGGGAGGAGCCCGGCGAAGCGCCCGCGGGCCTGCGGATCGGGGTCATGGGGACGTTCACCGTGAACGGGGCGCCCGCCGCCCTGCAGCCCGCGCAGAGCCAGCTGATCCTGGCCCTCGCGCTGAACGGGCCGGACGGCCTGTCCAATGCCCAGCTCTGCTACCTGCTCGGCGCCGACCCGGATCACCCCAAGCCGAGCGACTCGCTGCGCCAGCTCATCGTGCGCACCCGGCGGCAGCTTGGCCGCCACCCCGACGGCCGGGAATGGATCGAGCACCTCGGGGCGGGCCAGTACGCGCTGCACCCGGACGCGAAGTTCGACTGGGCGGACTTCGAGGAACTCAGCGAGCGGGGCCTGCAGGACCGCGATCCGGCCTCGCTGCGGGACGGGCTGGCGCTGATCCGGGGCAAGCCGTTCACCGGCTGTTACCACTGGTGGCTGGACGTGGCCTTCACCGAGACCGTGCGGGCGCAGATCGTCGACGCGGCCGAGCTGCTCGCCCAGCTCGAGCTCGCGGCCGGGGACCCGTCCGCATCCGCCCGGGCGGCGCGGACCGGGCTGGCCGGCGACAGCTCGGCCGAGCAGCTCTGGCGGGCGCTGATGCGTGCCGAGCACGCGGCCGGCAACCTGGCCGGGGTGCGGGAGGCCTGGAGCCGGTGCCTGGACTCGATGACCGACATCGCCGCCGACGGCGAGCCGCACCCGGACACCGCCGCGCTGTACCAGGAGCTCATCGGCGGCGACCGGCCGCAGCCCGCCTGGGCCCGCAGCTACCGCTGAGCCGCCGGGACCCGTCGGCACGAACCCCCGCAAACCGGGGCATAACGCACGACCGGCGGTGTTCACTGCGCCCGGGTGGGCTATGGGCGTGGGGCCGACCAGGTGAAACCATCACCTTGTGACCCTGCCGCAGGAGGACCCGCCGCCGGGCGCGGGCGCCAGCCCGGCCCCGGTGGTTCCCGTGCGGCCGGGCGCGATCCACGTGCAGGATCACCTGGAATCGCGGGTCCGGATCCCCGCGGACCTGCTGCGCTGCGTGATCGCGGCCATCGAGATCGCCGTGCTGGCCGCGCTAGGCGTGCTGGGCCGGGCGACCGCGAACGGCGCCGAGACCGACATCGTCCTGGCCAGCCGGCGCCTGCCGAAAGTGCTGCTGGCCTACCTCGGCTATGCCGCGCACGCGGCGCTGCTGATCCTTCCGGTCGTGCTCGCCGTCCGGGTCCTCGTCCGCCGCCAGCCACGGCGGCTCGCCGAAGGGCTCGCGGCCGGGGCCCTGACGGTCGGCATCGTACTGATCGCGAACCTGCTGCTCAGGACCCGGACCGCCACTGGCCTTTACGACGTGCTCACTGCGGTCCACCTGCGGGGCAAGCCCGTGCCCGCGCTGGACTGGTACCTGTCCGGTCTGACGGCTTACGTCACGGTCGTCGGCTTGTCCGGCCGCCCCCGGTGGCGGACGGTGTTCTGGCTGGCCGTCGCGTTCTACGCGGTGGCCAGCCTGGCCGTCGCGCAGACGACCGCTTTCTCGGTGCTGATCACCGTGCTGCTGGGCATCGCCTGCGGGTCGGGGCTGCGGTACGCGCTCGGCTCGATGTCCGAGCGGCCCTCGGCCACGCAGATCGCCGAGGCGCTCGCCGGGGTGGGCGCGCCCGTGGTGGCCATGCGGCGGATCCTGGACTCCAGCGTGGAGACCCGCCGGTACGCCGCGACGCTGCGGGACGGCGCGGGACTAGACGTCACGGTGTTCGACCGGGACCAGCAGGCCGCCGACGTGTTCTACCGGCTGTACCGCAGGGTGCGGCTGCGGGCGCAGGTCTCGCGCAGCGCTCCGCTTACCGTCGAGCGGGCCATGGAGCGGCGGGCCCTGCTGACCTACGCGACCGAGGACGCCGGGGTGCCGACGCCGCGGCTGCGGGCCCTGATCCGGGTCGGCCCGGAGGCCGCGGTGCTCGCCAACGAGAGTCACGGCGGGACCACCCTGGCCGCGCTGGCCGAGCCGCCGACCGACGAGCAGCTCGCCCGGATCTGGGACGTGGTGCTCCGGCTGCATGGCCGCCGGGTCACCCACCGGGCCCTCACCGCCGACCGGATCCTGCTGCTCGGCGACGGCGCCGCGGGCGGCGAGGTCATGCTGCTCGATCCGGGCAACGGGGACGTGGCCGCGAGCGACCTCCAGATCCGCCTGGACCTGGCCCAGCTCCTGGCCGAGCTGGCCTTGTGCGTCGGCCCGGACCGGGCCGCCGGCAGCGCCCGCAAGAAGATCAGCGGCGACGAGCTATCGGCCGTCGCGTCCCTGCTCCAGCCCGTGGTCCTGCACCGGTCGACCAGGGCCGTCGCGCGCCGCCACCGGGACGTGCTGCCCGCCCTGCGCAAGGGCCTGCTGGCCACCGCGCCCGGCCGCGAGGCGGCGCCCCCGGTGCAGCTCGAACGCATCCGGCTGCGGACCCTGCTCACGCTCGTCGCCAGCGTCATCGCGGCCTACATCCTGGCGGGCGAGCTCGCGAAGACCAGCTTCGGCGGCCTGATCCGGCACGCCGACTGGCTCTGGACGGTGGCCGCGGTCGGCCTGTCCGCGGTGACCTACGTGGCCGCCGCCTGGTCGCTGTCCGGCTTCGTGCTCGAACGGCTGGTCTTCGTCCGGACGTTGCTGACCCAGGTCGCCGCCTCGTTCGTCACGCTGGTCACGCCCGCCGCGGTGGGCGGGGCGGCGCTGAACATCCGGTACCTGCGGCGGGCCAAGGTCGCCCCCGCCGACGCGGTGGCCAGCGTCGGCGTCTCCCAGGTCATCGCGTTCGTGCTGCACGCGGTGCTGCTGGTGATCTTCGCCGCGCTGGCCGGCACGTCGAGCAGCGTGCTGATCCACCCACCCGGCTGGACCTACATCGCGCTGGCGGTTCTGGTCGCCGTGATCCTGGCCTTCCTGGCCGTGCCGGCCGGCCGCAAGCTGTTTTTCTCCCGGCTGGCACCCATGCTCGGCGAGGTGATCCCGCGGCTGCTGGACATCGCGCAGCGGCCCGCCAAGCTGGCCGAGGGCATCGGCGGGGCCCTGCTGCTGACCGCCGCCTACATCGCCTGCCTGGACACGTGCGTGCGGGCCTTCGGCGGTTCGCTCCCGATCGTGGGCGTGGCCGTGGTCTACCTGACCGGCAGCGCGATCGGCTCGGCCGTCCCGACGCCGGGCGGCCTCGGCGCCGTCGAGGCGGCCCTGACCGCGGGCCTCACCGCCGCGGGCCTGCACGGCGCGACCGCGATCAGCTCGGTCCTACTGTTCCGCACCGTGACGTTCTGGCTCCCGGTCCCCCTCGGCTGGTTCACCCTCAGCTTCCTCCAGCGCCGCGACGTCCTGTAGCCCGCGGGGGCCGCGGCCGGACCCCGATCCTGGTCGATGGTCCATCCACCGGAATAGATTCTGGCCAATGGCCCATCGGCCAAAGGCGCGGGCGTGCCATCCGCTCGGGCCAGCCTCCGGTCGGCCGGTCGGCCCAGCCTCCGGTCGGCCCAGCTCCCGGCAGGCCGCCGCTCCCGGCAGGCCGCCGCGTCGGCACCCGGCATGCGCGGGACGGCGGCGTTGGGTCGGGCTCAGCGGTGACCGAAACCCCATTTCGGCCCACCCTTGCCTCCTTTTGTGTCCCGCCCAGAAACCGGCGTTCCATGATCGTGGTTGATCGGTGGCGATAGTTGCAACGAATCAACCACGATCATGGTTGGCGTCGGCCGAGGCGCGGCCTGGTTCGGGATGAAACGGGTGAATCGGGCGTGCTCGCGAGGGATCTTGGTCGGTGGGCGGTCGGCGTGCCCCGCCCGGCATCCAGCGCCGGTGCCGGTGGGCCGTGGCGGCCGGGCACCCAGCCGTGGCGGCGCCGGGCCCTGGCGCGGCCGGGCACCTAGCCGTGGCGCTGCCGGGCCGTGGCGCGGGCCGGGCACCTGGCTGTGGCGGCGCCTGGCTGTGGCGGCGCCTGGCTGTGGTGCCGCCGGGCTGTGGCGCGGCCGGGCCGTGGCGGCGCCGGGCGGGGGGCGGCGCGCCGGTGGGGGCGCCGAGGGAAGCGTGGCTAGGTCAGGCGGGCTAGGGCTAGGGAGGCGGCTAGGAGGACCAGGCCCCAGGACATGGCCTGGAGGGCGCCTTCCAGGGGGGCGAGGAGGACCGCCTGGTCGACGGCAGTGACCTGGCCGTCGGCCAGGGTGACCGTGCCCTCGACCTTGACCGAGCGGCGGCGGAGGGTGCGGGCCGGGGTGCTGAGCCTGCGCTGCGCGGCGGACAGGGCCAGCGCCGCCGCCGCGGCCAGGACCGGGGCCAGCGCCAGCCGGCCGGTCTGCGCCGTGTACGCGGTCAGCACCGGGAACGCTCCCCAGGCCGCGGCGAAACCGAGGTCGGTGTGGATGATCCCGCCGAACAACTCGGCGTTGTAGGCCACGACCAGGAGCGGGCCCGCGATCATGAACGGCACGAGGGCCCAGCCCGCCCGGGCCACCCCGGCCGCGCCGAGCCCGACCGCCCCGGCCAGGCTCACCGCCGTGACCGCGACCAGGACCGGTGTCGAGATGCGGGTCTGCAGTGGTCGGCCGTTCAGCTCGTCGAGCGCGTGCGCGGCCAGACCCACGGCCAGGAAGAACGCGATCAGCGTGGCCAGCAGCGCGCTCAGGCTGACCCGAGGGGCCAGCGCCGCGCCGATGACCACGTAGGACAGGTGCCACGCGGTGTACGGGGGATGCAGCAGAGTCCACCAGTCACGCCATCCGCCCGGGCTCGCCGCGTAGTAAGCGGGCCGGGCGCCGGCCGCGGACTCCTCAGCCACCTGCGCGGGTTCCCCACATCACGAGCCCGCCGCCGAGGCTCATGACCCGGACGCGGACATCGGTGAACCCCGCCTCGCGCCAGGCCTCGACCGTCCAGGCGACCGGGTAGCGGCGGTAGTGCCGGGAGATGCTCGGGCCGAGGAACCGGCCCACCCCGAACCACTCGCGCCCGCCGGTGAGCAGGCCACCCGCGGGCAGCAGCAGCCGGGTGTACAGCCACCACCAGGCCCGCCAGAACCGCGACGGGGGGACCAGGAACTCCAGGCTCGCGACCCGGCCGCCCGGCTTGACCACGCGGGCCAGCTCGCGCAGCGTGGCCTGCGGATCGTTCACGTACCGGAGCAGGTAGGTGAACGTCAGCGCGTCGAAGGCCGCGTCCGGGAACGGAAGCTGCTCGGCGCGCCCGGCCACCAGGTCGATCCGGTCAGCCACGGCTGAGGCGGCCACGTTGCGCTGGCCCTGCCGCAGCATCTGCTCGGTGAGGTCCAGCCCGACCACGCGCGCCCCCATCCGCGCCGCCATCTGCAGCGCGACGCCGGCCGTCCCGGACGCGACGTCGAGCACCACCTGATCGCGGCCCGGCGCGGCACGGTCGATCATCTCCCGCCGCCAGCGGCCGTTCTGCCCGAACGACAGCACCTCGGCCAGCCGGTCGTACCGGGCCGGAAGGGGGGTGAACAGTTGTTGCGCGAAGCGATTGCGCTCAGCGGCGGGAGCGGGTTCGGCGGCAGGAAGCGGCACGTCGTCTCCTCGGGGCTCGCAGAACTTCACGGTACGCCCCCGCCGCCGCGGTTACGCAAGCCATGATCTGCGGGCGTGTGATCCAGCCCACGCGGCCGGCCCCGGCAACCCGGCCCCGCCCGGCGCGCCGCGGGCGTAGGGTGCGGTCTTGACCTGGGGGCATGCACGAGGGGGAGACGGTATGGCACGCCGGCGGCGGCGGGCGCTGCTGATCCTGGCCGCGGTGGCCGGGACGATGTTCGCGGCCGGGGCCGCGTCCGCGAACGTGCCCGCGTCGGCGCGGTTAGCTCACCCGACGGCCCCGCAGACCGGCGGTACGGTCGCGGTGGTCAGCCCCGGGCAGCCGGACATCCCGCCCGCGGGGGCGGCCCGGCCCGGCGTCAGCGGCGCCCCGCGGACCCCGGCGCGCAGCACGAACTGGTCCGGCTACGCGGTGGCCCGCGGCGCGGGCGCCTACCGCAGCGTCTCGGCCAGCTGGGTCGAGCCCGCGGCCACCTGCCACGCCGGCGGCGGCGCCAGATACGCGGCGTTCTGGGTCGGCCTCGACGGCTACCACAGCTCGTCGGTCGAGCAGGCCGGGACCGACTCCGACTGCCAGGGCCGGACCGCCGACTATTACGGCTGGTACGAGATGTACCCGGACCGGGCGATCCGCCTGGCGGCCCGGGTCCGGCCGGGCGACCAGGTCAGCGCCTCGGTGACGTTCGGCGGCCGCCGGACCTACCGCCTCGTGCTGACCGACCGCACCCGGCGCTGGACGCGGGTGATCGTCAAGAACGAGGCGGGCCTGGCCCGCTCCTCGGCCGAGGTGATCACCGAGGCGCCGTCGTCGCGGTCCGGCGTGCTGGCGCTGGCCGACTTCGGCACCATCCGGTTCACCGCGCCCCGGGTCAACGGGGCCGCGCTGGGCAGGGTGGCCCCAGTCCGGATCGTGATGACCGACGGCAGCGGCCGGGACAAGGACCGGACCAGCCCGATCGGCCCGGCCGGCGCGTTCAGCAACGTCTGGCTCAGGAGCAACTGACCCCGGGCCGGCTGACCCGGCCGCGGGCGGGCCTGGCACCCTCGGACGGGGGGCAACGCAGCCGGCGAAGGGCGGTCGAGCGTGCCAGCGGACTTCGGCGAGGCCGAGATCGTGACCTCGCGGCTGCGGCTCACCCCGCTGCGCCCGGAGGACGCCGACCCGATGACCGCCGTGCTCGCCGACGACCAGCTGCACGAGTTCATCGGCGGCCGGCCCGCCAGCCTCGCCGAACTGCGGGCGCGTTACCTGCGGCTCGCCGTCGGCCCGCCAGATCCCGGGCAGGCCTGGCTCAACTGGATCGTCCGGCTGGCCGCGACCGGGGAACCTATCGGCACCGTCCAGGCCACCGTGTTCCTCGGCGAGCGGCCACAGGCCGTGCTGGCCTGGGTGATCGGCCTGGCCTGGCAGGGGCACGGGTACGCGTCCGAGGCGGCGCGCGCCCTGGTCGGGTGGCTGTCCGGCCGGGGCGCGCGGGTCATCGCGGCCCACATCCATCCGCGGAACGCGGCGTCGGCCCGGGTGGCCGAGCGGGCCGGGCTGGTCGTGACCGACGAGATGGTCGACGGCGAGCGGGTCTGGCGCCTGCCCGCGAGCGTTCCCCGCGGCTGACCGCGCCCCCGGCGCGCGGCCGGGACCGGTTACGCTCCCAGCATGACGCAACCGAGTAGCGATCAGCGGCTCGCGGTGCAGGCACCCGACGGCCGGATGCTCGACGTCCTGGTCACGGGGCCCGAGGACGGGCTGACGCTGGTGATTCACACCGGCACGCCGGCCGGGCTGACCGGGCTCGGCCCGCTGGCCGAGCCGGTCGCCGCGCGCGGCCTGCGCGCCGTGCTCTACGCGCGGCCCGGGTACAGCGACTCGACGGCCCAGCCGGGCCGGCGGGTCGCGGACGCGGCCGCCGACGTGGCCGCGATCCTGGACCGGATCCGCGTCGACGAGTTCGTCACCGCGGGCTGGTCCGGCGGCGGCCCGCACGCCCTGGCCTGCGCCGCGCTGCTGCCCGTCAGGTGCCTGGCGGCCGCGTCGATCGCCGGGGTCGCGCCCTCCGACAGCCCGGGCCTGGACTGGCTGGCGGGGATGGCGCCCGAGAACGTCGAGGAGTTCAACGCCGCCCTCGCGGGCGAGGCCGAGCTGACCCGGTTCCTGGACGCGGCGGCCGCCGAGCTGCGTGACATCTCGGCCGACCAGGTGGCCGGGGGCCTGGGCGAGCTGGTCTCGGCGACCGACGCGGCGGCGGTCACCGGTGAGCTTGCCGAGTACCTGGCCGGGTCGTTCCGCTCCGCGCTGGCCACGGGCATCGCGGGCTGGCGGGACGACGACCTGGCCTTCGCGAAGGACTGGGGCCTGAGCCTGGAGGCCCTGGGCCACGCCACGCCGGTCGCGATCTGGCAGGGCGACCAGGACCGGATGGTGCCCGCGGCGCACGGCGACTGGCTGGTCGCGAACATCCCGCTGGCCCGCGCCCGGCTGCGGCCCGGCGAAGGCCACATCACACTGGCGGCCAACCGGTTCGGCGAGATTCTCGACGACCTGCTCGCCCTGGCCGGGAAGGCCACGGTGCCCGGCTCCGTTCCGGATTAAATTCATCAGTCAGAACGTCTGCCGGGTGCCGCGCGGCATTCATCCGGCGCGGGCGGTCAGGTCGTAGACCGTTTCGCCGCCCACTGTCTTGGCCGTGAAATGCGCCTTGACCCAGGCGGTGATCTGCGCGGCGTCACCCGAGCCGCCGCCGAAGCTGTCGCCGTTGGCGCCGACGAAGTAGTGGATCTCGTGGTCCGCTGCGTACCGCTCGAACTGGGCCAGCGTGGGCGTGGGGTCGGTGCCGTTGAACCCCCCGATGGCCATGACCGGCTCGCCGCCGGCCAGCTGGAGCGGCGCGGCGCTGCCGGCGAACCTGGCCAGCTGGCCCAGCGGGCGCCGGCCGAGCCGGGCGATGCCGCGCAGGTCAGCGAGCGCGGTCGCGACCACGTCGACCCGCGAGTCGCTGTCGTCGGTCCAGTCGACCGGCACCTCGTGGATGCGCAGCCCGGCGCGTTCGGCCAGCACCAGCAGTTCGGTGTCCAAGAACCAGCCGGCGTCCTGCGTCAGCGGCAGCAGCCGGCGCGCCTGGTCGGCCCGGATGGCCTTGAAGCCGCACTGGGCATCGGAGAAGCCGGCCCGCAGCGTGGCGTGCAGCAGCAGGTTGTAACAGCGGGAGATGACCTCGCGGCGGCGGCCGCGGATGACCCGCGCGCCCGGCGCGAGCCGGGTGCCGATGGCCACGTCGCTGTGGCCCGACAGCAGCGGGGCGACCAGCGGGAGCAGGGCGTTCAGGTCGGTAGACAGGTCGACGTCCATGTAGGCCAGGACGCCCGCGTCGCTCGCGGACCAGGCCGAGCGGAGCGCCCGGCCGCGCCCGGGCTGGTCCAGGCGGACCGCGCGGACCGGGTCGAGTTCGGCGGTCAGGGCCACGGCGGCGGCCCAGGTGCCGTCGGTGCTGCCCGTTGTCCGCGATCGTGATGCGGGCGGTGAACGGGAACCGGGCCGTCAGGTAGGCGTGCAGCCGCCGCACGCTCGGAGCGAGATCACGCTCCTCGTCCCGGACCGGGACGACGATCTCCACCTGGGGCGTCGGCTCGGCCGGCGTGGGGGTGACTTCGTCAGCGGGGGCTCTGCTCAGCGATCTCATGGCCCTACGATCGGTGATCATTCTGCGCGCGGACTGGCGCGCCTCTCTCCGCCGGCTATGAGCGCCGCGCGGGCCGCCGCTGCGGGCGTGGCCAGGCGGTCTTCGGGCAAGTCCTGATTTCCGTGTTCTCATCAAGCTACTCTTTGTGATTATCTCGTTACGCTTCGGATGCGCACGTTCCGGCCCGGCGCCCGCCGGCCGGGGAGGGGGGAGCCGGTGGGCGTGGTCCTGCCGACCGTGGAGTCGCCGCCGGTCACCGAGCGGTTAACGTCCCGCGTCCGGGTGAGCGCCGGGTGGCTGGTGCTGTGCGGCTACGCGGTGGGCGCGGTCGCGGTGACGTGGCGGCTGTGGGCCGACCCGGCCGGGCGGGTGCAGGTCGGCGACGTCCACGACGTCGACCTGTTCGCCTGGTTCCTGCGCTACGAGGCGACGATGGTCGCGCACGGGCGGCTGCCGGCGCTGGTCACGACCGCGATGAACGCGCCGCGCGGGATCAGCCTGATGTGGAACACCTCGCTGCTGCTGCCCGGCCTGCTGCTCACCCCGGTCACGCTGGCCGCCGGGCCGCAGGTCAGCCTCACCGTCCTGCTCACCGCCGGGTTCGCCGGCTCGGCAGCTGCCCTGGGCTGGGTGCTGCGCCGGCACGGCGTCAGCCTCGGCGCGGCGGCGCTCGGCGGCGCGGTCTACGGCTTCTCCCCGGCCCTGCTGGAGTCCGGTATCGGGCACTACAACCTGCAGTTCGCCGTCCTGCCCCCGCTGATCATCGACGCGTTGCTGCGGATCGTCACCGGCCGGGGCCGCCCGGTGCGGGCCGGGGCCTGGCTGGGCCTGCTGACCGCGGCGCAGCTGCTGACCGGGGAGGAACTGCTGGCCGACACCGCCCTGGCCGGGCTCGTGCTGGTGGCCGGGGCGGCGGCGGGGCTGGGCACCGGGGCCGCGGTGGTCCTGCTGATCTGCGGGCACGCCCTGTGGGAGCAGTTCCGCGGCCCGCTCACCCAGCACTACGTTCCGCGGGTGACCCCCTACACCAGCTACTTCTACGCCCACCCGGGCGTGTTCGTGACCCCGCCCGGCGATCTGCTGTTCCACACGCCGGGCAGCGCGGCCGCGGCGGCGAGTTACCCGACGCACCTGTCGGAGTACCTGGCCTACCTGGGCTGGCCGCTGCTGGCCGTGCTCGCGGTCGCCGCGGTCGGGTACTGGCGCGACCCGAAGGTCCGGGCCGTGGCCGTGACGTTCGCCGCGCTCGAGCTGTTCAGCCTGGGCGGCCGCTACCGCGGCGCCGGCCCGTTCCTGCCGTGGCACTGGCTGCAAGGCCTGCCGGTGCTCGGCCAGGTGCTGCCGGACCGGTTCGCGATCCTGGCCGACGGGGCCGCGGCCGCGGTGCTGGCGTTCTCGCTGGACCGGGCGCGGCCCGCGGTCGCCCGGCGGTGGGGCCGGCCCGGGGCCGGCCTGGTCACCGCGGTCGCCGTCCTGGCCGTCCTGCCGCTCGTCCCGCGGCCGCTGCCGACCCAGCCCGTCGCCCGGGCCCCGGCCGGCTGGCACGCGGCGTTCGCCCGGCTCCGGCTGCCCGCGAGCGCCCGGGTCCTGGTCGTGCCGATCCCGTACGGCCACCGCACGCAGGCGATGCGCTGGCAGGCGGACACCGGCCAGCCCGGCTCGCTGATCGGCGGGTTCTTCCTCGGCCCCGACGGCGCCGGGCGGACCCGGGTCAGCCCCGGGGCGGCCTCGGCCGACGCCGCTTACCTGGACCCGCTCTGGGCCGGCGCGTCACCCGCGGTGGTCCGGTCCCGCGCGCAACTGCGCGCCGACCTCGCCTACTGGCGGCCGGCCGCCGCCGTGGCCGACGCCGATCCCCGCTCGGAACTCGGCCACATCCTGGCCGGGCTGCTCGGCCCGCCCACCTTCCGCGCCGGCGCGCTGCTGGTCTGGCGCCTATAACCCGGCTGCGCCGAGTAGCAGTTCCGCGGCCACCGGCGACATCAAATGGCGGTGAGCCAGACGCGCTCACCAGTCCCGTGCTGCGGGCTGAACGATGGTGCGGCCACCGGCGTGCGCGAACGGGATATAGCCCTCCGCCCCCGGCGGCAGCGCCTCGACGCAGGCGTCCGAGCACGCGTTCACCAGCAGCGGCAGCACGTCCGTCGCGACCCTCGCCGACAGCCACACCTGTCGGACGCCGCATTTGCTGATCGGCCCGTCACATACGCTGCACGTGCCGATAGCGGACGCACCCCAGAGCCCCGGATCGAGATCGCCCGGCGGCAACGGTCCGTGCCGGAGCGCGGGGAAAGGCGGCCGGAACTTGTAGTTCCCGAACACCGACCGGGTGCTGACGGTGCTACGGAAAAGGTTCCGGCACCTGGTCAGCTCGTACGGAAACCAGTGCAGCCGGCCAGAGGTATAAGGCGAGAACTCCTCCAAGCTGGTCAGCGCGCCGATCTCCGGCGGCAGCCGGACAAGATTGCTCCGGTATAGCTCCAGGTGCTTCACAGCGGTCAGCTTGCTGATGGTCGCCGGCAAAGTAACGACCTGCCGCCGTTCCTCCAGGCTCATCTCCACCAGGGGACGGAATACCTCGCGGCCATCAGCGGCGGCCTCGTCGATCAGCGCCAGCAGGTGCCGCCAGCCCGGCGCCGAGGTGTCCTGACCGTCACGATGGAAGCGGACATCCTGACCGGCAGCCTGCACATGAAGCTGATCGAAGCACGCGCACCGGTCAATCGCAATCAAAAGATCCCCAGGTCAACGGCGCCCGGCCACCGATCCGAGAACAGCGGGGGAGGCGCGGCGGCACCATCCATGCACCGACCGTAGCGCGAACGCCGCCATCTGGGCCTGGGGACCGGGAACCTGACCGCGGCTATCCGGGAGGCTCCGGGGGCTGCTCCGGGTCGAGCGGGAGCTTGATCACGAAGCGGGTCTGCCCGGGCCGGCTGCTCACCGCCACGGTGCCGCCGTGCGCGGCGACGACGGCGGCCACGATCGACAGGCCGAGGCCGGTGCTGCCCGCCTCCCGGGACCGGGAGCTGTCCCCCCGGACGAACCGCTCGAACACGTCCGGCTGGAGCTCGGCCGGGATGCCCGGCCCGTCGTCGGTCACGCTCAGCTCCGCGGCCCCGGGCTGGCCCGCGGCGGTCAGGGCCACGGTCACGGTGGTCCCGGGCCGGGTGTGCGTGCGCGCGTTGCTGAGCAGGTTGGCCAGCACCTGGTGCAGGCGCTGCTCGTCGCCGCGCACCGGCACCGGGCCGTCGGGCAGCTCGAGCTGCCAGCGGTGATCGGGCCCGGCCACGCGCGCGTCGCTGGTCACGTCGATCGCCAGCCGGGCCAGGTCGACGGGCGCGGACGCCAGCGGGCGGCCCGCGTCGAGCCGGGCCAGCAGCAGCAGATCGTCGACCAGCGCGCTCATCCGGGCCGACTCGGCCTCGACCCGGCCGAGCGCGTGCTCGACGTCCGGCGGGAGCGTGCCGGGATGGCGCCGGGCCAGCTCGGCGTAGCCGCGGATCGCGGCCAGCGGGGTCCGCAGCTCGTGGCTGGCGTCGGCGGCGAACGTGCGCAGCCGGGCCTCGCTGGCGTGCCGGCGGGCGAGCGCGGCCTCCACGTGCCCCAGCATCCGGTTGAACGCGGCGCCGAGCTGGCCGACCTCGGTGCGCTGGTCGGCGTCGGGGACCCGGTGCGGCAGCTCCACCTCGCCGCTGGCCAGCGGCAGGCCGGTCACCTCGGCGGCGGTGGTGGTCACCCGGCGCAGCGGGCGCAGCGACAGCCGCACCCAGCCGGTGCCGATGAAGCCGGTCAGCAGCAGCGCGGCCGAGAACACGATGACCTCGGTCAGCTCCACGTCGTGCAGCGTGTCGGTGGTCGAGGCGAGCGGCAGGCCGCTGACGTACACGGTGCTGTCCGGGCCCTGGACGGCCAGGAGACGATAGGTGCCCAGCCCGGACAGCGTGGCGGTGTAGGGCTGCCCGTCGTGCGGCATCCCGGCCAGGATCGCGTCGTCGGTGTCGCTCAGCTTGCAGGGGCCGTCCGGGGTGAACGTGTCGAGCACCCGGCCCTGGGTGATCTGGGCGCTGAGCGTGTACTGCGGCTGCCCGTTCGGATGCGCGCAGTCCACCGGGCTGCCGCCCGGCGGGGCGCCGGCGCCCGGGCCGTCGTCATCGGGATGGGGCGGCGGATGCAGGCAGTCGCGGTAGCGCTGGCTGGCGGCGGTCAGCTGGTTGTCGAGCTGGTTCAGCAGCGCCCCGTTCAGCGCGACGTAGGTGACCACGCCGACGGTGGCGCAGGCCACGAACAGCAGCGCCAGCAGGCCGGCGATGAGCCGGCCGCGCAGCGTGCGGCCGGCCAGCCAGCCGCTCAGCCCGCGGGCGGCTGGCATGTCAGGTCGGCTTCAGCACGTAGCCGACGCCGCGGACGGTGTGGATGAGCGGCTCGCGCCCCACGTCGATCTTCTTGCGCAGGTAGCTGATGTACAGCTCGACCACGTGAGCCTGGCCGCCGAAGTCGTAGTTCCACACCCGGTCCAGGATCTGCGCCTTGGACAGCACCCGCCGCGGGTTGCGCATCAGGAACCGCAGCAGCTCGAACTCGGTGGCGGTCAGCTCGATCAGGTCGCCGCCGCGGCGTACCTCCCGGGCGTCCTCGTCCATGGTCAGGTCGGCCACGGCCAGCTCGGTCCCGGCCCGGGCCCGGGCGACGCCCGCGCGGCGCAGCAGCCCGCGCAGCCGGGCCAGCACCTCCTCCAGGCTGAACGGCTTGGTCACGTAGTCGTCCCCGCCCGCGGTGATGCCCGCGACCCGGTCCTCCACGGCGTCCCGCGCGGTCAGGAACAGCACGCACACCTGCGGCTGCTCGGCGCGCAGCCGCCGCAGCACCTCCAGGCCGCTGAAGTCGGGGAGCATCACGTCCAGCACGACCGCGTCGGGCTGGAACTCGCGCGCGGCCCGGACCGCGCTGCTCCCGTCGGCGGCGGTGCGGATGTCCCAGCCCTCGTAGCGCAGCACGCTGGCCAGCAGCTCGGCCAGGCTGGGCTCGTCGTCCACGACCAGCACCCGGATCGGCGTCCCGTCCGGGCGCGTGCTGAGCGAGCCGTCGGCCGCCGCCTGGGCCTGTGGCTTGTCCATAAGGCTCATCATCGCTCCAGCTTGCCGCGCTGTCCTCGGCGGTCCGTCTGAGTATCTTCTGAACTTCTTCTGAGCTGCAGAGCCAAGGCGGGGCAGGCGGTTACGGCGCGGCGGGCCTGGCGGGTCAGCGAGGCGGAGACCTGGCGGCCGGAAATGACCGGATAGCCCCATTCGTCGAGGGTGATCAGCTCGGGCAGCAGTTCGGCGCACAGGCCGTGGCCCGAGCAGGCGATGGGGTTCACGCGCAGTGTGGTCACCGGTCAGCTCCAGTCCGCGTCGGTCGACGGGCCGGCCGGAGCCGGCAGGAACGGCGCGCGGCGGCTCGCGGTGCAGCGGCCCCGCTCGTGCTCGCGGACCTCGGCCGCGAACGTCCGCAGCGTGCTGCGGATGAACCCGACCGTGCCGTCGGGGTGGTGGCAGGCGCCGCGTCCTTCGACCAGGCCGGCCCAGCGGCTCAGATCGTTCAGCATCCGCGGGCCGGGCCGGCGTCCGGTCAGCCCGGCCAGGTCGGCCAGCGCGGCCGCCATCCGGGGCAGCCCGTTCAGACACGGCCCGCACTGCCCGGCCGACTCGAGCGCCAGGTACCGGGCGACCCGCGCGGTCTCGGCCAGCCCGCAGCGGTCCGCGGGCAGCGCGGCCAGCACCCCGGCACCCGGGGACGCGCCCACCGGGCGCAGCGCGGCGCGGCTCAGCCGCAGCCGGGCGGCCTGCGCGGCCGGGATCCAGGCCCCGTGGTACCCGCCGACCAGGACGGCACCGGCCGGCCGGAGGTCGACCAGGTCGGCCAGCGGCGTGCCGAGCGCCGCCTCGGCCACGCGCACCGGGCCGTCGGCCGGGTGCAGCGTGCAGAGCATGGTTCCCGGCTCGTCCGGCGGGCCGACGGCGCGAAACCAGCCCGGGCCGTACCGCGCGATCAGCGCCAGGTGGGCCAGCGTCTCCACGTTCTGCACCAGGGTCGGGCGGCCGTCCACACCGCGCTCGAAGACCCGGGGCGGGGTGAACCGCGGCACCGCCGGCCCGCCGCTGACCAGGCTGGCCAGCGCGGACTCCTCGCCGGCCAGGAACCGGGCCGGGGCGGGCACGACCTGCACGGCGACGCGGTCCACCCCGCGGGCCGCGCGTTCGGCGCTCCGGTCGTCCAGCCGGGCGCCGGCGAGCAGGTCCCGCCGCGCGTAGAGCACCACGCGCGCCGCGCCGACCGCCTCCGCGGCCAGTTGCAGCCCGTCCAGCACCAGGTCCGGGGCCAGCCGGAGCAGCGCCTCGTCCTTGTGGCTGGCCGGCTCGCCCTCCGCGGCGTTGCCGACCACGATGGCCTGGCCCGGGTCGGCCGCGGCCACCGCCTCCAGCTTGCGGTACACCGGGAACGCGGCGCCGCCGCGGCCGGTCAGCCCGGCCGCGCGCACCTCGGCGATCAGCCGCCCGGCCGCGCCGCGGTACGGAACCGGCCCGTGCCGCCCGAGGTGGGCGGCCAGGCCGCGGCCGGTCAGCCCGGCCGGCGGGAGCAGCCGGGGGAGCCCGCCGCCCGCCACGGCACCGTCGGCCACGGCACCGTCGGCCACTGCGCTACGGGCCATTGCGCTACCCACCATGGGGCCGGGGCGGGCCGGGCTCACCGGTCACCCGCCTGCACCAGGCGGCGCGGCGGAGCCTGCGCCGCCATCAGGTCCGGGACGCGCCGGGCCCGCGGGGCCGCGGCGCGGGCCCGGGCCAGCCGCCAGGCCAGGGCGCCGAGGACCGCGAGCACGCACGCCGCGGTCAGGCCGAGCAGCGGCCCGCTTTGCAGGTCCTTGCTCGAGCCGACGCTGTGCGCGACCGCGACCGGCCAGGACGCGTAGGCCAGCCAGTGCACCGCGCGCCAGGTCCGGCGGCCGAGGTGGCGGCGCACCAGGCTGGTCACGATGACCGCGGCCATCAGGTCGAGCGACACCGCGCCGAGACCCAGCCACAGCGGCTGGTAAGCGGAGACGAACGGGATGACCGCGGCGGCCAGGCTGATGCTGACGAAGGAGTCGGTCACCGCCGTGAGCACGTGCGCGGCGAGGAACGCCACCGCGAGCAGGGACAGGTTCCGGTGCAGCCCGAGCACGGCGAACCGGGGCAGCCCGGGCAGCCGTCCCTGCTGGTTGACCAGGATCCCGATGATCATTACGGCGGACAGCAGCACCAGGCAGACCACGCCGGTCGCGCGGCTCGCGTACCAGAGCGCGGTGCTGGAGGTGATGCCCATCACGAGCCGCCCGAGGTGACCTGGCCCGACCCCGAGCTGGACGTCGGCGCGGAGGCCGGCGAGCTGAGGCGGCCGGATGAGCTGCCCGACGTGCCCGAGCCGGACGACGAGCGCTTCGAGGTGCCCGAGCCCGAGGCGGCGTGGCGGGTGCCGCCGGACGCCGAGCCCGCGGACGTGGCCGCGGCGGAGGCGGTGGCGCCGGGCAGCGTGAACGCCACGCCTCCGGCCGCGATGAGGCTGGCGCCGGCGGCCGAGACGGTGACCGCGCGCAGCCGCGCCCGGCCCCGGTCCCGGGCCGCGGCGGCGGCCAAGGTGCTCTGCTTGCGGTGACTCATGCCGCGAGTGTTACCGGCCGCTCTCGACGGCCGCTCTGCGCTGCCTCTCAGCCGCCTATGAGCGTCCGCCCCGCGCTTGGGGACTTAGCGGGAAGTTAGCGCCGCGCGTGATGCTGGAACGGATGACCCGCCGGACCAGGCGAGCCCGGGTTCATAGGAGGCTCCGTGAAGAAAGTCCGCTACCTGGCCGGCGCGGCCGGGCTGGTCCCCGCCGCCGTCGCGGCGGTCATCCCCGCGGCCGCGCACGCCGCGACGCCGCCGCCGGCCGGCGGCCAGAAGGTGGTGGCGCTGCACCACGCGGCCCCGGACGCGCGCTGCCACACCACCAAGTCCTTCCGGTTCTCGACCAGGGACAACAACCGGCTCAGGGGACACGGCTGGTACCGCCCGGAAACCGGCGGGTTCTGCATCGGGACCATCGTCATCAGCATGAAGTACAACAAGTCGCTGTCCAAGGGGGCCTACGTGTTCATCGACCCGGGTGACCCGTTCGCCAGCGAGAGAGTGCACACCGGTCGGCACTGGGAGCCGAAGGGAACGTGGCTGAGGTGGAGCTTCGGGATCAACCGGGTGTTCACCGGCCCGCAGGCCGGGCTCAGCCTGTGGTCTTCCCCCTACGGTGAGCTCCATAAGTCCTTCGACCACGCGACGCTCGTCAACCCGTGAGCCGGGCGCGGCCTAGCGCATCCGGTCGAGGATCTCGCGGACCAGGTCCATGGACGTGTGCGGGTGCAGGAACGCGAACCGCGCGACGGTCTCGCCCTCCCAGGCCGTGGGCGGGATGAACGCCACCTGATCGTGCAGCAACCGGCCGGCCCAGTCGGTGTACTGGGCGTGCGACCAGCCGCGGCGGCGGAACAGGACCACGCCCAGCCCGGGCTCGCGGATCAGCTCCAGGTAGTCGCGGGTGCCGATCTCGTCGGCGGCTTGGCGCGCCAGGCCGATCGCGGTCTCGATGGCCTCGGTGTAGGCCCGGACGCCGTGCACGGCGAGGGAGAACCACAGCGGCAGCCCGCGGGCCCGCCGGGTCAGGTGGTAGGCGTAGTCGGTCGGGTTCCACTCGACCGGGCCAGCGTGGATGACGTCGAGGTACGAGGCGTCCTGGGTGTGCACGGAGCGGGCCAGCGCCGGGTCGCGGTAGATCAGCGCGGCGCAGTCGAACGGCGCGAACAGCCACTTGTGCGGGTCGACGACGAAGGAGTCGGCCTGCTCGACGCCGTCGTAGGCGGCCCGGATGCTCGGCGCGAACAGGCCGGCCCCGCCGTAGGCGCCGTCCACGTGGAACCAGGCGCCGAGGTCGCGGGCCACGGCCGCCATCCCGGCCAGGTCGTCGATGATGCCCGCGTTCGTCGTCCCGGACGTGGCCACCACGGCGGCGATCGACGCCGGGTCGCCGTCGGCCTCGATCGCGGCGCGCAGCGCGGCGCCGGTCACCCGGTGATCGGCGGTGTGCACGGTCAGCGCGTCCATCTCCAGGATGCGCAGCGTGTTCACGACCGAGGAGTGCGCCTCCGCGCCGACCGCCGCCCGCCACCGCCGCCGGTTCCCGGCGCCCTCGGCGGTGCCCGCCCGGCGTTTGGCCATCTCGCGGGCCACGACCAGCGCGGACAGGTTGGCGGCCGAGCCGCCGGACACGAAGCAGCCCCCGGCGGAGGCCGGCAGGCCGGCCCGGTCGGCGATCAGCCGCAGCACCTGGTTCTCGGCGTGGATCGCGCCCGCGGCCTCCAGCCAGGAGATGCCCTGGATCGAGGCGCAGGAGATGACCATGTCGAACAGCAGCGACGCCTTGGTCGGCGCGGCGGGGATGAACCCGAGGAAGCGCGGGCTGTCGGCGGAGATCACCGCGGGGGCCACGACCGACGCGTAGGTGCCGAGCACCTGGTCGGGCTGGTGCGGCTCGTCGCCCAGCAGGCCGCCGAGCGCGGCCTCCAGCTCGGCCGGGTCGCGTGAGCCCTCGTCCAGCGGGACCGGGTCCAGCCGCAGCCGGTTCTCCGCGTAGGCCAGGACCGACCTGATCATCTGCTCGGTGGTGGCGTCCACGCTGTGCACGGACGCAACGTAGAGCGCGGCCGGGCCAGCCCGCAAGGCCGGGCTCGCGTGCGGCAACCGGCACGCGGGTAGGAACGCCGCAGCGCCGAGCGGTGAGCGGCGGGACGGAGGGAACCCCTTGGGCACGACGCAGGCGCCAGCGGAGCACCCGCTGGACCCGCTGACCGCGCCGGAGATCCGCGCGGTCGCCGCGATCCTGGGCCGCGACCGGGACGTCCGGCCGCCGCGCTGGCGGTTCGCCTCGATCGAGCTGATCGAGCCGCCCAAGCCGCCGTACCCCGCGCCCCCCGGCCGCGCCGCGCAGGCCGTCTGCTGGAACACCGGGGACGGCCAGGCCTACCGGGCGGTGGTGTCGCTGGCCGGTGACGCCGTGACCGGCTGGGAGCACCTGCCCGGCCAGCAGCCGAACATGACCGTGGACGAGTGGCACGAGTGCGACGAGATGCTCCGCCGCGAGCCGCAGCTGGTCGAGGCGCTGGCCCGGCGCGGCATCACCGACATGTCCCTGGTGTGCCACCCCCGACCACTACCGGCGGACCGCGTTCGACATCGGCGAGTGGGGCCTGGGCTTCATGACCACCTCGCTCGAGCTCGGCTGCGACTGCCTGGGCGAGATCAGCTACCTGGACGCCGTGGTGCACGACTCGCGCGGCGAGCCGCGCACGATCCGCAACGCGATCTGCATCCACGAGGAGGACCACGGCATCTTGTGGAAGCACGTGGACGAGCGGACCGGCGCCGAGGTGCGCCGCGCCCGGCGCCTGGTCATCTCCTTCCACGTCACCGTGGCCAACTACGAGTACCTGGTCTACTGGCGCTTCTACCAGGACGGCAGCATCGAGTGCGAGGTGCGCGCCACCGGGATCATGGTGACCTCGTACTTCGCCGAGGGCCGCCAGCCGCCCTACGGGACGCTGGTGGACCAGCGCACGTACGCCCCGTTCCATCAGCATTTCATCGTGGCCCGACTGGACCTCGACGTGGACGGCCCGGCTAACACCGTGTACGCGTCGCAGTCCGAGGCGGTCGCGACCGGCCCGGACAACCCGCACGGCCTGGGCCTGGTGCTCCGGGACACGCCGCTGCGCACCGAGGACGAGGGCCGGCAGGACTACGACTGGCGGGCCCAGCGGGGCTGGAAGGTCGTGAACGACAACGCCCGCAACGGCCTCGGCACGCCGCCGGCGTACAAGCTGGTGCCGGGCGGGGCGTTCCCGCCGCTGATCGACCCGGCCTCGCCGGCCTTCCGGCGGGCCGAGGTGATCGGCCACACCCTGTGGGTCACGCCGTACCGGCCCGGCGAGCGGTGGCCGTGCGGCGAGTTCCCGAACCTCAGCGAGCACGACGCCGGGCTGCCCCGGTGGACGGCGCGGAACCGGCCGATTGAGAACACCGACGTGGTGCTCTGGTACGTGTTCGGGATCCACCACGTCACCCGTCCGGAGGACTGGCCGGTCATGCCGGTCGACACGGTCTCGTTCTGGCTGAAGCCGTTCGGATTCTTCGACCGCAATCCGGCGCTCGACCTCGCGGCGGGCCCGTCCTGCCATTGAGTGACCCAATTCCCTCATTGGACGCTGGCCAATCTCAGCCGGGCGCACCGGGCTATCGCGTATTGGCCGCCAGTTCGGGCCCGGCTTGACCCGTCAGCCCCATTTAGCTACTTTGAGTCCTGGTATAGCCCCAACCACCCGTCGCTGGCCTGCCGGTCCCAACCTCGCAGGAACGGATCTGGATGCGCGCCGCCTTTCTCCCGCCGCCCGCGCCGCTGACCTCGCGCCGCGATGTACCGGGCTCCGGAGAGGCCCAGGCGCACCGCCCGGAATTGTTATCGCGCGGTCGCCGCTGGTACCTGCTGACGGCGGGCATCCTGCTCGCGGCGGCGGCGTTCTGCGCGCTGGCCGAGGGGCCGCTGTGGCGGCAGGACACGGTGCTCGCGGCCGTGAACCTGGCCGCCTCGGTGGTGTTCTGCTTCACCGGGCTCATGCTCCGCCAGGAGCCGGGGCAGCGCGGCGTGGCCTGGGCCCTCATTCTGGGCGGGATCTTGCGCTCGGTTGACTTCGCCGATGCCTGGAATTCGGCCCCGTCGGGCGTTTATGAGCTCATTTTCGGCGGTGTCGACCGCCTTTTCGGCGCGTGGGCGCTGCTGCGTTACCCCAATCCCGCGCTGCGCCGGCACCAGCGGGTATACCTCATCGTGCTGGCCGGCTGGATGCTCATCGGCCGCACGGTGATCGCGATGACGTCGACACCGCAATGGAATGGCGATACCGCGTCATCCTGGTGGCCTGCGCTAATGCCGGACATGCGGCTGACCAATGCGATCAGCGACGTGGTCAACCTGGGCGAGGGAGCCTTGTGCGCCGTGCTCCTGGTGGTGCTGGCCATGCGCCTGGCCGGGCTGAAAGGGCTGGACCGGATCGTGATCCCGCCGATCATCGCCGCCGGCATGGCGGCCGTGATCGCCGCGGCCGGGTCGGCGGTGGCCCAGATGCTGGACGGCATCGCCGCCTCGCCCAACGGGGCCTACACCGCCGAGAGCATCGTGGACCTGGCCGTGCCCGTGGCGTTCCTGATCGCGGTGATCCAGCGCGCCCTGCTGCTGCGGATCATCACGCCGCTGACCGCCCAGCTGGCCGCCGGGGCCGACGTGGCCGGGGTGCGGTACGCCCTGCGCCACGCCCTGCGCGACCCGACCCTGGAGGTGCTGGACCTGTCCGCGCCCGATGCGGCCGATGCGCCCGGGCCGGCCGCCGGGCTCCCGGGCCAGCCGCCGGGCCGGCTGGTCCGGTTCATCCGCACCGAGGCGGGCGTCCCGATCGCCGTGGTCCTGGCCGACTCGTCGCTGACCCGGCACATGGGCCTGTTCGACGCGGCCGTGCAGACCAGCGGGCTGGCCCTGCAGAAGGCCCAGCTTCAGGCGCGGGCGGCCCGGGCCGAGCTGGAGCAGGTCCGGGCGTCCCGGGCCCGGATCGTCGAGGCCGGGCTGGCCGAGCGGCGCCGCCTCGAGCGCGACCTGCACGACGGCGCGCAGCAGCACCTCCTGGGGCTTGCCGCCCAGCTCACGGCGGCGCTGGCCGGCACCGCCGACCCGGCCGCGGCCGCGGCCTTCACCCGGGCGCGGGCCGAGATCGACGACGTGCTCGGCGAACTGCGCGACCTGGCCCACGGCATCCACCCGGCCGCGCTGTCGCAGGGCGGCCTGGCCGCGGCGCTGGAGGACGTGGTCGACCGGCTCGAGCTGCCGGTGCGGGTCACCCCGCCGCAGGCGCGGGCCGCTCCGGCCGCGGAGGCCGCCGCCTACTTCGTCGCCTGCGAGGCCCTGGCCAACACGGTGAAGCACGCCCGCGCGACCAGCGCATCCGTCGTGGTCCGCGTGGACGGCTCCGGGCTGGACATGGAGATCGCCGACGACGGGATCGGCGGGGCCGGGCCGGGCGGGCAGGGGCTGGCCAACATCACCGACCGGGTCAGCGCGCTCGACGGCGAGGTGACCATCGACAGCCCGCCCGGGCGCGGGACCAGGATCATGGTGAGGATCCCATGCGGGTAGCGATCGGCGACGATTCCGGGCTGTTCCGCGCCAGCCTGGCCATGCTGCTCGAGGCGTCCGGCGCGCAGGTCACGGCCACGGCCGGGTCCGGCGCCGAGCTCATCGCGACGATCCGGGCCGACCCGCCCGACGCGGTCCTCCTCGACATCCGGATGCCCCCCTCGTACACCGACGAGGGGATCCGGGCCGCCGCCGAGCTGCGCGCGGCGCACCCGCGGCTCGGCATCTTGCTGCTGTCCACGTACGCGGAGACCAGGTACGCGAGCGAACTGCTGGACACCGTGCGCGACGGGGTGGGCTACCTGCTCAAAGACAAGGTCACCGACGTGGCCGCGCTCACCGGCAGCCTGGCCCGGGTCGCCGCGGGCGAGATCGTCATCGACGAGAGCATCGTCCAGCGCCTGCTGCAGAAGCACCGGAGCCCCGACCAGATCGGCTCGCTGAACGCGCGCGAGCGCGACGTGCTGCGCCACATGGCCGAGGGGCGTTCGAACCTCGGGATCGCCCAGCAGCTGTTCCTCAGCCCGCGGACGGTCGAGACCCACGTCACGAACGTCTTCACCAAGCTCGGGCTCGACCAGAACGACGCCGACAACAACCGGGTCCGGGCCGTGCTCGCGTTCCTGCGTTCCGCCGGTTAAGAGCTGGAGGAGAGGCTCCGCCGCTGGATTTCTCCATTCCCCCCCGGAACCTCGCCTCCAGCTCCGCTCATTTGAGTATGATCACGTCCTTTTCCCCGAAGGCCTCGGTCAGGTCCGCGCCGAGCCGGCGCACCGCGAACGCCGCGACCACCTCGCCGGCCGGCCCCGTGGTAGCCGGCCCCGTGGTAGCCGGCCCCGTGGTAGCCGGCCCCGTGGTAGCCGGCTCAGTTCCGGCCGGCCCCCGCACGGTCGGTGCTGTTCCGTCCGGCGGCGGGTCGTTGAGCAGGGTCACCTGGACGTAAAGCTCGTCACCATGCCTTTCCCGGGTTATGGCCGCGGCCGTGGCCGACGGCACGTCCTGGCGCGCTTCCAGGATCGTCATCGCTATCTCGGCCAGGCCGAGGGTCTCGGTCCGCTGCCAGCCGAGGGAGGGCCGCTCACCACCCGGGCGGTCAGCCCCTGAAGCCATACCAGCAGCATGGCGCGCGGGCCGCCGGAAGTGATCGTGGGAACCACCGGGATGCGCGCGGGGTTCCCCTCTTGACGCCACCCCGGGACGACCGGGTGCGCGCGCGCCGACCTTATGCTGTCGCCGTCCGGGACGAGCGGCGTCCAGAAGGGCGGAGAAACCATGAGCGCGGAACGAGACCGGATCCTGGCCCGGGTCCGCCACCTGCTGGCCCGTTACGTCGAGCCGGCCCGGTTCGGCCCGCGGATACCCGCTGAGCTGGCCATTCACCGGATCCACGGCGAGCCGGTGAGCTACCGGGACGGCGCCGGCGGCCCGTGGGAGCCGTTCTCGGCCGGCGGCCGCTGGGGCGGGACGTGGGACACGGCGTGGTTCCGCCTGCGCGGCCAGATCCCGCCCGGGTGGCGAGGCGAGCGGGTCGACCTGCGCGTAGACCTCGGCTACCGGGGCGAGCCCGGCTTCGGGGCCGAGGGCCTCCTCTGGCGAGACGGCACGCCGCTGGCCGGCGTCAACTCCCGGCACCAGGAGGTCATGATCCTCGATGCCGCCCGCGGCGGCGAACGGGTGCAGCTGTACCTGGAAGCCGCGGCCAACCCGAGCGGCGGCGGCGAGGACCTGCTCGCGCCCGACTACGCCGACGACACGCTGCTGGAGTTCGGGCGGGCCGAGTTCGCCGTGCGCGACACCGGGATCGACGCCCTGTACGCCGACCTCCTGGTGCTCAGCGAGCTGGCGGCGGATCTTCCGGCCGGCGAGCGCCGGACGGGGGAGATCCTGTCCGCTCTGCGGGCGGCGGCGGCCGCGCTGGATCCCGCCGACCTCACCGCGACGGCGCCAGCCGCCCGGGCCATCCTGGCCGGCCCGCTGAGCAGGCCGGCCTCGCCCGGCGCGCACCAGGTCAGCGCCGTCGGTCACGGGCACATCGACTGTGCCTGGCTGTGGCCGCTGCGCGAGACGGTGCGCAAGTGCGCCCGGACGTTCTCCACCGCCGTCCACCTGCTCGACGCCTACCCGCAGTACACGTTCGCCTGCTCGCAGGCTCAGCAGCACGCGTGGATCTCCGAGCGCTACCCGGAGCTGTTCGCCCGGATGCGGGAGCACGCGGCCAAAGGCCGCTTCGAGCCGGTCGGCTCGATGTGGGTCGAGCCGGACTGCAACCTGCCGTCGGGAGAGTCCCTGGTGCGGCAGTTCCTGTACGGCAAGCGCTTCTTCCGCGACGCGTACGGCGTCGACACCACCGAATGCTGGCTCCCGGACGCGTTCGGCTACCCCGGCAGCCTCCCGCAGATCATGGCGCAGGCGGGCGTGACCGCATTCATCAGCCAGAAACTCTCGTGGAACGAAACCAACCGCTACCCGCACCACACGTTCTGGTGGGAAGGCATCGACGGGACCCGGGTCCTGGCCCACTTCCCGCCGGCCGACACCTACAACGGCGACTTCTCCGCCGCCCAGCTCCGCTACTCGGCCCGGAACTTCGCCGACCACGCGGCCTCCGCGGCCTCGCTGTACCCGTTCGGATACGGCGACGGCGGCGGCGGCCCCACCGAGGAGATGCTCCTGCGCGCGGAGCGGATGGCCAGCCTCGACGGGCTGCCCCGGGTCACCGTGCAGCCGGTGCGTGCCTTCCTAGACCAGGTGGCGGCCGAGAACCCCGGACTGGCCTGCTGGGTCGGCGAGCTGTACCTCGAATACCACCGCGGAACCTACACCAGCCAGGCCGCCGTCAAGGCCGGCAACCGCCGCTGCGAGGTCGCCCTGTACCAGGCGGAGCTGTGGTCGGCGCTGCTCGGGTCCGGCGCCGACGCCCCGTCCCGGGCCGGGCTGGCCAGGGCCTGGCGGACCCTGCTGCTGCACCAGTTCCACGACATCCTCCCGGGGTCGAGCATCAACTGGGTGTACCGGGACACGGCGGCGGCGCACGCCGCGGTGCTCGAGGCGGCGCGGTCCGCCCTGGCCACCGCGGAGACGGCGCTGGTCGGCGCGATCGACACGACGTGGGCGGACCGGCCCGTGGTCGTGACCAACGCCGCGGCTCACGACCGGCGCGAGCTCGTCGCCCTGCCCGCCGCGCTGGCCGAGGGCCTCGGCGACGGGCCCGTGGTGCTGGCCGACGCGGCCGGCGGCCGCCACCCGGTGCAGCGCGCGGCCGACGGAAGCTGGCTCGCGCCCGTCGACGTGCCCGCCTGCGGATGGGCGACCTACGACCTGCGGCCGGGAACCGCCGACGTGACCGACCAGGTGGTGGCCGAGCCGGGGCGGCTCGAGAACGGCCGGCTGCGGGTCCGGCTCGACGGCGACGGCCTGCTCACCTCGGTCTACGACAAGGTCGCGGGCCGGGAGGTGCTCGCCGCGGGCGAGCGGGGCAACGTCCTGCGCCTGCACGGCGACGAGCCGGCGCAGTTCGACGCGTGGGAGATCGACGAGTTCTACGCCGACCGCACGCAGCACCTGACCGAGGCCGAGACGGTCGAGGTCATCGAGCCCGGGCCGCTGCGCGGGGCCATCCGGGTCCGGCGCCGGTTCGGCTCGTCCGCCCTCAGCCAGGTGATCCGGCTGGAGGCCGGCTCGGCGCGGATCGACTTCGACACCGAGGTCGACTGGCACGAGCGGCACCGCCTGCTCAAGGCGGCGTTCGGGGTGGCCGTCCGCTCGGCGCAGGCCAGCTACGAGATCCAGTTCGGCCACCTGCAGCGGCCCACGCACGCCAACACGAGCTGGGACCGGGCCCGCTTCGAGGTGTGCGCGCACCGCTGGGCCGACCTGTCCGAGCCGGGCTACGGCGTGGCGCTGCTCAACGACAGCAAGTACGGGTGCCGCGTCGCCGGCCACACGATGGAGCTGTCCCTGCTCCGGGCGCCCACCGCTCCCGACCCCGAAGCCGACCAGGGGCGTCATCAGTTCGTCTACAGCCTGCTCCCGCACCAGGGCGACCTGCAGGCCGGAGCGGTGGTGGAGGCGGGCGGCGCGGTCAACATCCCGCTGCGGCCGGTGGCCGCCCCGCCCCGCGCCGCCGGCGCCGGGGCTCCGCGCCGGTCCGTCGTGTCGTTCGACCGGCGCGGCGTGGTCCTCAGCTCGGTCAAGTGGGCCGAGGACACCGACGAGGTCATCGTCCGGTTCTACGAGGCGCACGGCGGGCGCGGGCCGGTCACGCTCCGGCTGGACCGGCCGGTGACCGGGGCCAGGCGCACGGACCTGCTCGAGCGCGACGGCGAGGCGGTCGAGGTCTCGGCGGCGGGCGCCGGCGCCGCGATCCAGTTGGCCGTCCGCCCGTTCGAAATCGTGACCCTGAAGCTGCGGCTGACCCGGCCGATCACCTGAGGCCGGGCGCCCGGCTCAGGGCAGCACCGCCTGCCGGGCCCGGCGCCGGAAGTCTCGCGGCGACACGCCCTGGGTCGCGTGGAAGCACTTGCTGAAGTAGGACGGGCTGGAGAAGCCGCACCGGTAGGCGATCGAGGTGAGCGGCTCCGACGTCGTCGCGAGCAGCACCTCGGCGTGGCGCAGCCGCAGCGCGGTCACGAACTCGGTGGGCGTCATCGCGTAGTACTCGCGCATCGTGCGGCAGAGGTGACCGGGGCTGACCCCGGCCAGGTCGCCGAGCCGGCGCACGCCGCCCGGCAGGTTCTCCTCGCGGCTCATCGCCGCGCACGCCCGGGCCAGCCAGGGCGGGACCAGCGAGCCCTCGCCGGGCTCGGCTTCGCCCGCGAGCACCTCGAGCACCTCGAGGATGAAGCGCATCAGGTCGAGCCGGCCCGGGGCGCGGGCGTAGCGCGCGAGCGCTTCCCGGAACGACGCCTCCAGGCCCCGGGCGTCCTCGCCGGACGTGCTGACCAGCGGCGGCAGCGAGGCGCGGTTCAGGTCGTTGGCGGACACGACGGCGGCCACGTCGAGCACCCCGAGCCAGGTGGCCGCGGGCACGGCCACGTTGATCCACTCCAGGCCGGCGGGCGGCAGGGCGACCAGGTAGTGCGAGTCGGCGGGGCGGACGAGCACCAGGTCACCGGCGCCGAGGGCCTGGCCCGCGACGGAGAGCCGGTGCTCGCCGCGGCCGGACAGGACGAAGAACAGCTCGTAGAAGTCCTGGTGCGTGTGCCGGGTCACGGTGGTGTGCCGGGCCGTCATCCGGCACAGCGCGGCGTGGTACGGGCGGCCGAGCGTCAGCTCGCTGAGCTGCAGGACCAGACCCCGCGCGGCAGGCGGTCCGGGCGCGGCGGTGATGCGAGCCAAGTCCCTATCTCCTCTTCGCCCAGGCGGACCAAGCAGGTCTTCGATGCGTAGTCCGTCAACACAGTACAAGTTTGTGCGGATGGGTTGCTAGCGGTGCAATCCCGTGTGGATCTACGTTTCGGGAGAGATCCGGCCCAGCCTGGGAGCGTGGTGCGTTGGTGGTGAATCTGAGCGCGGAGGCGTCCGCGGCGGCCGAGCGGTACCGCCGTGACGGCTACGTCGTCTTCCCGCGGGTCATCGACTCCGAACTGGTCGGCGAGATGAACGGGCACGTCGCCTGGCTCCAGGCCCGCCATCCCGACCTGCGGCCCGAGCACCTCGGGCACTGGCTGGTGGCCGAGGATCCGTTCTGGGTCCGGCTGGTCAGCGACCCGCGTCTGCTCGACATCGCCGAGACCTTCGTGGGCCCGAGCATCGCCCTGTTCGCCTCGCACTACATCTGCAAGCCGCCCCATTCGGGCCAGCCGGTCCTCTGGCATCAGGATGCGGCCTACTGGCCGCTGGAGCCGATGGAGGTGGTGACCCTCTGGCTAGCCGTTGACCCCTCGACGCCGGAGAACGGCTGCGTGCGGGTGGTCCCCGCCAGCCACCGCCGGGAGCTTCACCCCCTTCGCCAGAACACCGAGGTCGAGAGCGTGCTCGGCTCGGAGAGCGCGATCGATGTGGACGAGGCCGAGGCGATCGACCTCGTCCTGGCGCCCGGGGACGTCGAGGTCCATCACCCGAACATCCTGCACGCGAGCAACGCCAACACCTCGCCGCGGCGGCGCTGCGGCCTGACGATCCGCTACATCCCCACCTCGACCCGGATCACCTCCGAGGAGCAGCCCTACCCCAGCGCGATCCTGCTGCGGGGCGACCCCGGCGTGAACGAATACCGGCCCCGGCCCCGGTACGAGCCGGGCCGGCATTACCCCTTCCGCGGAGCGGGCGAAGACACCGCGCCGCCGTCGATTTAGCCCGCCGCCGCGCCTCAAGAATCACCCGGCGGCCCCCACACGGTGATCTGTCGGACCCAGACAAAGGGGATTGATGACATGACAGCCACACTCAGACGCACCCTTTCGCTGATGGGCGCCGCTACGCTGATCGCGGCCGCCGCGGCGGCCTGCAGTTCGTCCCCGTCTCCAAGTTCCTCGTCGGGTACCACCCAGCTCACGATCTGGTCGTGCACGGGCTGCTGGGGGACCACGTTCCCGGCGGTGCTGAACCAGTTCGAGAAGGCCCACCGGAACATTAAGATCAGCACGCGGGCCATCCCGTTCGCCAGCTACGACACCGTGCTTTCCGAGGCCTTCGCCGCCGGGTCCGGCCCCGACATAGTCTGGATCAACACCTCGGGCGATTACGGCCTGTTCAGCTCCAAGGGCTACCTGAAAGACATCTCCGGCAGCATCGTCGGGGCGCCGAACGTCCGCCAGTCCGACTTCTATCCGAACGAGTGGAAAGAGGTCGTCCTGCGCCAGGGGACCTTCGGGATCCCGATCGACACCGGCACCCGGGCCCTGTACTGGAACAAGACCCTCTTCAAGCAGGCGCACCTCGCCCCCTTCGGCACCACCGTGACCTGGCCGCAGGTCCTGAACGCGGCGCAGAAAATCAACGCTCTCGGCGGAGGCGTCTCCGGCTTCCGGTACGCCGGAGGCGAGAAGTGGGCGATGCTGTACAACAACATCGGGCCGCTGGTGTACGAGGCCGGCGGGCAACTGGTGAACAACAGCGCCACCCAGGCCTACGCGACGTCCGCCCCGGTTCAGCAGGCCGTCGCGTACTGGGACAAGCTCATCGCCTACGCGCCCAAGGCCGACATCACCCAGCAGGATCAGACCGTCGCCGTCGACGCCTTCGCCAGCAACAAGGCCGGGATGTACTACAACGGGTTCTGGGATATCCCGACCATGCTGCAGGCCAATCCGAAGCTGCAGTTCGGCGAGTCGCTGATGAAGGACGTCACGGTCGACTCGAATACCGGCGGCTGGATCCTCTCCGTACCCTCGTACGTGGATTCGTCCAAGCTCGCCGCCATCCGGGACCTTTACTCCTACGTCTTCGCGCCGCAGCGCGAGATCACGCTCACCGGGATCATGCCGGCCGTGAAGGCCAGCACGCCCCTGGACAAGTCGATCGAAGGACCGCAGTACCAGTTGTTCTGGAACATTCTCAAGGAGCACGCGCAGCAGCCCCTGCCGCTCACCGCCAACATGTACGGCGAGGCCATCGACGTGCTCAACGCGGTCGAGTCCACCGAACTCGGCCAGAGCGTGCCGTCCGCGATGGGCTCGCTGCAGCAAAAGCTCGGTGCCCTGCTGAAGTAGGCCGCGCTTATGCTCCGCGCCGACTCGCGAGAGGAACCGGGTCTGCACGCAGATCAGCAGGCCGTGACCCGGCCCGCCGTCCGCCCGGGCGGACGGCGGGCCGCGCGGGTCCGGCGCGCCGCCTCGAACCTCGGGGCGGCGGCGGCCTGGATCGGCCCGTCGTACCTGATCTTCATCCTCATCATGGCGTTCCCGATCGTGTGGAACGTCGTCGAGAGCTTCTTCTCCACCTCGTACGGCAAGAGCACGTTCGTCGGCCTGTCCAACTTCCGGCAGATCATCGACAGCGGGCAGTTCTACTCGTCGTTGTTCCTCACCCTGTACTGGACGGCCGGCGTCTTCATCGGCCAGTTCATCCTCGGCCTCCTGCTCGCGCTGTTCTTCAACCGGCAGCTCTGGGTGTCGAGGTTCGTCCGGCCGCTCATGCTGCTGCCCTGGGCGGTCCCGGGCATCGTGTCCTCGACGGCCTGGGTCTTCCTCTACTCGCAGAACGGCCTGATCAATGAGATCCTCAGCCCGTTCGTCAAGTCGGGCCCGGCCTGGCTGGCCGACCCGCACCTGGTCATGCCGGCGGTCATCGTGGCCGGGATCTGGAAGGGCGCGCCGTTCTACTTCCTGATGCTCCTGGCCGGGCTGCAGACGATTCCCGCCGAGCTCGTGGAGGCGGCCAAGCTGGACGGGGCGGGCCGCCTGAAGATCCTGGTCCGCATCGAGCTGCCGTACATCCGCAACATCATCGCCGTGACGTCCGTGCTCGGTCTCATCTGGACCGCGAACTACTTCGACGGCATCTACCTCATGACCGGCGGGGGACCGATCAACGACACCACGACGCTGCCGATCTGGATCTACAACACCGCCTTCAGCGCGTTCAACCTGAGCGAGGCCGCGGCCCTGTCGGTCATCCTGCTCGTCCTGGTCCTGCTCATCGCGGTCCCGTACCTGCTGCTGCGGCGGGGTGACGACGATGTCTAGGGCCAAGGGCCTCGCCTGGAACATCGCGGCCGTGCTGATCTGCCTGATCATGCTCCTGCCGCTGCTCTGGACGCTGGTCGAGTCGTTCCACGGCAGTAACGTGTTCGGCCCGGTCTTCACCGCATTCCGGCCCACGCTGGCCAACTACCGGTTCGTGTTCACCCGGACCCAGCTCCTGCACCAGTTCGCGAACAGCTTCATCGCGTGCCTGGCCGCCACGGTCGTCAGCGTCCCGGTGACGACCATGGCGGCCTACGGTTACTCGCGGCTGCGCTTCCGGGGCAAGCGCGCCTTGTACTTCGGGGTGCTGGTCACGCAGATCCTCCCGGCCACGGCGCTGGTCATCCCGCTGTACAAGGTCTGGTCGCTGGGCCATCTGTTCAACAACCTGCTCGCCCTCGGCGTGGCCTACGCGGCGTTCAACATGGCCCTGGGCATCCTCCTGGTGAAGAACTTCCTCGACAACCTGCCGGTCTCGCTGGACGAGGCGGCGGTCCTGGACGGGTGCTCCCGGTGGAAGGTCTTCTGGTTCGTGCTGCGCCCGCTGGTCACCCCGGCCGTCGCGGCCACGGCCGTCTTCGTGTTCGTCAACGCCTGGCAGGACTATCTGCTGGCGTCGTCGCTGATCACGAACGCCTCGGACTTCACCGCCAACGTCGGCCTCTACTCCTTCGAGGGCGCGTTCACGACCAACTGGGGCGCGATCCTGGCCACCTCGGTCCTGGTCTCGCTGCCCTCGGTGGTGATGTTCGCGTCCACCCAGCGCTATTTCGTGCGCGTGGTCTCCGGCGGGGTCAAGGGGTAACGGCCGCCGCGGTCAGCGGGCCGCGGCCAGCCCGAGCGCCGACCGGATCCGGGATTCGACGGCGGGAAGGTCGTCCGGCGCGGCGCCGCCGCCCTGCGCGAAGGCCGCGCTGCCGCCGCCGTGCCCGCCGGTCACGGCCAGCACCTGGTCCAGCACGGCGGTGGCCGGGACCTGCGCGGTCAGCTCGTCGGGCACGCTGACGCCGGCGCGCAGCGAGCCCGCCTGCGGGTCGGGGCGCAGCAGCACGACCACCGCGCCGAGCTCGCGGCTCAGCCGGCGGGTCTCCCGGGCCAGGTCGGGCACCGGCACGTCCGGGTCCTGGGCCACCAGGTAGCGCAGGCCCGACGGGGCGACGCGCACCGCGTCCGCCACGGACTGCGCGGTGAGCCGGGCCGCCCGCGTCTGGCCGCCGCGGGCGGTCAGCGCCTCGACCCGCTGCGGCAGCTGGTCGACCGGGACGCGCAGCCGGGCCGCGAGCCCGCGCAGCAGCCGGTCGCGCTCCAGCGTGCGCTGCACCGCCGCGTCGCCGGTGATCGCCTCGATCCGCCGGACGCCCGAGCCGACGCTGCCCTCGCTGATGATCAGGAACAGGCCCACCTCGGCCGTGCCGTGCACGTGGGTGCCGCCGCAGAGTTCTTTGGAGAATGCTCCGAACGACACCACGCGGACCTGATCCGCGTACTTCTCGCCGAAGAACGCGATCGCCCCTTCGCCGATCGCGTCCTGGTAGGGCCGGACCTGGGTGGTGCGGTCGGCGTTCTCCAGCACCTCGGCGTTCACCAGGCGCTCGACCTGCTCGATCTCGCTGGCCGACAGGGCCCGGGGGTGCGCGAAGTCGAACCGCAGCCGGTCGGGCGCGACCAGCGAGCCGGCCTGGCGCACGTGCTCGCCGAGCACCTGGCGCAGGGCCGCGTGCAGCAGGTGGGTCGCGGAATGGTTGCGCATGACCGCCCGGCGGCGCGGTGCGTCGACCGCGAGCTCGGCCTCGTCGCCCACGCGGAGCACGCCCTCGGTGACCTCGACCGCGTGCGCATGCCGCCCGCCGACGGCCTGAGTGTCGGTGACCCGGGCCGACAGGCCCGGAGCCCGCAGCCGCCCGGAGTCGCCGACCTGGCCCCCGCCCTCGGCGTAGAACGGGGTCTGGTCGAACACGGCCCGGCCGCTCTGGCCCGCGCTCAGCGGGCCGGCCAGCCCGTCTGGGCCGGCCAGCGCGACGACCCGGCCGGTCGCCGTGAGCTGGTCGTGGCCGAGGAAGCGGGTCGGCGCGAGGTCCAGGGCGGCGATGGCCGCCAGCCCTGCCCGGCCGGGTCCGGTGCCCCCGCCCGGGCCCGGACCGCCGGCCAGGTCGGCGCCCGGCTCGGGCCCCGGGCCGCGGGAGAGCTCGCGGTGCCCGGCGAACAGCTCGGCGAACCGCCGCTCGTCCAGCGACCCGCCCCGCTCCGCGGCGAAGTCCCGGATCAGGTCCGCGGGCATCCCGTGCGTGGCGAACAGCGTGAACGCTTCCTCGCCCGAGATCTCGAAGCCGGGGCCGGAATCCAGCGCGGCCAGCCGGTCCAGGCCGCGGCGCACCACGCGCCCGAACTCGCGCTGCTCGCGGGCGATCAGGTCCAGCGTGCGGTCACGCCCCGCCACCAGCTGCGGGTAGCTGGCCCGCAGGTGGTCGATGGCCACGCGCGCCACCTCGCCCAGGTCGAAGTCCGGGGCCCCGGCCTGGGTCGCGGTCGCGATGGCCTTGCGCAGCAGCCGGCGCGGGATGTAGCCGCGGCCCTCGTTCGAGGGCGCGACGCCCTCGCTAAGGATGAACGTCGACGCGCGGACGTGGTCGGCCACGATCCGGATGTCCCTCGGGCCCGCCCCGGTCCCGGCGAACCCGGCCGTCACGGCCGCCACGATGGGAGCGAACAGGTCGGTCTCGTACGCCGAATCGCGGCCCTGCAGCACCATCGCCATCCGCTCCAGCCCGGACCCGGTGTCCACGCTGGTGAACCGCAGCGGTTCGAGGGTGCCGCCGGGCCGCCGGTCGAACATCATGAACACACCGGCGTTCCAGATCTCGATGTACCGGCCCGCGGAGTCGAACGCCCCGCCGGGCCGGTAGGCCGGGCCGTGCCCGGCGCCGGTGTCGTAGAAGACCTCGGTACACGGCCCGCACGGCCCGGTGTCCCCGGCGGACCAGAAGTTGTCGTCCGCGCCCAGGTAGACGATGTGATCGCGGGGCACGCCGGCCCGCTCCCAGGCCGCGGCCGACTCCTCGTCCGGGCCGAGGCCGAGCCGGTCGTCGCCCGCGAACACGGTCATGTACAGCCGGTCGACCGCGAACCCGAATCCCTGCGTGAGCAGCTCGAAAGCCAGCTCGACCGCCCGGTCTTTGAAGTAGTGGCCGATCGACCAGCTACCCATCATCTCGAAGAACGTCAGGTGGTGCCGGTCGCCCACATCCCCGATGTCGACGGTGCGCACGCACGGCTGGACGTTGCACAGGTCCGGGGCGGGGGGCAGCGCCTCGCCCAGGAAGTAGGCCTTGAGCGGGGCCATCCCGGCGTTGATGAACAGCAGCGTGGGGTCGTTGGCGGGGATGATCGAGGCCGACTCGATCCGCGTGTGCTGCCGGCCGGTGAAGAACCGCAGGAAGATCTCGCGGATCTCGTCGCTGCCCAAGGGTCGGTTCATGGCGCACAGTATGCGTCCCGCCGGGGCGCTCTTGGCGAGTGGTTTTCGCCGCTAGAGCTCGACCCGGCCGGTCACGCACGTGATCGTGCCGCCGCCGACCCAGATCGTGCCGTCGGCGTCGGCCGTGATGTGCACCCGGCCCTTCCGCCCGAGCGCGGTGCCCTGGCTGGCCACGTACGGGGCGCTGGCCCGGCCGGTCCGCAGCAGCCAGTCGGCCACGGAGGCGTTCAGGCTGCCGGTCACCGGATCCTCGACCGTGCCGCCGGGCCCGGGGAAGAACGCCCGGAGCTCGTAGGCCTGCGGTGATCCGGCCGGGTACGGGCCGACCACGCCCACGTCCAGGTCGAGGGTGTTCGGCCGCACCGCGAGCACCGCCTCCGCGCTGTCGAGCAGGACGGCCACCCAGCCCGGGCCGTTGTCGACCCACTGGGTGTCCACGATGCTCGCGCGGTCCAGGCCGAGGAGCGCGGCCAGGTGCTCCACCAGCGGGTCGTCGACCGGCCCGGTCCGCAGCAGCGGGGGCGCGGCGAACGCCAGCCCGTCCCCGGTCTTCCTGACCCGGACCAGCCCGGCCTCGCACTGCTGCACGATCTCGCCGGCCGCGGCGGGAGAGCCGCCCCGCCCGAGCCAGGCGTGGCAGGTGCCCAGCGTGGGATGCCCGGCGAACGGGAGCTCGGCCGTGGGAGTGAAGATCCGCACCTGGTAGTCGGCGCCCTCGGCGGCCGGCGGGAGGACGAACGTGGTCTCGGACAGGTTCGTCCACCGCGCGAACCGCTGCATCTCGTCGTCGCTGAGGCCGTCCGCGTCGAGCACCACGGCCACCGGGTTTCCCAGGTACGGCGTGGTCGTGAAGACATCGATCTGACAGAAGGAACGCTGCACGGTTGCGAGTGTCCCATACCGCCCGCGTCGACGGCGCGGGCTGCCCGGCGCTCGCCGGGGTCAGGACCCGGAGGCTGGCCCGGCGGCCCGGGCGCCGAGCAGTCGGCCGAGCTTGGAGGCGGAACTCGACGGCCTGGCCCCCGCGGCGGTCAGCCGGGCCTGCGCGGCGGCCAGGATCTCCGGGCCGCCGCCGGCCAGCTCGACCTCGATCTCGCGCCAGCGGGCGGGCTCGCCCGGGGCGTCTCCGGGCCCCGGCACCCGGCCGGTCACCGCGTCGTCGGCCACTTCGGCCAGGACCTCGCCGCCGGGGCCGGTGAGCCGGCGGACCGTGCGCCGGGTCTCCAGCACGGCCACCACGCGCAGCGGCTCGTCCCGGACCCAGGCGGTCACCTGCTGGGCGAGCTGCGGCGGGACCGTCTCGGCGTCGCCGGTGAGCGGGACCTGCAGCTCGCGCCGGGTGCCGGCGCTGACGGGCAGCTTCAGGTGCCAGCCCTCGTCCTCCCCGCCGGTCCGCCGCCGCAGGGTGATCCGGGCCTTGGCCAGCCGCAGGTCGGCGGTGTCGAAGTAGCAGGCCACGAGCAGGTAGACCGCCGGGGCGGTCACGCCCGTCCCGTCGGCCAGGCCGCCGAGGTCAGGCAGCACGAAGTCCGGGCCCACCTCGAGCTTGACCTCGGTTTCGACGTGCTCGGTCGGCCTGCTCCCCATCCTGCGAGGCTACGGCATCCGCCCCGCCGGCCGCTCCCGGCGGCGTGCGGTCGGCCCGCGTGTTGCTTAGCGCCCGGGCCGCTCGCGATGCGAGACTGGCCGTGACTTTCCGTGCTTAGCTCGCTACGGACGGGGGATCCGTGGCGAGCGGCGCGGCGGGCGAAGGATCTTGGGAACTGGGGGAAGTATGGGCCTCATCACGGAGCGCAACGGTGCCGCCGACGGTTACGAGGCTGTGACGGTTCCGACTGCGCCCCACGAGCCGTCCAGCCGGGGCGGGGCGCTGCTCCGGCGCCGCTCGGCGCTGGCGACCCGGCGTTCCGTGCTTCACCTGCACTGCGACCCGGACACCTTCGTGCCGGAGGACCTGGCCCGCTGGTACACCGAGCGCGGTTTTCACTTCTCGGTCGCGGACCTGCGCCCGCCGGACCAGGTGGATCGCCCGGGCCGCGAGCGCCGCCCGCGGCCGGGCCGCGGCGAGTGCTTCGCCGGGCTGGACGCGGCCTGCCGCCAGCTGCGCGACGACGAGGGAACCGACATGATCATCGTGAGCGCGGAGGCGGCCGGCGCGCTGACCGCCGCGCTATGGTGCGCGGCCCGGCGCGACGCCGGGCTGGCCGACGCGCTGGTGCTGGCCAGCCCGGCGTTCGGGCGGGGGCTGCGGCGGGGCCTGGAGATCGCCTGCCCGGTGCTGGTGCTGTCGGCCGCCGGCGGCCCGGCGGGCCGGCGTGGCCCGGCCCGGCGCCTGACCGGCCGGGCGCGCAGCCGCGGCGACGCGGCCCCGGTCCGGCTCGGCCCGCACGTGACCTGGCTGCAGCTCGAGGACGGCCTGGGCGCGCCGGGGCCGGGCGAAGGCGCGGAAACCGACCGGCGGCGGTTCTTCGACGAGCTGGGCCGCTGGCTCGGCGCCTACATGTACGGCTCCGTCCGCGACCAGCTCCTGTAGGTCCGCTAGCTCTAGCTCACGCTGACCTGGACCGCGGGGTAGCCGGAGGCGCCGTTCGGCTCGGGCGGCTCCTGCAGCGAGGTCTGGGTGTAGCCGGTCGCGTCGGTGGCCCGGGCCTGGATGGTGTGCGTGCCCGGGGTGGCGTCCCAGTCCCAGACCCACTGCCGCCAGCAGTCGATGTCGGGCACCGCGGCCAGCCGGGCCTCCTGCCACGGGCCGTTGTCCACCTGGACCTCGACCGCGTCGATGCCCTTGTGCTGGGCCCAGGCCACCCCCGCGACCTTCGCTGGCCCGGCCTTCAGCGTGTTCGAGCCGCTCGGAACGTCGATCCGCGACTCGGTCTTGATCGGAGCCTGCGCGTCCCAGCCGCGCTGCGCCCAGTACGCGACGTTCGACGCATATGTCGTGACCTCGATGTCGGTGAGCCACTTGCACGCGGAGACGTACCCGTACAGGCCAGGAACCACCATGCGGACCGGGAACCCGTGGGCGACCGGCAGGGCCGTGCCGTTCATCGCCACCGCGAGCATCGCGTCCCGGCCGTCCATGACGGTCTGCAACGGGGTGCCGGAGGTGAACCCGTCGGCCGAGGTGCACAGCAACTGGTCGGCGCCGGCCCGCACCCCGGCCTCGCGCAGCAGGCTGGCCAGGCTCGCGCCGATCCACAGCGCGTTGCCCACGTACGGCCCGGCCACGGGGTTGGAGACGCAGGTCAGGGTGATGTAGTCGGCGGTGAGCGGGCGGCGGAGGAGCTGGTCGAAGCTGAGCGTGATCTCCCGGGCCACCATGCCGTGTACCCGGAGCTGCCAGCTGTCCGGCGGGATCTCGGGCAGCACGATCGCCGTGTCGACCCGGTAGAACGACCCGTTGGGCGTGATGAACGAGCTGAGGCCGGGGATCCGCAGGTCGCTGCCGGACGGCAGCGGGGGAGCGGGATGCGCGGGCCGGGGAACTCGCAGCGCGGCCTGCGCCCGCGAGACGCTCGTGCGCTCGGTGAGCAGCCGGCCGCCCAGGTAGGCCACGGCCGCCGTGCCGGCCACGGCCGAGCCCGTCATCAGGAAGCTCCGCCGGGGCGGCCCGGGCGGGCCGCCGGCCGGGCGCGGGACGGCCGGCGGCGGGCCACCCCGCGGCGGACCACCGGCCGGCCTGTCCGCGGGCGTGTCGGCGGGACCGGGGTAGGCCGGGCGGCTGGGCGCGGCGGACGGGGTCTCGGCGGGCGGGATGGACCGGACGAGCCAGGCGAGGGCCAGGGCGGCGGCCGCGGCGCCGACCAGCGTCGGCGCCGCGTAGCCGGACGAGGCCGTCGGGCGGGTCAGCGCGGCCCACAGGCCGATGACCGTGAACACGAGCAGGCCGGCCATCCCGTACCAGAGCCTGCGCACGGCCAGCGCGCCCACGATCGCGGCGAAGACGGCCAGCACCGCGAGGATGCCCGCGACCAGGACTACCTTGTCGTTCGCGCCGAATGCGGAGATCGCGAAGTTCTTGACCGGCGGCGGGGTGAGGTCGATCGACGCCTCGCCCACGGCGACCACGGGCGAGCCGTCCGGGGCCACGATCCCGGCCAGCAGCTGGCCGATGCCGACCGCGAGGCCGGCCACGAGCAGCCCGGCCAGCATTCCCCGCCCGGTGCGGGCCCGGTCCGTTTGAGTAGGCACGCCAATTATTCGGCGCCGAGGGCCGACTGGATTGGCCGGCGGCCCGTCTCGCCCTCGGCCAGGCCGCCCGGGTAGAACTCCCGGGCGGCGGCGATCAGCTCGTCCAGCGGCGGCCACCATGGCCCGTGCCGGAGCGAGCCCAGCGCGCGCAGGACCGCGGCGTACCGCTCGGCGCCCGCGCTCGGCCGCTGCGGCCCGCCGGGGTCGGAACCCGTGGTCAGAGCGCCCGTCGTCACCACCGCGACGCGGTGCGGCCGGACGGCCCGCAGCGGTCCCAGGTGAAACCCGGCCGGGCTGTCCTCCCCGGCCCGCACCAGCACCAGGTAGTAATCGGGCAGCTCGAACCGGCCGCCGCGCCAGGCGGCCAGCGCCTCGGCCGCCTTCCGTTCGAACTCCGCGTCGCCGCGCGGCCCCCGGGATACGTCCCACATGGCCCGCCACTCCGCCGCCACCCCGCCCAGCGGGTCCTCGGGCACCAGCGCGTAGGACGACGACCGGCGGGACGCCTCGCGCAGGGCCGCCACCGCGACCGCCAGCGGGTCGTCGCCCGCGTCCGCGGCTCGTACCACGGACACGTTCGGGGCCTGGCCGAGCGCGGCCAGCAGGCCCTCGCTCGTCTCGCCCGTCAGGACCACCACGGTGGAAGCATCGCGCCGCATCGGCTTGATGATAGGTGCAGCGCAGCCCGGCCGTGCGCCGGGCCGCCGGAGCGGCCGCCGGCCGGGAGAAGATGGCGGTGACGGACGGCGGAGCAAGCCGGCCGCGGGCGGGCTACGAATCTAGGACGTGGGCATGGCAGAAGGCCGGGGCCGTTCCCGGGACCGGGCGCCCGAGGGCGCGGACGGCGCCGCCGGGCAGAGGGAAGCGCCCGGACCCGGGGCGGGCCGGGCCGACGAGCTGGGGGTGCTGCTGGCCCGGGTGGCCCGCGGCGACCAGGCGGCGTACGAGGCGGTCTATGACCGCACGGCCGACCGGGTGCTGGGCACCGTGCTCGCCGTGGTCCGCGACCCGGCCCAGTCCGAGGAAGTCGCCCAGGAAGTGCTGCTCGACGTCTGGCGTTCGGCCGCACGGTTCGACCCGAACCTGGGCAGCGCCGCGGCCTGGGTCATGACGCTGGCCCACCGGCGGGCCGTCGACCGGGTCCGGTCCGAGCAGAAGGCGGCGGAACGCCAGATCCGCGTGGCCACGTCGGAGATCGCCTACGACGAGGTGACCGAGGCGGTCGAGGCCCGGCTCGAGCAGGAGCGGGTGCGGCGCTGCCTGGGTTCGCTGACCGAGCTACAGCGCGAGTCGGTGACCCTCGCCTACTACGGGGGCTACACCTACCGCGAGGTGGCCGGGCTGCTCGGCGTCGCCGTCGGCACGGTCAAGACGCGGATGCGCGACGGGCTGATCAGGCTCCGCGACTGCCTGGGGGTGGACGGATGAGGCCCCGCCCCAGCGACCCGCACACCCTGGCCGGGGCGTACGCGATGGACGCGGTGGCCGAGCCGGACCGGGCCCGCTTCGAGCGGCACCTGGCGGGCTGCGAGTCGTGCCGTCAGGAGATCCGCGGGCTGCGGGAGGCGACCGCCGCGCTCGGCTCGGCCGCCGCGGTGCAGCCCCCCGCGGCGTTCCGGGAGGCGGTGCTGCGCCGCGCCGCCCGGACCAGGCAGCTGCCCCCGGCCGTCACCCCGGCCCCGGTCGCCCGGGCGGACGGGCGGCTCGGCCGGTCGCTGCTGCACGGCTGGCGGGCCCGTCTCGTCGTCTCGCTGGCCGGCGCGCTGGCCGCCGTGGCCGTCGCGGGCGCTGTGGTCGGCTACCGCATGCAGCACAACCTCGACCAGGTTCAGCAGCACGATCACGCGGTCGCGGCCGTGCTGAGCGCCCCCGACGCCACGATGCTGACCGCGCCGGTGGCCACCGGCGGCACCGTCACCGTGGTCATGTCCCACCGCGAGCGCGCGCTGGTGTTCACCGCGGCCGACCTGCACCTGCTCCCTGCCGCGCAAAGCTACGAGGTGTGGCTCATCGGCCCCGCGGGCAGCAGGTCCGCCGGGATGGTCCCGGCGTCGTCGCGCGGCGGGATGGCCGGGCCGATGGTGATCTCCGGGCTCAGGGCGGGGGACAGCGTGGGCCTGACGGTGGAACCGTCCGGCGGATCACCGCACCCGACGTCGCCGCCGGTCCTGATGGTCAGCCTGGCCGGCCAGCACTAGGCGAAGGCCCAGCGGGTGGGTGAGCCGGTGAAGTCCCCGTGCCGCAGCCCGATAACCGTCGCGGGCCGGACGGAGATCGTGGCGTTCACCGCCGGATCCAGGAAGGCCTCTTCCAGCTCCGTGCCGTACTTATCGTTCATCATGTCCAGGACTCGCCGGATGCTGGCGGGATCGCTGACGATCGTCGCCGTCCCCTCGATCACGACCGGGTCGCTGGCGTCTTCGGTGGTGACCACGCAGCGCGGGTCCGCGGTGAGGTTGCGCACCTTGCGTGATCGGACGGCGCTGGTGAACCACAGGATGCTGTCGTCCCACATACCCCAGACGGGCATCGAGTGGGGCCGGCCGTCGGGCCAGCAGCTCGTGACCCAGTAGTTGCGCGCGCTGGTGAGCCGGTCAGCGGCCCACGACCAGGGAAGAAGCCCGCTGCCCTGGTCGGGGGCGAGGACTCCGTAGCCCGGCATGTGGGGCCGGGTGATCCGGGGGATCTCCATGGGTTCCAGGTCTATCGCAGTCGGGCGCTGCTGGCGACACCGCTTGGACGGCAGGCTAACGTGGACATCTGTGAAAGCATCTCCCGAGGCGCAGCTCCGGCTGCTCGAGCTCGCCGACCTGGACGCCGACCTGGGCCGTCTCGAGCACCGTCGCCAGGGACTTCCCGAGCACGCCGAGCTGGAGCGGCTGGACCAGCGAGACGCGCAGCTGCGCGATACCGCGGCGGGGCTGGAGGCCGAGCAGGGCGACCTCAAGCGGGCGCAGGCCAAGGCCGAGGCCGACGTCGACCAGGTGCGGACCCGGATCGACCGCGACCGCAAGCGGCTGGACGCCGGGCAGGTCGCGTCCCCGCGTGAGCTGGAGAACCTGCAATCGGAGATCGTCTCGCTCGCCCGCCGGCAGTCCGACCTCGAGGAAATCGTGCTCGACGTGATGGAGCGCCAGGAGACGGCGCAGGGCAGGCGGGAGGCGGCCCTGGCCGAGCGGCAGGAGATCGCCGCCGCCCGCGAGGTCGTCGCGGCGCGCCGGGACGCCGCTCTGGCCGAGATCGCCGAGCAGGCCGGCAAGTCCGCCGACCGGCGCGCCTCGGTCGCCGCCCAGGAGCCGCCCGAGCTGCTCGCTCTCTACGAGCGGATGCGCGAGCAGCACGGCGGCGTCGGCGCGGCCGCGCTGCGCCGCGGCCGCTGTGAGGGCTGCCACCTCTCCCTGAACACGGTCGACCTCAACACCATCCGGGCCGCCGACCCGGACGAGGTGGTGCGCTGCGAGGAGTGCCGCCGGATCCTGGTCCGGACGCCCGAGTCCGGATTGTGACCGGGCCGGCGCTCATCCGCGAGCTCGTCGTCGAGGCGGACGGGGGCTCGCGGGGGAATCCGGGCCCGGCCGGCTACGGCGCGCTCGTGCGCGACCCGCGGACCGGCCAGGTGCTCGAGGAGCTGAGCGACGGCCTGGGCGTGGCCACCAACAACGTGGCCGAGTATTCCGGGCTGGTGGCCGGCCTGCGCGCCGCGGCCCGGCTGGCCCCGCAGGCCGACGTCGAGGTCCGGATGGATTCCAAGCTGGTCGTCGAGCAGATGTCCGGCCGCTGGCGGATCAAGGACCCGAACCTGCGCGCGCTGGCCGACTCGGCGCAGCAGGCGGCGCGCGGGCTCGGGCGGGTCTCCTACGTGTGGGTGCCGCGCGAGCGCAACGCGCACGCCGACCGGCTCGCCAACCAGGCCATGGACGCCGCGGCCGGGAGGGCGAGCCCGCCTCGCGAACCTCTGGGCGCCGGGCGGGGCCGGGATGGCGGGGGCGAGACGCGCGCTACTCCGGCCGAGCCGGGACCGGTCCGCGGCTGGGGCCCGCCCCGGGGCCAGGCGACCACCACGCTGCTGTTGCGGCACGGCCAGACCGCGCTGTCCGCCGAGCGGAGGTTCGCCGGGCGCGGCGACATCCCGCTCACCGACGAGGGCCTGCGCCAGGCGGCCGCGGCGGCCGGACGGCTGGCCGCGCGCGGCGGCCTCGAGGTGATCGTGACGTCGCCGCTGCAGCGGGCCCGGCGGACCGCGCAGGCCGTGGCCGAGGCCACCGGCGCGCCGATCGAGGTCGAGGACGACCTGGCCGAGACCGACTTCGGCAAGTGGGAGGGACTGACGTTCGCGGAGGCCGCCGAACGCTGGCCGGACGAGCTGTCGGCCTGGCTCGGCAACTCCGAGGCCGCGCCGCCGGGCGGCGAGAGCTTCGCCGCCGTCGACCGCCGGGTGACCGCCGCGCTGGACCGGCTGCTGGCCGCACATGAGTTCCGGACGCTGCTCCTGGTCAGCCACGTCACGCCGATCAAAACGCTGGCCTGCCGGGCGATGCTGGCCCCGCCCGCGGCGCTGTTCCGGATCCACCTGGACGTCGCGTCGCTGTGCGAGATCGACTGGTACGCCGACGGCCCCGCCGTGGTCCGGTCGCTCAACGACACCGCGCACCTCCAGCAGGCCGGGCGGTAAGGCTCTATCCTGGAACGAGCGGCGGGCGAGCAGGCCGGGCGGCCGCGGCATGGCCGGATTGCGATCATGTCGAGGAAGGTCCGGGCTCCGCAGGGCAGGGTGGTCGGTAACGCCGACCCGGGGTGACCCGCGGGAAAGTGCCACAGAAAACAGACCGCCTCCGGACACGTCCGGAGGTAAGGGTGAAACGGTGGTGTAAGAGACCACCAGCGCCCGGAGCGATCCGGGCGGCTCGGTAAACCCCACCCGGAGCAAGGTCAAGAGGGAGCCGCGTGCCACGGCATGCGGCTCCTGCGCGAGCGTTCGAGGGCGGCCCGCCCGATGCTCGCGGGTAGACCGCACGAGGCTGTCGGCAACGGCAGTCCCAGATGGATGGCCGTCGGCCCGCGCGAGCGGGTGCACAGAACCCGGCCTACAGGCCCGCTCGCCCGCCGCCCGCCCCGCTGACTCGCTAGCGACAAAGGGTCGCTAGGGGCCGACGTCGGCCGTGGTCGGCACGGTCACATCGGCGTAGATCAGCGTGCCGGTGGCCTTGGGCGCGCAGGTCACCGCCACGGCTGCTCCCAGCGCCCGGCGGAGCGCCGGGCCGTTTCCGCGCTGCAGCCAGCGCGCCGTCCTGCAATCATGGCCCGCCCCCGTTTTGCCATCGTCCCGACACGCCCGTCCGCGGCAGCTGCCTGGCCCGGCGGTCATCCGCCGGCGGAGAAGGGAACGCTGCGGCCGCGTTGGCTCGATGCTGAGCTAGGGAAGGAGTGTGCCACCGCTGTAACTCTGTGTCAACGAAATACTGCTTCCTGTAATGAAGCTGCTCGTCGAGCGCGCGCTCGCGATCGTGGTCGGCGCGCTCGGCAGCAAAATGTCGGCTGGTCATGGCTGCCTGTGAGGTTCCGGGCGGACGGCCAGGACGTAGCGCAGAAGCGGTAGCTGGCCGGTGGCCTCGACCCGGTAGCCGGCTGTGGCGGCCAGCTCCTCCAGCGGGCCGACCGTGCCGGCGGCGTGACGCATCCGGCCTGCGCCAGGATGCAGCCGCAGGGGCCGCCGGGCCGGGTCGAAGTCGGCGACCAGCAACCGGCCGCTGGGCCTGGTTACGTGAGGACTAACTTAGTCGCCCGGCTCCTGCTATCTGTCCTGTCCGCCCGGCGGCTGCGCGCCGCAGCCATGCCCGCCGACCTCGAGCCGGCCGTCGCCACCCTCGCGCTCCGGGCCGTCGCCCCGGCTGTCACCCCTTAGCTGACCGCGCTCTCTTCTCGTGCAGCCAGGTCACGAGCGCCTCGCGGCCGGTGTCCAGGCCGGGGCCGTCCGGGCCGCCACCCGCCGCGTCCAGCGGTGTCCGCTCGGCCCAGTCGGGCACCGCGTTCATGTCTGCGCCCTGGGCGAAGAGGTACTCGGCCACCCGGCGCTGACCACCGTGGCACGCCTGCCAGAACGCGTCGTTGATGTCCTTCGGTGCCGGCGGTGGCGTCGTGGCGAGCATCTCCGCCACTCGCGGCATCATCCCCAGAGCGGCCGCCTGCCACAGCCTGGTTATCTGGGCTCCGCGCTCGACCAGCAGGTACGCGACTCGCCAGCAGCCATACCCCACCGCGTTGTCCAGGGCCGTGCCGTCAGCGATCGAGGCTCCGGCCACCTCGGTACGGGCGCCGCCGTCGAGCAATGCCCTGGCTACCTCGACATCGTCGCTGCTCGCCGCCCAGTGCAGCGGCGTCTCAGGCCACCGGCCACCTTCGAGCGCCGCATCGGGGTCGGCGCCCGCCTCGATCAGCAGGGCGACAACGGCCGGCCCGCCGGGGAAGAAGCCAGGCCAGTCGGCGGCAACGTGGAGTGGTGTCCGCGATCCGCCATTGCTTTTCACGAGCCTGGCGTCGGCCAAGCCGGGATTCTCGCTCAGCAGCCGCCGCAGCGATTCAAGATCACCTGTGTGGATCGCCTCGGTCACCGCCACGGCGACCGGGTGGTCCTCCGGCAGCCGCAATCCCGCGCCCGTCCCGTCCGGCGTGGCCGATTCTCCAGACACTCTGCACCTCTCCGCGCGGCCGGAAGGCAGCCGAGCGGGCTGCGGCCGGCCTGGCTGCCTGGATTTATCGAATCACAGCCCCGGCACCTCGGTGTCCAGTGTCCGGCTCCGCCGCCCTGGCCGCCGCCCATTCGCGCGGGATCGATGCCTTTGCACGTGCTGTGAGACACTCTGCGACGGTGGGTGCGCTACGGGAACGCAACTTCAGGCTCCTGTTTATCGGGCAGTCGGTCTCGGCGCTGGGCAATGCCTTGGTACCCGTCGCGCTCGCGTTCGCGATACTGGATCTCACGCACTCTCCGGCTGACCTGGGCTACGTGCTTGGGGCCGAGGCGGCGGCCCAGGTGGTATTCCTGCTGGCCGGAGGCGTCATCGCGGACCGCCTGTCCCGGCGGGCAGTGATGCTGGGGGCTGACGCTGTCCGGGGCGCCGCCGAGGCCGCCCTGGGCGCGCTCTTGGTTACCGGCCGTCCTTCGGTGTGGCTGATCGCGGCGCTAGCCGCCGTTCAGGGGATGGCCGGGGCGCTGTTCATGCCGGCCTCCACCGGGCTCACGCCGGCCGTGGTCAGCCAGGCGAACCTGCAGCAGGCTAACCAGATCCAGCAGGTGGCCTTGAGCGGGGCCGGCGTCGCCGGTCCGGCGCTCGCCGGCGTGCTGGTGGTCGCAGCCAGCCCTGGGTGGGCCATCCTGGCCGATGCGGTCAGCTTCGGGGCCAGCGTCGCGTTCCTGGCGACCCTGGACCTTACCGCCGCGCCACGGCCGTCCCGTCAGCGCTTCGTGACCGACCTGCGCGAAGGCTGGGACGCGTTCCGGTCCCGCACCTGGCTGTGGACCATCACCGCCGTATCCGCGGTGTTCAACTTCCTGTACGCCGCCTACATCGTGCTCGGCCCGGTGGTGAGCCAGCGCTCGTACGGCGGGGCGGCCGCCTGGGCCACCGTGGCCACCGTCGGCGGCGTCGGCTCGGTAGCGGGAGGCCTGCTGTCCATGCGCCTGCGGCCTCGCCACCCCCTGCGCCTGGCCGTATTGGTGTCCTGCTTCCTCCCCTTGCCACCGCTGGCCTTCGCGGCCGGGCTGCCGGTCCCGGCCATCGCCGTCGTCGCCGCCCTGGGCGGGACCGGCATCATCGTGTTCTACAGCCAGTTCACCACCACCATGCAACGCCAGGTCCCCGAGCAGATCCTGTCGAGGGTCAGCTCCTACGACTGGTTCGCGTCCTTGGCCGTCTTCCCCGTGGGGCTGGCCGTAGCCGGCCCGGCCGCCGCCGCCCTCGGCGTCCGTGCCGTGCTCTGGGGAACCGGCCTGATCCAGCTGGCTGCCATCCTGTCGCTCCTTCTTGTCCCCAGCGTCCGCCAGCTCACTGACGAAGCCCCGGCAGCGATTCCATCGCAGGTATCGCCGCCAGCGGCCTGAGGCTTGAGTCTTGTCTGAGTGGTTCTCGGCCGACATGGATGTCCTGGCTGGTTTGGTCCGTGGAGCCTTCCCGCGATCCAGCTCAGTCGCAATTGCGCGGGCATCTGGCGGGCGTGTAGCGGTGGTCTACTGGGCGACGGTTGACGGCGGAGTATCGCCCGGGGCGGCACGGATGACGAGGCCAGGCACGTCGCAGTGGCTGCCGGCCGGGATGTCGCCGTGATCAATACCGTGCCCGTGTCCGGCTTCGGCTGGCTGCAGCGCGACGGATCTGAGCAGCTGGCCGGCGAGCTACCCGGCTACAGCCAGTTCGCTGTGTCCTACTTGCCTCAGCCGTGGCCGGGCAGGCTCGGTGAGATGTTTGACCAGCGTCAGCTCGACGCCTTGCGTGCACTTGCCGTAGCCGAGCAGGACAAGCCGTTGCGGGCCGCCCATCTGGCTCACGGGGATCTGGACGTCACTCACATCTACGCTCACGTCGGCCGCTATAGCGGAATCATTGACTTCGGCGAGATGCGTGGCACCGACCGCTATTTCGACCTGGGGCACTTCCTGCTGCACGACGGCGAAACCCGGCCCGCGCGGCTGTTCAGCTTCTTCCTGGACGGCTACCGTCAGCCCGATAGGCATGGTCAGGCCATCCGGGTGTCAGCGATCCTGCTCGGGCTTCGGCAGCTTTCACGATGGATCAGCCCGCAACGGGATTACCCGCTCAGCCATCCGCTCGTTCAGCGCCGCGTCGCGGAGCTGTCCAACCTGATCGCTGGCAAATCTGCCGGCTAAGCGTGCTGGCCGACGGCGAGCGGGCCGCTATCCCCGTATGACACGGGTTTGCGTTCTCTCACGGCGGGCAGCTAGGAGCGCTTCGTTCGCACTGCTCGCGCAGGACGGGTCGCCTGAACCGCTTCGTGTACGCGAACAGAACTTTGGCGCAATGGAGAGATCATGTCTGTTTGGTTCATCACTGGTGCCTCGCGCGGTCTCGGCCGGGAGCTGGCCGCTGCAGCCCTCGAGGCCGGAGAGCAGGTCATCGCGGCCGTCAGGGATACCGGTGCGGCCCTCGAGGCGCTGCCGGAGGCGGGCGACGCGCTGCTCGCCGTCCAGCTCGACGTCACCGATGAGCAGCAGGCCGAAAAGGCCGTGGCGGCGGGCGTCGAACGCTTCGGCCAGATCGACGTGCTGGTCAACAACGCTGGCGATCCGCAGCGGGAACGAAGGCGATGGGCCGAGTCCGGATTGCTCGGCGACAATGGCGGGACGCTGATCGTGACGCACGGGACCGATCGCGTCGGCAGCGTCTCCTGGCGCAAGGTTCAGACCGGGCCAGGCGTGTTCAACTGGGCGATCGGCATCGGTCTGGCGCCGGAATTCCGTGGCCGCGGCCACGGCTCGGCCGCGCAGCGGCTGGTGGCGTGCTACCTGTTCGCCAATACGCAGGTCAACCGGGTAGAGGCGACCACGGAGATTACCAACCTGGCTGAGCAGCGGGCGCTGGAGAAGGCCGGGTTCACCCGCGAGGGCGTGCTGCGCGGCACCGCGTTCCGCCAGGGGCGATGGCATGACCAGGTGATCTTCAGCGTGCTTCGCGATGAGATCAGGCTGGACGATTGCGCGGCGGCGGACGGCGTTGTCTGAGCCGTTCCTAGAGCGGGGCGCTGGGTTCGAGGACGGTCAGCTCGAGCAGTTCTTGCTCGCTCAGCGCGCCGGGCTGGCGGCGCTGCCGGGCCAGGTCGCCGGCGAGGCGCTGGAGCAGTTCGTTGACCGGCGTCGGTACGCCGAAACGCCTGCCGAGCAGGACAATCTCGCCGTTCAGGTAGTCGCACTCGACGCTGCCCGTGCCCCGGGCGACGCTCTGGAGCGAGGAACTGGCTTGCCACTCGCGTCCCTGCACCGGCTTGCTCGTCACGATGTTCCGTTTCCGGTCACGCATCTCGTCAGCCGAGGCGTGGTCGATCCCGGCCGCCGCGTAGCAGGCGAGGGCCTCCTGGCGCGCCCGGGCCACGACGGCGCTGCCGCTGACGCCGTCGTCACCGAGAACGACCTCGGCGGCGTTGACCAGGTTGTTGAGGAGCTTTGCGTACTTCCATCGCTGGATGTCGCGAGTGGGGTGAGACGAGTACCGGGCTGCCTCGAAGGCGCTGGCGATCTCCTGGGCGGTGGCGTCGACGCCGTGGGGGTAGCGGCCGACGTCCAGGACACCGCGAAGCGGCGACGAGGGCGCCACGACTACGCCGGGTGACAGGTGGGTCCCTGGCGTCAGGACGAGGACGCCGTAGACGTGCGGGAACATCCGCAGCGCCGCCCGTTCGTTCTCGACGCCGTTTTGGACACAGGCGATGGGGGTGCCGGGGCGGGCCAGATCGGCGAGCGTCCCGACCGCGGCCGGGGTGTGGTGGCTCTTCATCGCGAGCAAGACGATGTCATCGGCGCCGAACTCGAGTCGGCAGGGGTGATCGACCACCGGGAGGCGCGAGACGGTCGGCCCCTCTGGGGTGTCGACGCGCAGCCCGTGGGCGGCGATCGCCTCGTAGTGGCGGCCGCGGGCTACGGCGACGACATCGTGGCCCGCCTCGAACAAGCCGGCGGCGAGTGGCCCGCCGATCGCTCCCACGCCATAGACAATGAACCGGGTCACGTCTTCGTCTCCGCCGCCTAGGTCAAGTCCCCCAGCTCCAGGTCTGCTGGAAGTACTGTACGGGGCCCTTGCACCTGGTGGTCATGGCGTATCCGCCGAACAGCACCGCGTTGCCGGTGGCCGCGTCATAGGCCATCGCACCCGCGGCCCGGCCGCTCGGGCTGTTCGCCGGGAATGGCCGGGTCCAGTTCGTGCCGTCCCAGGTCCAGGTGTCATGGAGGCCGACTCCGCCGAACAGCACCACGGTGCCGTTGGCCGCGTCGTAGGTCATCTGGGGAAGACCCGCGCCGACGGGCGCGTCGCCGGGTTCAGCTTGGTCCAGGTCAGCGCCTGCTGCGGCGCGGCCGACGCGACCGCCGGGGCAACCGCACCCAGCACGCTCACCGCGGCCAGGACAGCGGCACCCGCCTTCAGCGCGCGCCACCGGCCAGACCCTGCCACCCGCCGGACCCTGGTCATCCGCATCGAGACCTCCGCATCCGCGCACCGCCCCCGGCGCATTCTGGTCCCGAACATTAGACGCCGAGAACGACAAGCACGTTGACAAATCATGGACAACCCGGCGCGACGGAGGCCCGGGACCAGCGAGGCGTCCAGATGACTGAGCTCCGGACAGCCCCGGCTTACCTGCGCCACTAGGGGCAGCAGAAGCGGCGGTCAATTAACGTGGAGGCTTTTCCGCAAATAGGACTGAGAAGTCTCCAAGCTAATTGGATCATCGAGGTGGGGGTTGAATCTCCAGCTGGTGGAGGTCGCACACTTCTGTGTCATGGACGACGACGGGAGCGTGCGGCTGACGATCGGGCAACTGGCCAGCCGGACAGGCCTGGCCGTCCGCACCATCCGGTACTGGTCGGATATCGGCGCCGTGCCGCCCGCCGGGCGCAGCCCGGGCGGGCACCGGTTGTACGACGCCGAGTCGGTCGCCCGGCTGGAGCTGGTCCGGACCCTGCGCGAGCTGGGCCTGGGCCTGGACGAGGTGCACAGCGTGCTGGCCCGGGAGGCCACCGTCGCCGATGTAGCGGCCGCCCACGTCGCGGCGCTGGACGCGCAGATCCGCTCGCTGCGGCTGACCCGCGCAGTACTCAGCGCCGTGGCCGGGCGGCATCCCGGTACCGAGGAGATGACACTGATGAACCAACTGGCCCGGCTGTCCGCCGGCGAACGCGGGCAGATCATCGACGACTTCATCGCCGAAGTCTTCACTGGACTGGACGCCGACCCGAAGCTGAAGGAAAAGCTCCAGCTCACCACCCCCGAGCTACCGGAAGACCCGACTCCGGAGCAGGTCAGCGCCTGGGTGGAGCTGGCGGAACTGGTGCAGGACCCGGTCTTCCGGGGGCGGATGCGGACGATGGCCGAATATCACGCCGCGGGCAGCGCGCCGGACGGCGCTCCGGGCGGTGCGGCTCCGCAGGCGGGAGTGCTGCCGGGGTTCACGCAGAAGATGACCGCCCTCGTCGGCGAGGCCCGTCGGCGCGGCATCGTGCCGGATTCGCCGGACGCGGCGCACGTCGTGGCCAAGCTCCTCGGCGGAGGCGATGAGGCGCGCCGCGCCTACGTCCGCAAAAGGCTTGGTGTCGGCGTGGACAGCCATTCCGACCGTTATCACCAGCTGATCGCCGTGATCAACGGGCAGCAGCCGCGACCTAGCCACACCCCGGACCTGGAGTGGCTGATCGCGGCCCTCGACAGCCATCCGGGGTGACCGGTCGCCTCCCGGAGCGCGGGCAGGTCCTGGACATCGGCTGCGGGTGCGGCGTGCCGGTGGCCCGGGATCTTGCCGCCGCCGGGTACCAGGTCACCGGCGTGGACATCAGCGACGTCCAGGTCGAGCGCGCCCTCCGGCTGGCTGCTGGCCGGCACCGGGCACGACGCCTGGACCGGCACCGAGGACAACTGGCTCGGCGGAGCCGCCACGATGTGGCGGAGCCCACGCCGACGCCGCGACTTACGGTCCTGGTTGTGCCAGGCGGGCCTGGAGATCACCGGCCAGGATTTCGTGCCCGAAGGTGACAGCGGCCACGCGCTGTTCTGGGCGCGCGGCGGCGAGCGGGCTTAGCCGCGCCGCTTGGGACTGCCGAGCAGCCCGGCGCCCGCGATGAGAACCAGGACCAGTCCGACACCCACCAAGACGGCCAGGTGGCTCCAAACAATGTTCATCGATTGTCACCCGCCTTTCGCTGGTCGAGGCCTGTGCCTCTGTTGCAACCGCTGACTGGATCCATTCTTGGACTGTTTTCCCCGGCCGCAGTTCCGGTAAACCGGCGCCCGTTCTTGCGGCCGTAGCTGTGGCCCCAGCTTGGCCAGCCTGACCAGCGAAAAACCGCCGAAGTCCGGTCATAGAGACCCGGTCGCCTAGCCTGGGGCCGTGGTCGTCCACGAGCTCTCGCGTATGGACGCACGCCGCATCGCGGTGCGCGCCCAGCTGCTGGACAGCGCGCGGCCGGCCGAGTTGACGGAGGTGGTGCGCCGCCTGACGCTGCTCCAGATCGACCCGACCGCGGCCGTCGCGCCGAGCGCCGACCTGGTGGCCTGGAGCCGCCTCGGGCCGCGGTACTCGCCCGCTGAGCTGGACGCCGCGCTGGAAGACGGCACCCTGCTCGAACTGCGAGCCATGATCCGGCCCCGCGAAGACCTGGCGCTGTACCGCGCGGACATGGCCGAATGGCCCGGGCCCGGGAAACTGCGTGACTGGCAGGTGTACCAGGCCGACTGGGTGCGAGCCAACGACGCCTGCCGCCGGGACATCCTGGAACGGCTCGAGGCCCAGGGGCCGCTTCCGTCCCGCGATCTTCCGGACAAATGCCAGGTGCCGTGGGCATCCACGGGGTGGACCAACCAGCGCAACGTCACCCAGTTGCTCGACTTCATGGTGCGGCGCGGCGAGGTCGCGACCGCCGGGCGCCGCGGCCGCGACCGGCTGTGGGACCTGGCGGCCCGGGTCTATCCCGACGACCCGGTGGTCCCCGTGGACGAGGCGCTGCGCGTCCGCAACGAGCGGCGGCTGCGCGCCCTGGGCATCGCCCGGGCCCGCGGCCCGGAGTGCCCGGTCGAGCCCATGGACGTGGGCGAGGCGGGTGAGGCCGCGGTCGTCGAGGGGGTCACGGGCCGGTGGCGGGTCGATCCCGCGCAACTCGGCCAGCCATTCTCCGGGCGTGCGGCCTTGCTCTCGCCCTTCGACCGGCTCATTCATGACCGCAAGCGCACCGTGGAGCTGTTCGAGCTTGACTACCAGCTCGAGATGTACAAGCCGGCCGCCAAGCGCCGCTGGGGATACTTCGCCCTGCCGGTCCTGTACGGCGACCGGCTGGTGGGCAAGCTGGACGCCACCGCGGACCGGGCCGCCGGGGTGCTCCGCGTCGCCGCGCTGCACCAGGACGTGGACTTCAGCCCGGCCATGACCGCTGCGGTCGACCGTGAGATCGCGGACCTGGCCCGCTGGCTCGGGCTGGATCTCGGGTTACCGTACCGCGGCTAGTGCGGCTAATTCACTACCCGGCGCTCAGGATCTGCTCGCGGAGGATGTCGGCGTGCCCGCAGTGCTGGGCGAACTCGCGCAGCGCGTGCAGGTAGACCCAGCGCAACGGCAGCGGTCCCAGGCGGTGCCCGCGCAGCACGTCGTCCAGGCCCAGGCCGGCCGCGGCCCGGCGGGATGCCTCGCACGCCTCGGCGTGCGCGCGGCGGACCGACTCGATGGTGTCGGCCTCAGTGAGGGTGAACGCATCGGCCGCGCTCGGCGGCAGGCCCATCTCCTGGCGCGGCCGCCCGGTCACCGCCTCGCCGAACCACACGCGCTCGGCAAAGGTGGCGTGCTTGACCAGGCCCAGCAGCGTCGTGCGGGACGGCACGAGCGAGCGGCGGGCCTGCTCCTCGGTCAGGCCGTCGAGGCACCCGTGCAGGGCCGCCCGGTGCTCATCGAGGAACGTGTCCAGCTGCGTTCTGAGCGGCTCGCCGGTCACTTCGAGGGTCGTCGGCCCGTGTTGCGTGGTCACGACGGGAGTATCGCTGCCGCCGGGCACCGGTTCAACGCCGGGGTGACCGCGGGATCTCCGGCGGCGCGCCCCGGAATGACGTACCCGTGTGCTGGACTGGCCCGCATGGAGCGTTCCCGATATCTCGAATGTCTCGCGTCCGACTTCGCGCGCCTGCGCGCCGTCGCGCCCATCGACCAGTCCGCGGCCGTGCCCACCTGCCCCGGCTGGACCGTCGCCGACCTGACCCGCCACGTCGGCGAGGTGTACCTGCACAAGACCCTGGCCATCCGCGAGGGCGCCGAGCCCGAGCCATGGCCGCCGCCCGGGCTGGCCGCCGAGGAGCCGCTCGCGCTGCTCGACCGGGCGTACGACGGGCTGCTCGCCGAGCTGACCAGCCGGCGGCCCGAGGACCCGGCCGGCTCGTGGTACGCCGCGGACCCGACGGTGGGCTTCTGGGTCCGGCGGATGGCGCAGGAGACGGTCATCCACCGCATCGACGCCGAGCTCGGCACCGGGCAGCCGGTCGCGCCGGTGCCGGACGACCTCGCCGCCGACGGTACCGACGAGCTGCTCAAGGTCTTCCTGGCCTACGGCGTGGCGGAGTGGGGCGACTACTTCACCGAGGCCCTGGCCGCCTCGCCGGGCCGGGCGTACATCGTGCGCGCCGACGGCGCGGCCTGGCGGGTCCGGACCGGCCCGGGGCGGGTCGATGTCACGGACGGGGCGGGCGACGAGCCGGCCGACGTGACGGTGAGCGGGCCGCCGGCCGCGGTGCTGCGCTGGGTGTGGAACCGGGAAGCCCCCGGCGAGCCGAGCGGCGTGACCGTCGAGGGCCCCCCGGAAGCGCTCGACGAACTGCGGCGCTGCATCACCATCGCGACGCAGTGAACGCCCCTTAGCGCGGCCCGCCCGCCCGCGGCGCGCAACGACCCGGGCTGACCTGGTACGGCCGGATTCGCTAGCCTGCCGCCATGCACGTACCCACCGGCGCCCCGCGCATCGATGTCCTGCTCGACGGCTTCGGCATCAACACCAGCGCCGGGCTGGCCGCCATGTGCGAGGTCGTCCTCATCGAGGGAGCCGACGCCGGCGGCCGGCCGACGCGGATCCTCGTCGACCCGGCGCACGTGGGCCGGCGGACGTTCCTGCTCGAGGCGCTGGCGGCCCAGGGGCTCACGCCGGGCGACATCGACCTGGTCGTGCTGACCCACGCGCACTGGGACCACGTCCAGAACGTCGACCTGTTCGCGCATGCCCCGGTGTACCTGCACCCGGACGAGCTGCGTTACTGCCAGCGGCCGCATCCCAACGACTGGGCCACCCCGGCCTGGACCTGGGACGTCCTCGGGCGGATGCAGGTACGCGAGATCAGCGAGGGGGAGGAGCTGATCCCGGGGGTCAGCGTGGTGCACCTGGCTGGCCACTCGGCGGGCAGCATCGGCGTCACCGTGCGCAACGAGGAGGGCCTGTCGCTGGTCTCCGGCGACGCCCTGCACTACGCCAGCGTCGCGCTCAACCGGCAGCCCCCGCTCGTGTTCTGGGACGCGGCCCAGGCGCAGGCCAGCATCGACCGGGCCGTCACGATGGCGGACGTGATCTACCCGGGGCACGACCAGCCGTTCCGGCTGACCGCTGACCGGCAGGTCGACTACCTGCGCCCGTTCCGTCTCACGATCACCGGTACGCTGGCCGACCGCCCCGGCCTCAGTTTCTCCGGCAAGACCCGTGACCCGTGGGTCATGCCCGGCATCGAGGACCAGCCCCGGCTCGGCCCGCGCTGAGGCGAGGAGCGGCTAGCCGGAGACCGGCAGGTCGTACCAGAGGCCGCCGTTGAGGTTGAGGGCGTTGCCGCGGGCCTGGCCCGGGGCGCTGTCGCCGATGTAGGTGTACAGCGGGTGCCCGTCGTAGGTGGCCTGCAGCGAGCCGTCGGCGCGGCGGATCGTGCCGATCGTGCCGGTGACGCCCGGCCCGGCGGTGACCGGGCCCTTGACCGGCGGCCAGTAGGCCGCGCAGGAGCCGTAGCACTTCGAGGCCTTCGCGCTGTCCGGCGCGAACAGGTACAGCGTGAACCCCTTGGCGTTGGTCAGCACCCGGGACCCGCCGATGGTCGCGGCCCGCAGCGTGCCGCCGGAGGCGGAGGGCTGCGGGGCGCCGGCCGTGGCCAGCCCGACGATGAGCAGCACCAGCGCCACGACGGTCAGCCCGGCTGCCCCCCGGGCCGCGGTCGGCCTGGCCGCCTCGACGCGCGCCGCGACGCGGGCCGCCGGCCCGCGGAACGCACCGCGACGGCCCGGCATGAGACTGTACGCGGCCAGGACGGCGAACGCCGCCACCTCGAGCAGCCCGGCCACGATCCCGGCCGTCGTGCGGACCTCGCGGAACCCGAACAGGCCGACCCAGACCGACAGCAGGTAGCCGCCCAGGGTGGACAGCGCGAACAGCGCGCCCGCGGCCGCGGCGAGCCGGCGGCCGGACAGGGCGACGGCGACGGCCAGCCCGAACGCCGCGATCACCTGCAGCAGGAACAGCCACCCGATCGTGGGCAGGTTCCGGAATCCGGTCAGGTAGAGGTCCAGGTGCATGGCGCCGGTCGCGATGAGCAGCCCGGCCCCGGCCAGCCGCAGCCCGGGGCGTAGCCACCGGGCCCCGGCCGGTATGTCGGTCGTCGTTCTCGCCTTAGGGGTCCCAACGCTCGTCATACCTCTGCACACGGCGCCGCCGGCGTGTCGGTTCAGTCTGATCAAGGACTGTCAGTAGCGGGTGATAGACAGGCCGTGCCGGCTGTGCCCGGTACGGCCTGCTGTGCCCGGTTAGGAAGGGATCGATGAGCATCAAGGTCGCAAGCCTGCTGCGGCCGACGCCGTTCGGCCTGGAGGCGCGGTTCAGTGAGCAGATCGACGGTCGCATCTGGTGGCACCACGTGGGGGTGGCCGCCTTTACCGATGAAGGGGAGCCGGTGATCATCGGAGGGAAGGGGCCCGGCCGCGGCAACTACCGGCTCGTGCTGGCCAGCGGCTACCGCAACTACGGCGGCCTGGTGAACGCCGGCACGGGCGTGGCGGACGACGACTTCGCCGACCCGGTGCTGGGGACGCTGGGCCGCCAGCCGCCCCGCCACCTGCTGGAGCTCAGCGGCGCGCTGGTCATCCGGTTCAACCCGCGCCAGCTCGCCGAGTGGGTGGACGACGTGATCAGCGACGCCCTGCGGCTGGGCGGGGCCATGGACGACCAGGCCCGCGCCTACGCCCAGAAGATGGCGCCGTTCACCACGCTCACCGATGAGGAACTGGCCGCTCTGGACGCGGTCCCCGGCGACCAGGCCGGATGCTTACCGGCCCGGGCCGCGGTCGGCCCGGGCCGGTAAGGCCCCATGGATCCAAGGTGGCGTGGCTCTAAGGTGCCCCGTGGAGCTAGAGCCCGCAGGCGGCGGCGACCGCCTGCGCGGCTGCCTCCCGGTTACCCGCAGCGGGGATGCCGGGCCGCTCGAAGTCGTTCATGTAGATGTCGGCGGCCTGCGTCGCGCTGGTCGCGGCGTTCAGGGCCGGGAGATACGCGGACCACTGCTGGTTGTAACTCAGCAGCGCGTTGAGCTGGGTCTGCAGGTCAGCCGAGACGTTGCCGGTGACGAACCCGGACGGCAGCGGCGTCCAGCCGATCAGCCCGCCGCCGCCGGAGCCGGCCGATTCCGGGTCGCCCTGGGACTCCTGGTAGATGTTCCCGGCGATGCCGGCGGCCGCGAGGCCGGTGTAGCCGTGCGAGGTCAGGAAGCTGACGATCGCGGCGTAGTGGGCGGGGACCATCCCCGCGGCGCTGGCCGAGCACGTCACCGCGGCCGCCGCGGGCGACGACGGGGACTGCCCGGTGAGCGGCGCGGCCGACGCCGGGGCAGCGGCCGCGAGCACGCCGGCCACGGCGAGGGCCGGGGCGGCTGCCCCCGCCCACCGGGCCGCGCGGCGGATCTGGACGGGGCGGCGCGGCCGCCCCGGCTGGCTGGTCTTGCTGTTGTCTTCGCTACGGGTAAGTCCCGACCTCACGAACCTGCCTTAATCCGGACCGTGCCCGGCTACTCAGCAACCTGCGCCTCTCGCCGGGCCTGACGATTTACTTCACGGGGCAGCCTGGCCCAGACATTCGGCTCACGACCGGCGAATTCCGGTAAATAGCTCACGCGGACTACGGAGGGGAAGAACTCCGCTAAGCAGGCAGGTATCCCGGCCCGGCAAGGGCTGCCGCCGCGATCCGCCACGGGCAGGTACGTCCAGGTCAGGGGCGTATATGGCCTATTTGGATGATCTGCGGGCCAGCAGGGTGATCAGGTCGAAGACCACGGTCGCCGCCGCGATCGCGGTGATCTCGCCGTGGTCGTAGGGCGGGGCCACCTCGACCACGTCGGCGCTGACCAGGTTGATATCGGTCAGGCCGCGGAGCACGCGCAGCAACTCGCGGCTGCTGAGGCCGCCGGCCTCGGGCGTCCCCGTGCCCGGGGCGAACGAGGGATCGAGCACGTCGATGTCGAGGGACAGGTAGACCGGCAGGTCCCCGACGCGCTCGGTGATGGCCTCGATCGTGCCGCGCACGCCAAGATCGTCGATGTCGGAGGCCCGGATGGTCCGGAACCCGAACCGCTTGTCGTCGTCGAGGTCGGCCTGGCCGTAGATCGGCCCGCGGATGCCGATGTGGATCGAGTGCTCCTCGACCAGCAGGTTCTCCTCGAATGCCCGCCGGAAGATCGTGCCGTGCGTGACCGGCGCGTTGAAGTAGGTGTCCCAGGTATCCAGGTGCGCGTCGAAGTGCACCAGCGCGACCGGGCCGTGCTCGCGGGCGACCGAGCGGAGCATCGGCAGCGCGACCGTGTGGTCGCCGCCGACCGCGATGATCTTCCGGTCGCCGTGCAGCAGTTCGCCGGCGTGCCCGGCGATCTGGTCCATGGCCGCGTCGATGGCGAACGGGGTCACCGGCACGTCGCCGGCGTCGACCACCTGGATCTCGCTGAACGGGCTGCAGTCCAGCTCGACGTGGTGACCGGGCCGCAGGTGCCGCGACGCCTGGCGGACGCCCATCGGGCCGAACCGCGCTCCCGGGCGGTAGGAGGTCCCGTTGTCGAACGGCACCCCGAGCACGGCCACGTCGTAGTCGGAGACCCGGTCGATCTCCGGTACCCGGGCGAAGGCGGACGAGCCCGCGAACCGCGGCACCTTCCGCCCGTCGACGGGTCCGACTGGCTCGCTGGCCCTGTCCTGCGGCATGATCTGCTCTCCCTGGTGCGCGGATGGTGCGTTCAGGCTCGTGTCCGGGTGACTCCGCCGCTGGGCTGGAGGACCTGCCCGACGACCGCGGTCGAGGCCGGCCCGGCCAGGTAGGACACGGCCGCGGCGATGTCCTCCGGCTGGGCCAGGCGCCGAATCGGGACCTCGTCACGGTACCGCTGGCGCATCTCCTCCAGCGAGATGCCCGCGTCGGCGGCGTCGACCCGGAGTTGCTCGGTGTCGATGTAGGACGGGGCGATGGCGTTGGCCAGGATGCCCTGCGGGCCCAGTTCCCGGCCCAGGCCCTTGGCCAGCGCGATCAGCCCGGCCTTGGATGCCGCGTACGCGGTGGCGTTCGGGTATCCGATCACGCCCCAGCCTGACGCGATGATCACGATGCGGCCGTGGCCGCGGGCGCGCATGCCGGGGATGACGGCCTGGATGAGCCGGAAGTGCCCGGACAGGTTCACGTCCACCTGGCGCCACCACTCGTCGGGCTGAGCCTCGAGGAACGGGCTCATGGCCATGGCCGCGGCGTTGGCCACCAGGATCTGCACCGGGCCGAGCCGCTCGGCGACCGCGCGGGCCAAGGCGGGCCCGGCGCCCGGGTCCGCGATGTCCGCGGGCACGGCCACGCCGCCGATGCGCCCGGCCAGGTCGCGGAGCCGGCCGTCGTCCGCGATGTCGTTCACCGCCACCCGGTACCCGTCGGCGGCCAGCCGCAGCGCGGTCGCGTGGCCCAGGCCCTGGGCGGCCCCGGTGACCAGGGCCACGGCGCCGCCCGGCGCCTCGGTCGCGGTCGTGGTCACGTCAGATCACCGCCCCGGCGTTAGGCGAGAGGACCTCGCCGCAGTACATCGACCCCTCGGTGGCCAGGTAGTACACCGCGTCCGCGATCTCCCGCGGGGTGACCAGCCGGCCGAGCGGGAGCGTGGCCAGGTAGTCCGGCTTGCGCCACAGCGAGTCCGCGGCCAGCAGCGGGGTGTCGGTCGGGCCCGGCGCGACCGCGTTGATCCGGATATCGGTGTCCGCGACCTCCAGGGCCAGCGACTTGACCAGGCCCAGGACTGCGCCCTTGGCCGCCACGTAGTGCAGGTCGGTGGCGCTGCCGGCCAGCGCGAGCTCGGAGGAGATGGCCACGATCACCCCCTGGCGCCGGTCCAGCATGTGCGGCAGGACGGCCGCGCAGGTGTGCACTGTGCCGCCGAGGATGACCGCGAGCATCCGGTCCCACTGCGCGCCGGTGATCTCGGCGACGTCGATCCCCTCCTCGTAGTACCCGGCCGCGCTGACCGCGAGGTCGACCTGGCCGAACCGCGCGGCGACCGCGTCCACCGCGGCCGCTACCGCGGCCCGGTCGGTGACGTCGACCCGGGCGGGCAGGTCGGTGTCGGAGTCGTTGAGGTCCAGGCCCGCCGTGCGCCAGCCGTGCTCGCGCAGCAGCCGGGCGCACGCCGCGCCGATCCCGCTGGCGGCGCCGGTGACGACCGCGACCGGCCCGGGGCCGTCCGGCGTCACGCGTCGTCCCCCTCGGTCAGCAGCGGCGCCGCGGTCGCCGCGGGCGCCGTGCGGGCCGTCCGCGCCGCCTGCACGGCGGGGGAGCCCGGCCGGAAGGACCACAGGCAGATCAGCACGCCGAGCACGCCGAGGATGCCGGTCATGAGGAGGCTGCCCCAGTTCAGGTACCACTCGCTGTTCACCGACCGGGGCCAGAGCAGGTTGACGATCTCGGCCGTCAGCCAGACCGCGGCGATGCCGGTGATCAGCCGGATCGACCGCTCGCCCCAGGAGCCGTCCCGGGGCTCTGCTTGCCCTAGGGGGGACGACCCCCCTTCAACCCCCCGCCGCGGAGCAAGCTCCGCGATCTTAGGCCTGCGCCACTGCTGGTAGCCGAGAGCCAGGATCGGCAGGTAGTAGGACAGGATGAAGCCGAACGCGGAGAACGACACGAGCAGCGCGAAGACCTTGGACGCGCCGGCGAAGATCAGCGCCCCGGCGATCACGATGGTCAGGGCGATCGCGTACCGGGGCAGGTTCTCCCGCCCGGACAGCTTGCCGAGCAGCTTGGTCCCCGGCAGCATCCGGTCGCGCGCGCTGGCCCAGATCGCGCGGGTCACCGCGGTCTGCACGGCGATCATGCTGGAGGTGAACCCGACGGCCAGCGCGATCAGCAGGGTCCGACCGGCCCCCGACCCGAAGGCGTGCTCCAGGGTCGTGGCCACCGGGTTGGTGTCCTTGCCGGAGACCGCCGCGCCCATGTCCGGGATCGCGAGCACGATGCCCAGGCAGGCCACGATGACCAGTACCCCGCCGACCGCGAGCGACAGCACCACGGCCTTGGGCAGCACCTTGCGGGACTCCTTGACCTCCTCGCCGATCGACGCGGCGGCCTCGAATCCGATGAACGAGTACGCGATGTAGGCCACCGGCAGCAGGAACGGGCCGATCAGCCAGCGAGCTCCGTGCCCGGTGCCCGCGGCGGTGAAAATGATCGACAGCGGGTTGATGTGGTGGAAGATCAGCAGGCTGAGGCCGATCCCGGCGGACGCGACCAGCTCGCAGGCCAGCGCGACGTAGATGAGGAACTTCAGGGCCCGCCCGCCGAGCAGGTTCGCGCCCGAGCCGAACAGCAGGACGCCGATGGCCACGAGTTCCACGGCGATCTGGGAGGGCGCGCTCACGCCCGCGGCGCCCAGGATGTACGGGGACGCGGTGATCGGCAGGACGGCCAGCGTCAGAGTCAGCCCCCACATGTACGCCCAGCCGGTGAACCACCCGTACCGGGGGCCGATCAGCTCGCGCGACCAGGCGTAGACGCTGCCCTGCAGCGGCCACCGGGAGACCAGGTTCCCGAACACGCCGCACACGAACAGCTGCCCGACCAGCACGAGCGGGAACGCCCACAGGAACGCCGGGCCGGCCGCGACCAGGCCGATCGCGAACACGGTGTAGATGCCGACGATCGGCGAGAGGTCGGCGAACGACAGCGCGAACGCCGAGCGCAGCCGGAAGTCGCGGACCGGCGCTCTCGCCGCGTCCTCGGAAACCGAGGTCTCGGTCATGTGGTCCCCCTTCTCAGGTCAGTCCGGGCGGGCGACCCAGTAGGCCTCGGCGGGCCGGACGGGTTGCGGGCAGGTCCGCGGGGCCAGGCCCAGCGACCCGGCGTGCTCGGCCACCTCGCCCAGCGTGGTGATCCACAGGCCGGGCAGCGCCTTCATCCGCTCGACCAGGCGGTCCAGGGCCTCGGCCCGGGCCGGCCGGCCGGACAGGAACGGGTGGCAGCACAGCACGAACGCGGCGCCGAGCCGGTGCATCGCCTCGAGCTCGAGGGTCCAGATCTCCAGGGCCTTGGCCGGGCTCTCGATCACCCCCGAGCCGATCAGCGCGGGCAGGAACGCGTACTGCTCCCAGTCGTCGAGCCCCCACGACACCGGCACCTCGACCAGCGTGGCGGCGCCCGGCTGCTCGCCGGTGGCCAGGACGTACGGGTGGTCGGAGTCCATCAGGCTGGAGTCGTACCGGAACCCGCGCTCGGCCAGCAGCCCGGGCGTGTGGTAGTTCATCTCCCACATCGGCGCGCGGTAGCCGGCCGGGCGGACCCCGGCCACGTCGCGCAGCGCCCGCAGGCCGAGGTCGAGCATGTCGGCCTCGGTCTTGGCGTCCATGCCGATCGTGTTCTCATGGAAGTAGCTGTGGTGGGCGATCTCGTGCCCCGCCTCGGCGATCTGGCACACGATCAGCGGGTAGCGTTCCGCCGAGTAGCCGGGCACGAAGAACGTGGCCCGGATGTCGTGCCGGCGCAGCAGGGCCAGGATGCGGGGCACGCCCACCAGCGGCCCGTAGGACTGGTGGCTCATCGGGGTCATCCGGTGGATCGACGAGATGTCGGTGGTCAGCACGGCCGACTCGGCGTCCATGTCGAACGTCAGGCAGGCCGCCGCGGTGTATCCCGCGGGCCAGGAGATGGCGGCCGGGGGAGTCGCGCTGCTGGCCAGGTCCGCGCCGGTCATCACAGCCTCCCGGCCGCGCTGGGCACCGGTTCACCCCGCGGGGTGTCGCGCAGGGTCCCGGTCTGCAGCCAGCGGATCCCGGCGTAGACGACCAGGCCGACCACGAACCCGACCCCGAACGCTATGTCCCCGCCCTGCAGCCAGTGCGAGGCGGCCGGCCCCACGTACAGCGAGGTGTCCATGAACGGCGTCGCCGCGCCGAAGCCGGCCAGCAGCGCGATCAGCGCGTCCCAGCCCGGCTTGGGCGTCCCGGACACCACGTCCTGGACGTCCATCACGCCACGCTTGCGCCACCAGTCGACCATCTGGACGGCCGCGAACGGTGGCACCCAGTACGTGATGAACAGCAGGACGTTCTCGAACTTCGTCGCGAGCGTGCCGGTGTTCAGCCAGAGGGTCAGGAAGAAGGCCAGCACCGTGACCACGACCGCGACCACCGGCCGCCGCACCTTGAACCTCGCGGCCTGCAGGGCCAGCGAGCCCGAGTAGTCGTTCATCGCGTTCACGGCCACGGTGCCGATCCAGATCGCGACCAGCGCGAGGCCGCCGAGCAGCCCGCCGCCGAGCAGCGCGCGGATCCCGGCCGAGGTGCCGTTGGTGGCCGCGGACGCGGCGGCCAGGCCCAGGATCTCGATCCAGACCGAGGACAGCACGGTCCCGGCCAGCGTCAGCGCGAAGATAGCCGCGGGCGAGGTGTCCGGCTTCATGTACCGGCTGTACTCCGACGCGTACGCGCCCCAGGACACGACGAAGCTGGCCGCGACCGTGGTCATCAGGATGAACGCGCCGACCTTCGGGCCGCCGTGCACGGTCGCCACCGAATGGAAGTTGCCGATCTGGGCGATCTTCACGGTGATCGCGATGAACATCAGGCCCAGGACGATCGAGCCCCACTGCTCGAAGAGGTGCATCACCTCGTAGCCGAACACGCCGAGCACGCCCTGCATGGCCAGGACGATCAGCAGCCCGATCCAGAACGGGACGTGGATGAGCAGGTGAATGGCCGCGGCGCCGAAAATGGCGTTGACCGCGTCCCAGGCAATGGTGGAAAACCACATCAGCAGGCCCGGGACGACCACGGTCTTCCCGAATTGCAGCCGGGCTAGCGGAAGCTGACCGAGCCCGGTCCGCGGTCCCCAGGTGCACATGGTCGACACCAGCAGGGCGCCGAGCACGGTGCCGAGCACGAGGGCCACGGTGCCGAGCGCGAACCCGAGATTGAGGGCCAGAACCCCGATGAAGAACGCCGCCGGGACCAGGTTGGGCGTGAACCAGACCGTGAAGATGCGGTGAATGCCGCCGTAGCGGTTCTCCGCCGGGATGGGCGCCATCCCGTGCATCTCCAGCGCGATCTGGCCCTCGCGGCTGGGCATCGCTCCCGCGTAGACCGTCGTCTCATCGGGCATCCGTCCGTGCCTCCCCGCCCGCGTCCTCGCCGCAGCTCAGGCATGATCCTTGCCGGTCAGGATAGGGACGCGGCCAGCGCCGAACAATGGGCGCCGGATGCTCCTGTATGCAAAGCTCCCGCCCTGCCCTCATACTGGGGTATCAACGGGCGGGAGCTGGCCGAGTCGGGACGGCGGAGGATGTCGATAACTGTCCGTGAGCTGATGCGGCTCCCGCACCTGCAGATGTCGCTGATCGCGGGCGGCCCGGGGCTGGACCGCGAGGTGAGCTGGGTGCACACCTCGGATCTGCCCAATTCCTGGGAGTGGCACGGGGCCGGCGAGCTGCTGCTGACCAACGGCACCGGGCTGGACGAGACCGAGCCGGTCCAGGTTCGCTTCGTCGAGCGGCTGGCCGAGTCCGGGGCCAGCGGCCTGGCGTTCGGCCTGGGCACCGGCGGGCCGCCGCTGACCGGCGCGGCGTCACGCCGGGCCGAGGAACTGGCCCTGCCGCTGCTGACCGTCCCGTTCAGCGTGCCGTTCACCGCGATCGTGCGCGCGGTGGCCGACGCCAACGACCGCGAGGAATCGCGGCAGCTCTGGCGCGTGGCCCGGCTGTACGAGCTGCTGCGCAGCTCGGTCGCGGCCGGCCGCCCGGGCCCGGAGACGTTCCGGCGGCTGGGTGATGAGCTCGGCGTGCGGCTCTACCTGGTCGACCCGGCCACCGGGCTGTCGCTGTTCGACGACCACGAGGAAACCGTGTACGGCGCCGCGCTCGCGGCCAGCTACGCGGCGCACGGGCACGCGATCCCGGCCATGCTCCGGCTGCGGCTGCCCGACGCCGCGCCCGGTGAGATCTACGCCGTGGCCGTGGCCGTGCCCGGTGGTCATCCGACCGCGCTGGTCGTGGAGCCGATCGGCGACCAGCTGCCGAGCCCGGTCGTGCTGCAGCACGTGGCCGTGGGCGGGGCGCTCGAGCTCGCCCAGCTCACCGCGGGCCAGGAGCGGCAGCGCCGGCTCGGCGCGGACCTGCTGGCCCAGCTCCTGGACCGGCGGATCCACCCCCGGGTGGCCGAGGCCCAGCTCGCGGAGTCCGGGCTGGACCTGGCCTGCTGCGTGCTCGCCGCCGCGCGCAGCGACAACGACGAGACCGGCGCCGAGGTGCACCGCCGCCTGGCCCGGGCCCGCGTCCCGCACCTGCTGCTGCACCGCGATCACGTGCTCTACGTGGTGCTGGCCGACGCGGCCGTCGGCGCGGACCTGCTGGCCACCATGGGCGGCCAGATCGCCGCGCTCGGGACCAGCGACCGGATCAGGGCGGCCGAGCGCCTGCCCGACGCCGCCCAGGAGGCCAGCTGGGCGCTGACCGCCGCCGAGTCCGAGGGCCGGCCCGTGATGCGCTACGGCGACGAGACCGCGATGCTGCTGCCGCGCACCCCGACCGAGGCCCGGGCCCTGGTATCGCGCATCCTGAGCCCGCTGATGAGCCACGACGCCGAGCACGGCACCGGCTACACCGACACGCTGCGGGTCGTGCTGCGCGTCGACCGGTCCTGGCAGCGGGCCGCGGCCGAGCTGCACATCCACAAGCAGACCCTCGGCTACCGGATCCGCCGGATCGAGCAGATCACCGGCCGCGGCCTGACCCGGACCGAGCACATCGCCGAATGGTGGATCGCCCTGCGCGCCCACGACCTCCTCGCGGGCCGCGATCAGCGTTCGTAGCCGCCGCTGAGCTACCTGCCGCCTTGACTAGAACGAGTGCGCGA
>Ga0102924_1000218_pt1 | contig 73493 bp, 63 predicted proteins | sample PaiPotPPM11metaG_FD_80116 | JGI IMG/M metagenome (GOLD analysis project Ga0102924, IMG submission 80116) | Iron sulfur acid spring bacterial and archeal communities from Banff, Canada, to study Microbial Dark Matter (Phase II) - Paint Pots PPM... ...
CCCCCACCCTGCCCTCCCCCGCTTGCGGGGGAGGGTAGGGTGGGGGTGCGCCCCCACGGGGGCCTAAAGGGAAGGCGTATCAGGCCCATGTTGCAGCCAGCTCAAACCGCCGCGGCGGAGTCGTTCGCCAAGGACACGACGACGCAAACCTTCGTCAAGGACGTCATCGAGGAATCCAAGCGCCAGCCAGTGCTGGTCGATTTCTGGGCGCCCTGGTGCGGTCCCTGCAAGCAGCTGACGCCGGTTCTGGAGAAGGCAGTGAAAGCGGCCAAGGGCAAGGTGAAGCTCGTCAAGATGAACATCGACGAGCATCCGGCCATCCCCGGCCAGATGGGCATCCAGTCGATTCCGGCGGTGATCGCGTTCGTCAACGGCCAGCCGGCCGACGGTTTTATGGGGGCGCTGCCGGAAAGCCAGGTGACGGCCTTCCTTGAAAGGCTGACCAAGGACCGCATCGGCGGCGAAGCCAAGGACTTACTCAAGGCCGCCGACGCCGCCCTGGCCGACCGCGACCCCGCCGGCGCCGCCGATCTTTATGCACAGCTTCTAGCCGAAGACAGCGGCAACGTGCACGCGCTCGCCGGTCTGGCGCGCTGTTATGTCGAGACCGGCGCCCTCGACCAGGCGCGGCAAACCCTCGCCATGGTGCCCGAAGCCAAGCGCAACGAGGCGCCGGTCGCCGCGGCGCACGCTGCGCTCGAGCTTGCCGAGCAGGCCAAGACGGTGGGACCCCTTGCCGAGCTCGAGCAGAAGGTCGCAGCCAATCCGCTCGACCATCAGGCGCGCTTCGATCTTGCGCTCGCGCTCAACGGCAAGGGCCGCCGGATGGAAGCGCTCGACCAGTTAATCGCTATCGTCAAGCGCGACCGCAAATGGAATGACGACGGCGCCCGCAAGCAGCTCGTTCAATTTTTCGATGCCTGGGGCGCGACGGATGAAGCCACGGTCGAGGGCCGCAAGCGGCTGTCTTCGATCCTGTTCGCGTAGTGCCGTCGCGCCCTTCGAGGCTTCCCCGATCAAGTCGAGGGTCGCACCTCCAGGGTGACGGAACACGTGGGTGGAGTGCGACATGCCGATAAACACGATCTATCGGGGACCCGACGCTCTGCCGGACGAGATCCCGGTGTTTCCGCTGCCCGGAGCGTTGCTGCTGCCGCGCGGGCAGATGCCGCTCAACATTTTCGAGCCACGCTATCTGGCGATGGTCGACGACGCGTTGCGCTCCGGCAATCGCCTGATCGGCATGATCCAGCCCGATCCCACCCATCCCGGACCCGACCCGAACAAGCCGCACCTGTTCCGGGTGGGCTGCGTGGGACGGATCACGCAATTCGCCGAGAGCGGCGATGGCCGCTATCTCATGCAGCTCACCGGCATCGCGCGTTTCCGCGTCGAGGCGGAGCTTGCCGTCGCCACGCCCTACCGGCAGTGCCGGGTGACCTTCCACCCCTTCATCGACGACTTCACGGCGCGCAAGGGCGAGGACGAGGTCGATCGCAAGGCGCTGTTGAGTGCGCTGTCGCAATTCCTTAAGGCCAACAACCTCAAGGCCGATTGGGAGGGCATCGAGAACGCGCCCAACGAGGCGCTCGTCAACGCGCTGGCGATGATGTCGCCCTACGGCGCCGCGGAGAAACAGGCCATGCTGGAGGCGCCCGACCTGAAAACCCGCGCCGAAATTTTGGTCGCCGTCACCGAGATCGAGCTTGTCAAAAGCAAGACTCCCGGCGAGACGCCCCTGCAGTGATCGCCGTCATTGCGAGGAGCGGAGTGACGAAGCAATCCAGCTCCACGCCGGCGACTGGATTGCTTCGCTTCGCTCGCAATGACGAGGTGGTATAATTCTTTCCTTCAGATCGGAGCCTCCAATGTCCATGCCTCCCGCCGACCGTCCAGCGGGCACCGTCGATCCAAAGCTGCTCGAAATCCTGGTCTGCCCGCTGACCAAGTGTCCGCTCGAATACGACGCGGAGAAGCAGGAACTGATCTCGCGCGCGGCCAAGCTCGCCTATCCGATCCGCGACGGCATCCCGATCATGCTGCCCGAGGAAGCCCGCCGTCTCGATTGAATCCCCCCTCTCCCCGCACGCGGGGAGAGGTGGTAACACGTCGCACATCGCGGGAGGAAAATCGTGATCAAAATCTGGGGGCGGAAAACATCGTCGAACGTGCAGAAGGTGATGTGGGCGATCGGCGAGATCGGCCTGCCGCATGAGCGCATCGACATCGGCGGTCCGTTCGGCAAAAATCGCGAGCCCGCCTATCTGGCGATGAACCCCAACGGATTGGTGCCGACGCTCGAAGAGGACGACGGCTTTCTGTTGTGGGAATCGAACTCGATCGTGCGCTATCTCGCCGCCAAACACCGCGCCGGCATGCTCGAACCGGCCGACCTGCGCACGCGCGCTCTGGCTAGCAAATGGATGGACTGGCAGCTTGCGGTCGCGGGCCCGGCGATTTTCGAATGTTTCTGGGGCCTCATCCGCACGCCACCGGAAAAACGCAATCACGCGGCGATCGAAGAATCGAAAAAGAAGACCACCGGCGCTATGGCCATGATGGACGCGCAATTGGCCAAGACCCAATATCTCGCCGGCGACGCGTTCTCCTACGGCGACATTCCCGTCGGCATCATCGCCTATCGCTTCCGGCAGCTTGTGCCCGAACGCCCGCCGCTTAACCATTTCGAGCGCTGGTACGCGGCGATCTCGGTGCGGCCGGCGTTCAAGGATCACATCGCGGCGGTGCCGCTGACGTAAGCGTTTGTCATCATCCGAGAATGCGGATGATCCAGTATTCGCCGCACGTGAACATGACCTCGGCGCCCCGATTGCCAGATGCCCGCCTTCGCGCATAGGCGCCAACATAAGCCGTGTTTCCCGGATGCGGTGCAGCGCGAAGCGGTGCGCCGCTAATCCGGGATCGTCGCGAACTCGGAGTTCGTAACGATCCCGGTTCTGCAGTGCATCACTTCGCTTGCGCCATAGCGCGTCGAAGACGCGCGTGAACGCGCTATTGCTGCACTGCGCCCGGGAAACGCAGCTATTTTAGCGCCTATGCGCCTTCACGGGCATGACAGCAAAGGCCCTCACTCCGCCGCCGCCCGTGCAGCGCTGGAATGTGCCGACGCGATGTAATCCATCGCCGCCTGCACGCCGCCCTTCTTGTGTGGAATCTTGGCAAGCGCCAGCGCCATCTCGGTCATCGCCAACACGCCCATCAGCCAGCCGTCGTTGATGTCGCCGAGATGGCCGATGCGGAAATATTTTTTGGCGTAGGGGCCAAAGCTCGCGCCATAGGAAATGTTGAACGTCTCCAAGGCCAGGCCGCGGAAGGCGTCGGCGTCGTGGCCATCCGGCAGCAGTACCGCCGTGACGGTCGGCGAATAATATTTCGGATCGCGGCAGAGAATTTCGAGCCCCCAGGCGCGCACGGCCCGGCGCGTCGCTTCGGCAAGCCGCGCATGACGGGCAAAAACGTTGTCGAGGCCTTCCTCGTGCAGCATGTCGATCGACACCGCCAACCCCTGCAGCATCTGCGTCGCCGGCGTATAGGGGAAAAAACCGATCTTGTTCATCGTGAGCATGTCGTCCCACGACCAGAACGATTTCGGCAGCTTCGACGATTTCGCCGCATTGAGCGCCTTGTCGCTGAGCGCATTGAAGGACATGCCGGGCGGCAACATCAGTCCCTTCTGCGCGCCGCCAATGGTGACATCCACACCCCATTCGTCATGGCGGTAATCGGTCGAGGCGAGCGAGGAGATGGTGTCGACCATCAGGAGCGCGGGGTGGCCGGCTGAGTTGATCGCCTTGCGGATCGGCGCGATTGGCGACAGGCAGCCGGTCGCGGTCTCGTTGTGCAGGACGCACACCGCTTTGATCTCGTGCGCCTTGTCCTTGCGCAGGTGCTCCTCGATGGCTGCCGCGTCGGCGCCGGTGCGCCAGTCGCCGGGGATGAATTCCGGCTTGAGCCCGAGGTTTTGCGCCATGACCTTCCACAATGTCGCGAACTGGCCGGTCTCGACCATGAGCACGCGGTCGCCCGGCGAGAGCGTGTTGACCAAAGCCGCCTCCCAGGCGCCGCTGCCGGTCGCGGTATAGATGATGACCGGGTTGGCGGTCTTGAAGATGGTCTTGACGCCGTCGAGGCAGCGCTTGGCGAGCTTGGCGAATTCCGGCCCGCGATGGTCGATGATCGGGGTATCCATCGCCCGCAGCACGCGGTCGGGCAGCGGCGTCGGACCCGGAATTTGCAGGAAGTGGCGCCCGGCGGCGCGCGAGGCATTCTGCGGCATTTTCGGCACTCCTTCGGACAAATTTATCGGCCCCGGCGGCGTCTATCCGAGGGCGCGCTCGGCTTGTCGCGTTGAATAGCGAATGCGACATTGCGGTCAAGTCCGGAAAGACTGTCATGCCATGCGAAGGCGTGGCATCCAGTAAGCTCAAGCCGCAAAGCCAAGGCTTAGGCGTCAGTGCATACTGGATCATCCGCCTGCGCGGATGACGACAAGGCAGTGGGATAACGGAGGAAAGCTTGCCGGCACGGCTGTTGCCAGGGCTCGAAAGAAGCCTCGAACGCCGCCTCAAGGCGGAGCGCGTCGGCGATGTCCGCTTCGACGCCTTTACACGCGGCCGCTATGCAACCGACGCTTCGCACTACCAGATCATGCCGATCGGCGTGGTGACGCCGCGCACGATAGAAGAGGCCGAACGGACGATCGGGATTTGCCGCGCGGAAGGCGTGCCGGTGACGCCGCGCGGTGGCGGAACGTCGCAGGCCGGGCAGACGGTCAACGAAACGCTCGTCATCGACTGCTCGCGCCACCTCGAACGCGTCGTCGCGCTTGACGCCGCCGGCCGGCGCTGCGCGGTCGAGCCGGGCATCGTGCTCGACGAACTCAACCGCGCGCTCAAACCCACAGGTCTGTGGTTTCCGGTCGATATTTCGACCGCCTCGCGCGCCACCATCGGCGGCATGGTGGGCAACAATTCCTGCGGGGCGCGCTCGCTGCGCTACGGCAATACGCGCGAGAATGTGCTCTCAGTCGACGCCGTACTGGCCGACGGCACGCGCGCGCATTTCGGCCGATTGGGCAACGGCAAGACCGATGTGCCGCAGGCGCTGCAACGCGACCTTCTCGCCATCGCCGCGCGCGAGGCAGGTGAGATCGAGCGGCGTTTCCCGAAAGTGCAGCGCCGCGTCGGCGGCTACAATCTCGACGCGCTTGTGCCGGGGCGGAACGACATCAATCTCGCGCATCTCCTCGTCGGCTCCGAAGGCACGCTGGCGTTCACGACCAAAATCGAACTGAAACTCTCGCCGCTCCTTGGCCGCCGCGCGCTGGGCGCCTGCCATTTCGGCAGTTTCCACGAGGCGATGAAGGCCGCGCAGCACATCGTCACGCTGGGGCCGATCGCGGTCGAGCTGATCGACCGCACCATGCTGGAGTTGGCGCGCGACATCGCGATGTACCGGCCCACGGTCGATGCGTTTCTGCGCGGCGATCCGGAGGCGATACTCTTCGTCGAATTTGCCGAAGACGATTGGGACGAGAATCTGCGCCGCCTGAAACGGCTCGGCGCGCTCCTTGGCGATCTCGGCCTCTCCTTCGATAAGAACGGCGCCGAATGGGGCGGAGTGGTCGAGGTGCTCGATCCGAAACTGCAGGCCGGCATCTCCGAGGTGCGCACCGCCGGGCTGAACATCATGATGTCGATGAAGGAGGAGGGCAAACCGGTCTCCTTCGTCGAGGATTGCGCCGTGGCGCTCGAGCATCTTCCCGACTACACGGCGCGGCTGACGGAAATTTTCGAAAAGAACGGCACGCGCGGCACCTGGTACGCGCACGCCGCCGTTGGCTGCCTGCATGTGCGTCCGGTGCTCAACCTGCGGCTCGGCAAGGACGTACGCGCCATGCGCGCCATTGCCGAGGAAGCCTTCGCCATGGTGCGCGACTACAAAGGCTCGCATTCCGGCGAGCACGGCGACGGCATCGTCCGCTCGGAATTCCACGAGAAAATGTTCGGCGCCGATCTGGTGCACGCGTTCGAGGAGGTGAAGGACCGCTTCGATCCGCACGCTCTCTTCAACCCCGGAAAAATCGTTCGCGCGCCGAAATTCGACGACCGCACTCTCCTTCGCTACGGCCCCGATTATCGCGCCGAAGCGATGAAGACCGCGCTCGACTGGTCGGCCTACACGGGCGCGGGCGGCGGTCGCTCTGGCTTTTTGGGCGCGGTCGAAATGTGCAACAACAACGGCGCCTGCCGCGCGCTCTCGGGCGGCGTCATGTGCCCGAGCTACCGCGTCACCCGCGACGAGCGCGACGTGACCCGCGGCCGCGCCAACACGCTCCGCCTCGCCATTACCGGCCAGCTCGGCCCGGACGCATTCACCTCCGACGAGATGGCGGAGACGCTGAAACTCTGCGTCTCCTGCAAGGCCTGCCGCCGCGAATGCCCGACCGGCGTCGACATGGCGCGCATGAAGATCGAAGTTTTGTCGGCGCGGGCGGCGAAGCACGGCCTGTCGCTGCACGACCGGCTGGTCGGCTATCTGCCGCGCTACGCGCCTTATGCGGCGAAAGTGCCCTGGCTGATGAACTTGCGCGACCGATTGCCCGGCGCGGCGAAACTTTCGGAATGGCTCGCGGGCTTTAGCGCGCAGCGGAGCCTGTCAAAATGGCGGTCCGATGTTTTCACTGATTCCGATTCGTCGTGGCCGGGCTTGTCCCGGCCATCCACGTCTTCCGGTCCCGCAAGTCCAAAAGACGTGGATGCCCGGCACATAGGCGAGCGAAGCGACGCCGTCCTTCGGACGGCTATGGCCGGGCATGACGGAAGTGTGAACGGCGAGGTCGTCTTATTCGCCGATACGTTCAATCGCTATTTCGAACGCGAGAACATCGATGCAGCGCTCGCAGTGTTGGCTGCGGCCAGTTATCGGATTCATTTCGCGACGCCAGCCGACGGCGGACGGCCGCTGTGTTGCGGCCGCACCTTCCTCGCGATCGGCAAGGTGGACGAAGCGCGGCGCGAAGCGGAGCGCACGCTTGCGGCGCTTGCGCCCTACGTCGAGCGCGGCATGCCGGTGATCGGTCTTGAGCCGAGCTGCCTGTTCAGCTTTCGTGATGAAATCCCGGCGTTGGTTAAGAGTGATATGACTTGTCAAGTTGCCAGCAACACGCTGTTGTTCGAGGAATTTCTTGCGCGCGAGTCCGCCGCCGGGAAGTTCAATCTCAAGCTCGCGCCGATGAAAAGGCGGGCGTTCCTGCACGGCCACTGCCATCAAAAGTCATTCGACACGATGACGGCCGTCGAAGCGACGCTGAAGCTTATTCCCGATCTTGAGGTCGAAACCATCGAGTCGAGTTGCTGCGGCATGGCCGGCGCCTTCGGCCACCATGCCGACACGATCGGAGTGTCGCGCGCGATGGGCGAGCTGTCATTGCTGCCAGCCGTACGTAAAGCGCCCACCGACGCCATCATTGTTGCCGACGGCACCTCATGCCGGCAGCAAATCCGCGACGGCGCGAGCCGCGAGGCGGTGCATGTCGCTCGCCTGCTGGCGATGAGCCTTAAATGAGCCTTAAGGATCCTGCCTCACCGCTTGCGTCATTTGAAGCTTGCGTCGCGGGCGACGATGTCGCGCCTTCCCGCCGCTCCACCTTAATGATGAAATGCGCGCCACACTTCTTCGAAAAAAATGATGACGCCGGTAATCGCGGCAAGAATCACTATCACCTTGATGATCCAATTTTGCTCTATTGCTTTGACATTATTCTCCAGCCGATCCTTGAATTTGGCGCTGCCAGGGAGCGTGCGGCGATACGGCCGCTCACCCAGGAACGACGCAAGCGCATTGAAAAAGACGCGATGCGCCGGTTCGTTGGCTAGAAAAATATGATTTTTGCCTTCGAGCGGCACAAATTTTGCGTGTGGAATGCCCGCGGCGATTTCCTGACCCAGATAAAACGGGACGCGCATTTCGTCCTTACAGTGAAGCACCAGCGTTGGCGCCTTGATCTTCGGCAGGAGATCGACAACGTCGATTTTCGAGAGCTCAACGATGTATCTTTCCATGATATCGGCCGTCGCACTGACACGCTCGAGATCGTTGAACCAGCGCACCTGTTCGATGGTCGCTCCTGGGATAAATTGCGATGTAAACCACTGCCGGTAGGCATCCTGATCGCTCCCCCAACCTTCGCGGATCAAAGTGCGGTTGAGTTCGACAAACTTCTGCTGCTTCTCGAAATCATCACGATGCAAAAAGCCGCGGGCGTACGAGCCGTAGATGACGAGGTGTGACACGCGTTCGGGGTGCCGAGCTTCGTAAGCAATGGAAATCGGCCCGCCTTGCGATATCCCAACCAGGATGAAGCGTTCCAGGGCGAGTTCGTCGACGATTCGCTCAAGATCGCTCACCCAGTGCTCGAAGGAGATGTCCTTTACATCCCGCTGGGACAATCCGGTTCCACGGCCATCGTAGCGGACCAGCTTGTGCCGATCCGCCAAGCCGAGCACGATATGCCGCCAAACCGGACTGTTCAGATCGTACTGAAGGTGGGTGAGCCAATGTGAAGCGCGGACGATCGGCGTCCCATTGCCGATGACCGAATAGGCCAGCCGGGTTCCGTCCGCCGCGGTGCAGTATTGAATATGTTGATCCATCGCCGCCCGCTGTCGCAGTACCGCAACCCTACGCTCTATAACGTGTCCGGCTCCGGTCGTCGATAAGGGGCCGCGGCGATCATTCCTAGCGCTCCCCCTCCAGCGCGCTCTCGTGCCAGCGGCGCAGCGCCATATAATTGACGAACGCGAGCAGATAAAAAATCGCGATGCCGGCGACGGAGAGCAAGAGCAGCGCCGCGAACATGCGCGGAATGTTGAGGCGGTACTCCGATTCCATGATGCGGAAGGCGAGGCCGGAGCCGGCGCCGGCGGAGCCGGCGGCGATCTCGGCGGCCACCGCGCCAACGAGCGACAGTCCGCCGGCGATGCGCAGGCCGCCGAGCAAATAGGGCAGCGCCGAGGGCAGTTTCAGATTCCACGTCACCTGAATGCGCGAGGCGCCGTAGAGCGAGAACAGGTCGACGAGATTGCGGTCCACCGAATTGAGCCCCAGCGCGGTATTCGCCAGCACCGGAAAGAACGCCACGATCCAGGCGCAGACCAGCACGGCCGTCGGCTGCTGCAAATAAACGAGCAAGAGCGGCGCGATGGCGATGACCGGCGTCACCTGCAGGATGACGGCGTACGGGTAGAGCGAATATTCGACAAACCGCGACTGGTTGAACAGCACCGCCAGCCCGAATCCGCCGATGGCGGCGAGCAAAAATCCCTCCACCGTCGTCTTCAGCGTCTCCAGCAGCGATTGCGACAGCACGGACCAATCGGCGACCAAGGTGCGCAGGACGAGACCGGGCGCGGGCAGCACATAGGGCGGAATGGCTTCGATCCGCACCGCCGCTTCCCAGATCGCTAGCCCCAGCGCCAGGACGATGACCGGCAGCGCGACGCGCAGCGCGCGCTCGCGGGAACGTATCACCAGGCTCTTCACGGCTCGCCTCCCGCCGCCATGGCGCGCGCCAGAGCCTCCGAGGTGCGGCGGCAGAACGCGGCATATTCGGCCGAGGTGCGAAAGTTGGCATCGCGCGGATAGGGTGCGTCGATGGCAAGCTCGGCAAAAACGCGGCCCGGCCGCGCCGCCATCACCGCGATGCGGTTCGACAGGTACACCGACTCGAACACCGAATGGGTGACGAACACCACCGTGGTGCGCAGCGCCTGCCACATCGCCAGGAGATCGTCGTTGAGCTTAAAGCGCGTAATCTCGTCGAGCGCGGCGAACGGCTCGTCCATGAGCAGCAGCGCAGGCTCGGTCACGAGCGCGCGCGCGATGGAGACGCGCATGCGCATGCCGCCCGATAGTTCCCGCGGATAATTGTCCCTGAAATTTTGCAAGCCGACGCGTTCGAGCGCGGCCTCAACGCGCGCGGCGGCCTTGTCCGCGGGCGTGCCGGCAAGCTTGAGCGGCAGCCGCACGTTGTTGAACACATCGGTCCACGGCATCAGCGTCGGCTCCTGGAACACGAAGCCGATGCGGCTGCCGCTTTGCGCCCGCGCCGCCGGCGCCGCCCATTCGACCGCGCCCTGCGTCGGCTCGGTCAATCCGGCGACGATCCGCAATGCGGTCGATTTCCCGCAGCCCGACGGGCCGAGCAGCGACAGAAATTCGCCCGTGCGCACTTCCAGATCAAGACCCGCAAGCGCTTGAGTGCCGTTTGGGAACGTTTTTTCAACACCGCGCAGCGCGGCAAGGGAAGTGGCAGAGTTTGTTGCGGCCGATGACATCGCAGTTTTTCCGTCACCCTGACGTTTCAGGACGACGTTTCATTAGGGCTTCGGCCGCAGATTAAGCCCGACCTTCTTGTCGACGAATTGCAGCGTATAGGCCTTGCGGTAATCGAGGCCGGGCTTGGCCACGCCGGCGCGCACCATCTCGTCGAAAAAGTTTTTCATGCGCACTTCCGTCATCGCGCCGACGCCGAGCGTCAAGGCATCGCCGGAATCGACGATGCCGTATTGCTTCATCTTTGCGACCGAGTACGCCAGCAGGTCGTCGGTCATCTCCGGGTTCTGTTTCTTGATCAGCGCATTGGCCGCCGAATTATCGCGATAGATGTAGTTGTACCAGCCGACGATCGAGGCATCGACGAAGCGCTGAACCAGATCGGGCTTGTTGTCGACGAGATCGCGGCGCGTCTCGATCAGCGTCGAATAGGCGGAAAAGCCTTGATCGGCGAGCAGAAAGACCTTCGGCTTGAAGTGCGCCGCCTTCTCGATGGCGAACGGCTCCGACGTCACGTAGCCCTGCATGGCGCTTTTCTGGTCGGCGAGGAAGGGCTGCGGATTGAACGTGTAGGGCTTGACCTGCGAATCCTTAAAACCGTAATCGGCCTTGAGCCATTGGTAGTAGCTCGCCATTCCCTCCTTGGAGATGAACAGCGTCAGTTTCTTTAGATCCGTGAATTTTTCGATGCCCCGATCGGGGTGCGCGATCAACACCTGCGGGTCCTTCTGGAACAAGGCGGCGACTTCGACGGTCGGCACGTTCTCCGCCACCGCGTCGAACCCCTGCAGCGTATTGGCGGAGAGGAAGAAATCGATCTTGCCGACCGCCAGCAGGATGCGGTTGTTCACGTTCGGCCCACCCGGCACGATCGTGACGTCGAGCCCGTATTTCCGATAGGTGCCATCGGCGAGCGCCTGATAGAAGCCGCCGTGTTCGGCCTCCGCCACCCAGTTGGTGCCGAACGCGACCTTGTCGAGGTTTTGCGCCGATGCGGGCGTTACCGCCGCTGCGGCGCATGCGGCGAGCCCCAGCACCCTTCGTCGAGTCATAGCCACCGGCATCGGTTGCTCCTTTGCATCGGCGACGCGACAATAGGAGAGCCTGGAACGATTGGCGAGTGAACGTTTAAGGTGAGTCCGATGGCGCTGCCCAAGCACAACTGGATTGATATGACTTGGCAGGATATTGCCGGGGCCGGCGGTGCGACGGCGCGCTGGATCGCCGTGCTGCCGCTTGCCGCAGTGGAGCAGCACGGGCCGCACCTGCCGCTCGGCGTCGATACCTACATCGCCGAAGCCTACTTGGCGCGGGTGCAAAAAATCCTGCCCGATGACCTTCCGGTCACCTTCCTGCCGGTACAGCGCATCGGGGTCTCGGCCGAACATCTGTCCTACCCCGGCACGCTGACGTTCTCGTCGACGACCGCAATCGCGGCCTGGACGGAAATCGGCGAGAGCCTGGCGCGGGCGGGGGTGCGCAAGCTCGTTCTCGTCACCAGCCATGGCGGCAACGCGGCGGCCATGGAATTGGTCGCGCGCGACCTGCGCACGCGGCTTGGCATGCTCGCGGTCACCGTGGGCTGGCATAGGTTCGGCTATCCGGACGGCACGTTTTCGGCCGAAGAGAAGAAGCACGGCATCCACGGCAGCGACATCGAGACCTCGCTCATGCTCGCCGTTCTGCCGGAGACGGTGCGCATGGAGAAGGCGCCGAATGCAACGCCCGAGACGATCGCGATGGCGCGCGATTTCAAATGGCTCGGCGCCTACCGGCCGGCCGGTTTTGCCTGGATGACCCAGGACCTGCATCCAAGCGGCGCGGTCGGCGACGCCACGTTAGCAAGCGCGGCGAAGGGCGAGGCGGCTTTGGCGCACGGCGCGACGGCGTTCGTGGAATTACTCCGCGAGGTCGACCGCTTCGACCTCGCGCGGCTTCGCGAGGGGCCGCTGGCGGAGCCGAGCGGTCTCTGAGTCCGTCATTTCGGGGCGCAACTTTCATCCGCCCCCGCGTAGCGTAAGCGAAGCGGGGGAGGGGGACCGCCCGAAGCTCGCGAAAGCGAGCGTAGGGTGGTGGAGGGGGCGTGCAGCCTCAACGCTTGCGCAGGCATCGAACCCTTGCACCCTCCGGCTCGCGGAGCCTTTCATCGGCCGGCGCTTCGCGCCGACCCGGTGACTCTATGCAGGTGGCTTGCTCAAAGCGGAATTCATTGTAGGACGTGATAGTGCAGCGGATCGCTGAGCGCAGATGACGCACAAGCGGTACGGCGGAATACCCTTCCGGTATTCCGCCCTACGGGCTACGGGCTTTTTCAGCGTTCCACAGGGAGAATTATTGCGTTAAAGTGCTCGGCTCATGTAGTCACAATATACTGGAAAATATTATGCGGCTTCGAAAGGCTCAAGTCCGAAACTATCGCGCTATCGTCGACAGCGGCGTCGTTGATCTTGAAGATCGCGTGACTGTATTGATCGGAAAGAACGAGCAGGGAAAGACAACCTTTCTCAAAGCGTTAGGCTCTTCGAACATTGGCATCAAATACGGCCCCAGTGATTTGCCTAATCACTTGCGCGCTGAACTCGAACAACGAAAGGCATCCGATATCCCTGTAGTCACTTTGTGGTTGGCTCCGGAGCCTTCAGATAAAGCTGTGGCAGGAGACCTGATTCCGAACTTCGAAACCGTTGAAACTATCAAAGTTACCAAATTTTATGACGCGAATCGCGTGCTTGTCGTTGTCAGAGACAAAGGAGTGGAGGAGCCACTAACATTCAAACTACCAAATATTTGCCCACAAATCGAAGCGTTTCAGAAAAGTGTAAAAGAGCTGAGGGAAAAATTTGGCCAGGACGCGGAACGGCTTCCGGGTTTTAAGCCTCACTTTGCACAAGCACAAAGTCTCATAGACGACTTCGTGAAGGCGGACTTTGACAATGTCGAACAGATTGAAAATCTAATCAGAACGTTTGCGACCGGACTAACTAGCGTCCCTGGACAAGATGTGGCGATTCAAGAAGAGATTACAGCGACAGTTCGAGAAGTTGAGAAGACGCACGCGAACATACGGCAATTACTGCAGAATGAACCGCAAAAGGCATTCGACGGACTGACACCGCAATTCATTTTCCATAGCACCTCTGTGGATAAGATTCCCAATGAAGTGAACATTGCAGAGTTTGTAAAGAACCCGGATGGTACCTCGAAGGGTATGGCGAATTTATGTCGAGTCGCCGGATTAACGACGGCAAAAATCCAGGAGTTGGCGAATTCCTCCGACACGGCGACTCGGGAAACGTTCGAGGATCACTATAAGGCCAACGTGTCTGGCGGAATCAACGAATATTGGACGCAGGAATCCTACCAGGTTCATTTCAGATTCGATATGCAGCGAATGTCGGTGTCTATTAGCGACAGCACATACAGTCCTCGAATTCCTCCTCTTGAGAGAAGTGACGGATTCCAGTGGTACCTTTCCTTTTACGCGGCGCTACTTAGCGAGGTTAGTAACGCCCAGCCCGTGGTTTTTGCTCTCGACAATCCAGGCTTGGAGCTTCATGCCGATGGACAGCGGGACATAAAGCGGGTTTTGGAAGAGAAGCTACCTCCTGAGGCGCAAGTAATCTATGTTACTCACTCACCAGCAATGATTGATCCATTCAAATTGGAACAGGTCCGGCACGTTGAGCTAAAGGCCGATAAACTCGGTACAAAGGTCACACGATTGGCTTATAAAGAGGGTGTAGATACGGACTTGTTCGAGCCGGTCCGGTCTGCAATTGGAGCAAGCATCGCGACAAGTCTTATAATGAATGACTTCAATGTGCTTGTCGAAGGCGCTGCCGATAAACCCATATTTGAGGGAGCCTTCTGCCATTTGTGGAAAGATAGAGCAAGCAAAATTGTAGTTAACGGGAGCGTTGCCGAGAGCCCAAATGCTTTCTTGGTGCGCTTTTACGAGCGCGCGAAGTTGCCATTTGTCGTTTATGTCGACGCGGATAGTGCCGGTCGAAAGATAGCGGGAGATTTGGAACGAATTGGAGTTCCGAAAGAGCGGATCATTCCGTTATCGGAGGTCTTCGAACTGCCCGAAGGCAAGGACCGCGAACTTGAGGATATGGTCAGCGCAGAATTCTATCATCTGGCAGTGAAAGAGGCATACCCGAAGAGCTCAGTCGAGAAGCCAAACAACGGCGGCGGCAAGAGAACAAAATATTATGAGAAAAAATTTCAGGACGAGCTTCAAATTGGATTCTCGAAGAGGCGCGTGGCCAATCATATGAAGATATTGCTGATCGGTGGAAAGGCCGACGCTGAGACGCTCGAAAGCTTGAAGAAACTGACTGGCGCGCTTCTTTCGGCTCTAGATCGACAAGTTGGCACCAAAGAGGCTGAAACGACTGCGCTGTAGCGGTCAACTCGCAGCCCATAGGGCGGATTTGCGTAGCGTGATCCGCCAATGGGGCGCAATAAGCTCTGCGCTAACGCGTCCTTGAACTTTAATCCCCCCGCTTGCGGGAGAGGACAACCGCTGACGCCGATATTTGGAGTCATGTAAGCTATTTGCCGAGAAACCGCTCCAATTTTCTCGCGACGCTATCGACGTTTTTCGTTTCACATTCCCAAATTATCAGGACCCCCCACCCAGTGCGTCGCAACGCTCTGATGGTGGCCTGATCACGGCGCTTATTTTTAGCGAGCTTCGTCCGCCAGTAAGCTTTGTTTGTCGCGGGCATCCGGTTTCCGCGTTTGCAGGCGTGACCGTGCCAAAAGCAGCCATGAACGAATAGGGCCTTTCGACGGCCCGGAAAAACGAGATCGGGACGCCCCGGAAGATTGGCCGCGTGCAATCTGCACCTATGGCCAAGCGAATGAACGAGCCGGCGCACGGCGAGTTCCGGCCTGGTATTCTTGGGCCTGACGGCCCGCATGATTTGGGAGCGGTCCATTTAATCGTCACCGCCTTCCTCTTCGGTCGCAAGCCCGAGAAGACTGTTGTGGTACCTAACGAGTCGTTCGAAATGAGCGCGCATAGCGCGGGCAATTTGGCTGCTATTTTTTACTGCCAAAAAATGCCCGACAAGCTGCGAATAGTGCTCCGCCTGACGCGGCAGCCGCAGGGCGGGATCCCGCTTCTCCTGGATTTCTTCTCTGCGCATAACTTGCACTTTTTGCGCAGGCTGAGGGATAGCAACTCTTCCAGCACTGACCGGCTGCTTGCCGTTCATCAGCGGCGATTTCTTGTCCAAGTGATAAAACAATGCGGCTTCAAGCGGGCCGATGTCCGATGCTTTGTCGACTGGATATGCCCAAACCCAAGCGATTTCCCAAACGTCAATCTGGCGGTTTGCTATTATGTCCGATCGAGCGGACGTAAGATGACGGCGCACGCGGGCACGAATACCGTCCACTGATTGCCCGACATAGATAGGAACACCGTCTAAATCGCAAAGGACGTAAACGCCTATCTTATTGGTCAGCGTCGCGACGGCCTTCTTTCTAAAAGCCATGTCGATCATGCCAACCTACTCCGCGGCTTGTGGCGGCTCCTCTCCAACGCCGAGCGCTGGCTCGATTAGATTGCGGGCGAGGTGCCGGACGACGCCCACCACTACGCCATCCCCAGCGGCGTGGTAAGCCTCATTGTAATTCGCGGGCAATTTGAACGAATCCGGCAAGCCCATCAAGCGGGCGGCTTCACGCGGTGAAAGCAGACGTGAGCGAATATTGTTTCCCTCGATAACCAAGATGCGCTGACGGGACGAACCTCCGCGCGGCGTCCGCAAGCAACCAGAAACGTTGTCAAATCTTACCTCCGCGCGCTGAACCTTTACTCCATCCTTCATGCGCGTACGCTTATAAACGCCCCCGATGATGCGGCGACCGCTGACCTTTGCGGCTCTGACCTTTTGTTTATTTAGATCGGACATCATCGCCAACAATCGGATTGTCTCTGTCGGAGAATCCCACTCCACGCCGGTGGGGTCATCCTCGATCACATCAGAAAAGACCTCCTTTCGTTTCCGTGGTAGCGGCAGTCGCCACCAAATCCAGTTTTGGCGCACGGCCGCTGGCAAGGTTGCGCGCGCGGCAAGCAAAGAGGGCGGGTGCCATCGATCCGTTGGCGTAGCGTCGATGAGTCCGGGCGGAATATGAGCGTCGCGCTTAATGGCGAATATAAATAGGCGAGGTCGAGATTGCGGAACAAACCATACCGCATCCACTACCAATGCGCCGAAACGATATCCAGCCTCAATCACTGCCGTCGCAATTGCCGCGAAATCCTTGCCGCCACGCGCCGTAATTGCTCCGCAAACGTTCTCAAGCATGATCGCTTTTGGAGCGCGGCCCTCGTTCGCAAGGCGCTTGATTAGCGCCCAGAACGGCCAAAATGCGCCTGATCGGGTGCGCTCGTTTTGGTCGCATTCGCCGAGGCCGCGGTAATCGCCAGCAAGGGAAAGATCCTGGCATGGGAAAGAAGCCCACGCCAAGTCCGCTACGCCAGGTAATTCGGCAGCCGAAAGCGTCGCTACGTCACAGCATCGAAGTTCATCGCCCCAATTTTCCCTGTAGACACGGGCCTTGGTTTTATCAAAGTCATTGGCGAAGACGCAGGTCCAGCCTTCGGCAAGACCGGCCTTCGCCATCCCGACGCCCGCAAAAAATTCATAGAACGTGAGTCTGGGAACGGTATCAGCCATAGCGCTCGGCTTCACGTTCCCTTTGTTATCGGGACGATCGGCAAGAGCTAGGTTACTGATTTTGTCGAACGGTTTTAGGTGCCTCATGCCGCCAAGTCCTTGGAGAGCCACGCCCAGACCGAGACCGCCACTCTGAACCCGAATCAAATTTGATTCGGTGACTTCGCTCTTAGCGCTTTTGGCAGCCACGCTCAGCGCTAATCCTTTTAGTATTTGTATTTCCCGAGGCCTCGGAAGGCGAGCGCCGCGCTCGTAGTCCGCTATAGTTTCCACTGAAAGCTTCAGGAGCTCCCCAACTTCTTCGACAGATAGGCCCGCCCGCTGACGGCATTGAGAGAATGAAATCATTGCCGCACCCTTATGGACACGCACCATTAGAACATAAAGGGAACATTATTGCAAGGAGATCACCTGTTTTGTGACTGCCCCTTGACAGCGGTCTCTATTTCCGCTACGAATCATAAAATCTCGATGCCGTAAGGGGCGTCCGCCGGCCGGTGACCCGATTGGCGGAGCGAGAGCGGTTGGCGCGGGCGGCAGTCGACGGCCGCAAGCGTGAGCCGCGGTGGAGCGCCGAGAGGCGAGCGCGCCCGAAGCGGGCGGTTCGCGTAAGCGGATCGTCTGTGGCGCGCTGCCGTGCCTCGCAAGCACGGCTCATGGATGGATGCGCCTGTCGGCGCTCCGCCTCCCGTCGTTTTTTCGCGAGGGCGGCGAATTTTTGCAGTGGCTTGGCAAAGCTCGGGCGCGCATGCGTCGCGAGAACGATACGTCATTGCGAGCGCAGCGAAGCAATCCAGCACGGCGCGCGGAAGCTGGATTGCTTCGTCGCTACGCTCCTCGCAATGACGGGCATAGCTCGGGCGTCAAGGCCCGCCCCCTCCACCGCCCTTCGCTCGCTCCGCGAGCTTCGGGCGGTCCCCCTCCCCCGCTTTCGCGGGGGAGGATGAAGAGGGCGTCACGCCGCGATTTTCACGTATTCGAAATCGCCGGGCTTGTTATCGATGCCGACGCGCGGCGGCGCGATCCAGCCGGCGAATTTGCCGGGCTCGACGACGCGCTGCATCAGGCTCCCGATAAAGTCGCCGTCGTCCTTCGACGGCAGCCATTGGCCGCTGTCGCGCTTCCACGCCGCCTCGTCGATGAGTTTCCCGCCGGGCGAAACCTTGGCGTCCTTGAACTCGCCGATCAGGCGGTGGAAGCCGACATGCGGCAGTTCGAGTTTGAAGGGAACGCCGGTCTTCTCGACGATCTTATTCCAGCGGTCGAGTCCGCGCTGGCAATCGGCGGTGTAGTCGTCGCGCAGCCGCATGTTGATCGCGGTGAGCGCCGGCTCGTCGACCCGCTCGATCTCGCCACCGACGAGCTTGAGCACCGGATAGGTCGCGTTCTCCAATCGGTGATCGTCGTCGATCTTGGTTTCCTGGAAACGGCCCTTGAGCCCCGCCGTGAACGTATTGGCGGCGTTGGTCGAGACTTCGGAACCGAACAGATCGAGCGACAGCGAATAATGCAGATTGAGCTTTTTCTGGATCGTCGGCAGGTCGATGACGCCGAGATTGCGCACTCTGTCGATGTCGGCCGGATCCTCGATGCCGGCTTCCTTCATCGCCTCGCAGCTGCGCTGAATGGTGCGCCCGACGCCGGTTTCGCCGACGAACATGTGGTGCGCCTCTTCGGTCAGCATGAACCGGCAGGTGCGGGAGAGCGGATCGAAGCCCGATTGCGCCAGGCTTTCGAGCTGCATTTTGCCGTCGCGGTCGGTGAAGAACGTGAACATGTGGAACGACAGCCAATCGGGCGTCGCTTCGTTGAAGGCGCCGAGCATGCGCGGCTTGTCGGCATCGCCGGAACGGCGCTGCAATAGCTCGGCCGCTTCCTCGCGGCCGTCACGGCCGAAATATTTTTGCAAGATGTAGACCATCGCCCACAGGTGCCGTCCCTCCTCGACGTTGACCTGGAAGACGTTGCGCATGTCGTAGAGCGACGGCGCAGTCTTTCCAAGATGACGCTGCTGCTCGACGGAAGCCGGTTCGGTGTCGCCCTGGATGACGACGAGACGGCGCAGCATGGCGCGATATTCGCCCGGCACGTCCTGCCAAGCCGGCTCGCCGTAGTGGCGGCCAAACGGAATCTTGCGGCCCTCCTCCTTCGGCGCGAGCAGAATTCCCCAACGGTAGTCGGGCATCTTGACGTAGTCGAACTTCGCCCAGCCTTTCGGATCGACCGAGACGGCGGTGCGCAGATAAACGAGCGCTTCCTGGAAACCCTCCGGCCCCATGTCTTTCCACCAGTCGATGTAGCCCGGGTGCCAGCTCTCGAGCGCACGCAAAACCTGCCGATCTTCGGCGAGATTGACGTTGTTCGGGATCTTGGTCGTGTAGTCGACGTTGTCGATGGTCATGGGTTTGCTCCGCTCGGTGGACGGACGACGGAGGACAGCCGACGGATTGGCTCAGCGCATTCGTCTTCTTTATCCGTCGTTTGTCGTCTGTCGTCTGTCTTCTGTCCTCATACTCTTCTCGTATCGAACACGGGCTTCTGCCCGGTACCGTAGCGCTTGAGCGCACCCTCCTCGCCGATGGCGTTGGGGCGCTGGAAAATCCAGTTCTGCCACGCGGTCAGGCGGGCGAAGATTTTCGATTCCATGGTCTCAGGACCGGCGAAGCGCAGATTGGCTTCCATCCCGGTGAGGCTGTCGGGCGAAAAGCTGGCGCGCTCTTCGAGAAACACGCGCACTTCGTCGTCCCAATCGATGTCGTCGAGGGCGAATGTGACGAGGCCGAGTTTTTCCGCAGTCTCGGCGTCGAGCATTTTGCCGCGCTCGGCTTTCGCCGCATTGACATCGGAGGGGTCGGCCAAAAAACGGCAGGCAAGGCGGGTCAGCCCGTTTGGCATTGGGTAGGCGCCGAAATTGGCGTCGCTCAGCGCAATGTTGGCCGGCGGCTTGTTGTCGCCCCCCCTCCCTACCCCTCCCCCGCTCGCGGGGGAGGCAAGGGTGGCGGCCAGCATGTAGGAGCGGTCGCTGGCGAACAACAGTTCCGCGAGCGTACCGGCAAAGCACGAGCCTGGCTCGATCAGCGTGACCAGCGAGCGCGAAGTCAGATCGATGCGCTTGAGCGCGCGCTTCCATAACAGCCGGATTTCCCGCGCCAGCCAATGAGCTTTATTGGTGTCGAGAAACCGATCGTAGGCGAGCACTTGCGCCGGATCGCCGGAGGATTTGAAAATGATCGCTGCGACGTCCAGCTCGTTCAATCGGATGTGCAGAATGGCATCGTCGAGTTCGCGCGCGAGCTTGAGCGGCCAGAATTCGCTGCCGAGCGCCAGCATCGCATCGGCCGATACGGGCGGCTGGCTCGGGGGCCCGCGCAACGCGACGGTGGCGAGCCGTCCTGCACGATCGAACTCGACGGCGAGGAAATCATACTCGACAGCGTCGGCCGTGAAGTTGCGCGCGAGCGGAGCAAGCGTGATGCCCTGAGCCGCAGCCTCGCGTGTCGACTTCGCAGCGAATTCGCGCGCGCGCAAAACAATCGTTTCGTCGAATTTGGAGCCGGGCACCACCTCGTCGACCAGCCGCCACTCGACCGCGCGCTTGCCTTTGACGCCTTCCTCGGTAGTGCAAAAGACGTCGGCATGGTCGCGGCGCACCTTGCGCTTGTCGGAGACGCGGGTGAGCCCGCCGGTGCCGGGCAGCACCGCAAGGAGCGGCAGTTCCGGCAGCGCCACCGCCGCGGCACCGTCGTCCACCAGCATGATGTAGTCGGCCGCCAGCGCCAGCTCGTAGCCGCCGCCGGCGGCCGTGCCGTTGATCGCGCAAATCGTCGCGACCCCGGAATTTTCGGAAAAATCCTCGATGCCGTTGCGGGTCTCGTTGGTGAACTTGCAGAGATTGACCTTGTGGGCGTGGCTTGCGCCGGCCAGCATGCGGATATTGGCACCGGCGGAGAAGACCCGCGGCTTGCCTGAGCGCAGCACGACAGCGCGGACTTGTGGATGCTCGAAGCGCAGCCGCTCGAGCGCGTCGGCGAGTTCGATATCGACGCCGAGATCGTAGGAATTGAGCTTCAGCTCGTAGCCCTCGAACAGCGCCCCCTTCTCGTCCACGTCCATCGTGAGCGTGGCGACGTCGCCGTCGACCTTGAGCTGCCAATGGCGATAGCGCGCGGGGGCGGTCTGGAAATCGATCCGCGTCTTGCCGTTCGCCAGAGCACGTCCGGCGGTATGTTCCGCCTCCGCCATGTCAACGCCTCGGCCGCATCGGCCCCTCCAATCCTCCCCCGCGAGTGGGGGAGAGCGGCAGGAGTGAATTATAGTGCACTAAATTGCCGACCTGCCCGCCAATATGCACTATATTTCATAAGGCCGCAATCCCCGAATCGGCGCGGTTCTCGCCCTCATGGTGATCGCGCAGCAGCCGATCAATGAAGCCGGCAATGATCGCGAGCGTCTGCTCCGGCGCTTCCCGGCAGGGGTCGTGCCGAACGTCCGGCAATACCGCCGTCTCCACCGGACAGAAGCATTCCTCTTTTGCCGTTTCGACCTGCCGGAGCGTGCCGTATTGGTCGTTCTCGCCCTGCACGATCAGGATCGGCACGCGGATGTAGCCGAGCGCCTCGGTAATGTCCCATTTGCGGAACGCCGGATCGAGCCACGGCTCGCTCCAGGAGCGGAAGGCGCAATCGACATCGGCGTGCCAGCGCTTGAGTTTTTCGCGCAACGGTCCCGCGACAAACGCCTCGCGCGCGCGAAAAATCTCAGCGATGCCGATTTCTTCGGTGAAGAAATGCGGCGCGATGAGCACGAGGCCACGCACGCGATGATCCTGAATGGAGCCCGCGTAAATGGTCGCGATCGAGGCGCCATCGCTGTGGCCGAACAGGACGCCGCGTCGGAATCCGATCGCGTCGAGCACGCGCGGCAACACCTCGCAGGCCTCCTCGTGCATGAACGCCACCGTGCGCGGCAATTTGCCGGGACTGGATTTGCCGTAGCCCGCACGCGAATAGACAAAAACACCCGCTCCAGTCGCCGCCGCGAGTTTTTCCGGAAGCGCGCCCCAGAGCGCGACCGAGCCGAGGCCCTCATGCAGCATCACGATCGCCGGCGCCGCATCGGGCCGCGGCCCGATCATGCGGTACTCGAGCCGCATTGGCGGTAAATCGAGAAACCCTGAGTCCGGAAGCGTCACGGCAGCTATTTCCCCTGCGGTCCGAGCAAGTGCGAAACGACGCGCAACAGCTCGGCAAAACTTTGCTCCACCGCATCGCCCGACGTGTCGACTTCAGCCTCGGCGCGGGCATAATCGGTCCGCCGCGCTTCGAGGATGGCCACGAGATCGGCCATCGCCTCGCGGTTTTGCGCCATCGGGCGAAAATCGCCCTGCGCCATCACCCGGCTCATGTGATCCTCGGGGCGCGCCTTGATCCACACCGTATGGGTGCGGCGAAGAAGCAGCGAATAGGTTTCGGGATCGGCAACGATGCCGCCGGCCGTGGTGATGATTGCGGCCTCGTGCTCGGCGATCACGCGCTCAAGCGCGCTGCGCTCAAGGCGGCGGAACGTGGCGGTGCCAGCCATTTCGATCAGGTCGGGAATGCTGGCTCCGTAATCCTCCTCGACCAGGCGGTCCAACTCGATGAACGGCCGGCCGAAATGCCGCGCCAGCATCCGCCCCAGCGTGGATTTGCCGGCGCCGCGCAGGCCGATAAGCGCGATACGTCGCTCCCGGTCGGCGTTCTCCGAGTGCGCCACACGCGCCTCGATTTCCTTGGCGAGCCCAGGCAATTCGCCCTCAGGCACCTGCGCGAGCAGATCGAGGATGGCGCCGAGCGCAATCGGGCGCGCGCTCGTTTCCGGCAGCAGCGCCGAGGCGGGAAGATCGAGCGCCTGCGCGATCGCGCGCAGTACGCTCACCGACGGATTGCCGGCGCCACTCTCCACCTGCGCCAGATAGCGCTCCGAAATTTCCGACGCTTGCGCCAATTGCCGCCGCGTCATGCCGCGCTTGGCGCGATTGCGCCGCACCTCGCGGCCGATGGCGGCGAGGAAGGCAGCAACTGCTCCAGGGCCACTTTCCGGGGTAGAAGTTGATTCCTTCCCCGGCTTCCTTGTTACCGGCTTAAACAGCACGATTTCGGCTCACCATGCACTATATTTCATGTCTTATAGTCGGGATTATGCACTTGACAAACCACGGTACAAGGGCTAGATTAGCCTCATAAACGAGGTGATGTTATGTCCCTGACGCTGACCGATGTATCGAAACTGACTGAGGATCAAGCCCGCGAGACATTCGAGCGCATCCGCTGGCCGAACGGCCCGGTTTGCCCCAAGTGTGGCTCCGTCGAGGCCACAAAGCTAGAAGGCCAAGCCCACCGCGCCGGCCTTTACAAGTGCAGGGGCTGCGCAGAGCAGTTCACGGCGACCGTGAACACGATCCTAGAGGACAGCCACCTCCCGATCAGGACGTGGCTCATGGCTTTTGCCGTCCTCTGTAGCGCCAAGAAAGGCGTATCCGCTCTACAGCTACAGCGGCAACTCGACATCGGCTCTTACCGGACGGCATGGCATCTGTGCCATCGCATCCGCCACGCCATGACCCGCGAGCCATTGAAGGGTCTCTTGGGCGCTGGCGGCGGCACCGTTGAAGCCGACGAAACTTGGGTTGGCGGCAAGCCCCGGAAACGCGTTGGGAAGCGCCAAGCTGGCGGGAGCCGAGAGCGCCCAGCCCTCACAAAAACTCGCGTCGTTGGGCTAGTAGAGCGCGGCGGTAGGGCGCGGGCGCACGTAGTCCCGGACTTGACCGGGCCAACATTGAAGGCGGCGGTCCGCGCGCACGTCGATCCGAGCGCACGACTAATGACCGACGAAAATCTCGCCTATTTCGGACTTGGCAGCGAGTTTGCCGGTGGTCATGAAACGGTCAATCATAGCGCCGGCGAGTATGCGCGCGGCGACGTCACGACAAACACAATCGAGGGTTTTTTCGGGCTATTCAAGCGCGGCGTCATGGGCAGTTTCCACCATATCAGCGAAAAGCACATGAACCGCTATCTAAACGAATTTTCGTTCCGATGGGACTTGCGGAAGGTCACTGACAGCGAGCGGACTGCCGAGGCGATCAAGGGCGCGGAAGGAAAACGACTGAGCTATAGGATGCCAATGGGGAACTAGCGCCGGGATTCCCAAGGCTTTTTCAATATGCTAACGGGTCGGTGTGCGGTAGGCCGGATTCGAACCGACACGGGGCCTTTTCAGGGAGATCCCACCCGGTTCCAAACCGGGCGCGTTTACCAGTTTCGCCACTACCGCAAGGTTGCCCGCTCGGGCTGGGTCTCCCGACCCCTAGTCGGACCCCAACACCCGGGCGGGCCTCGGTTTTCCAGAAGCTACCGCGAATCACTTCCAGAAATTTCGGAGGGCCGAAGATACCAGCGGCCCCGCTTATTTCTAAATCTCTGCGCCTCTCGCCCTTGATTGAGCGCGAATCGAATACCCGCGAATGAAGCGAGTTTCTCGATATCTGTGGCCGCCGCATTTTGGATTTCTAAGGGCGTTGCGCCGCGCTGGCCATGCTCCTTCAGCACGCGCTCAATGAGCGCCTTGGCTGTTCCTTTGGGCGCGCGTTCTTTGACTTGTTCGGGTTGAGTGGCCTTTCCATTGGCCGATGTCGGTGCGCCTTGCGCGGCTTTCATGATCCGAGTAATAGCGTCTTGTTCGCCGCGATGGTATTCAGCAGCAAAAAGGGCACGGAGTCGCTGTAAGACCTGCTCAAGTTCGGATTCGACCATGACACGAAAAACCCACGAATCACCGAATGGGACTCCTACTAGCAACCTAGCGCGCGGTCTAGCAAAATTTCGCGCTAGAAAAGGAACACCTAAGGAACCTAGCCGCAGATTGAGTCTCTATCCCCTAAGCCTAGAATCTGCGCTCGGGGCGGCTTTGCAGACTGGCCGCGCGCCCGCTCGGAAACGAAAAAAGCCTGTGGATAAAAAGCGGCAAACCAGCCGCTCCTGAGCAGAGCGTTCCCGTGCTAGACCGTAGAATCAACCCATAGACGGGGGTTTGTCAAGTGCATAATCCCGCTTATAGTGCATATTCGGCTGCTGTTTGACAAGGCTTTGCCCGACAGGCTTTGCCCGGGCGAATCCCCGCAATGTCACTCCAGAATATTGCGCCAGCCGCCACTTTGCGGCTCGGGCGGCGGCTCGCTTTCCTCGACCGCTTCCGGTCCGGGATCGTCGGGAGCGTGGACGAGCGGGATCACCGGCTCGGCTTTCGGTTGGCTCCGTTTGCTCCGACGGCTTGCCGGTAGCGGGACAGTCGGTGGCGAAGGCGGCGCCTCGTCGCTCGCGCCAGGCAATTCTTCGCTCGAATGCGGCGCCGGCTCAGCCCCGCTCCGCTGTTGCGGCGGTTCGTCGGTCGGCGCGACGGCCGGCGGTTCCGGCTCGATCACCGGCGCGCTGACCATACCGGTGAGCGGCACACGCCACTCGAACGCGTCGAGCCGGCCGCTCACCGGCGACGCCGGCAGCCAGCGATCGGAGACATAGCCGTCGGCGGTCCATTGCGGGTCGGGCGCGGCGTGGACCGCGCGAGCCATCCACTCGCGCGCGCGGCCCTCGTCGTTGCGCTCCGCCCGTTCCAGCTCGGCCATAAGGAGCGCCACCCGCTTGGTCGGCGTCGAAAGATACGGAGCCAGCACGGCGCGCGGCTTGCCGAACTCGCGCGCGTCGAGCGCAGCGCGCGCAATCGCCAACGCGCCTTCGATCTGGCCGGGCGTTTTCTTCGCCAGCGCTTCGATTCGTGTGAGCCGGTCGCGCGCGGCATCGCCGAAGCGCAGCTCCGCATAGGCCTGCGCCAGATCGGGATGCGGATTGGCGCGCCACGCTTTAGCGACGATGCGCGACGCCCTGCGCAGTTCGCCGCCCTCGGCGAGCATGCGCCCGGCGAGCGCCGCCGCAGGCACTAATGTCGGCGCGAGTTTGACCGCTTCGAGCGCAAACGCTTTGGCGTTGTCGCGGTCGGCATCCTCGGCGGCAATCGCGCGCGCCGTCAACAGCACCGCACGCTGGCGGCGGTAGACGGCCTTGTCGAGCACGCCCTTGTTGCGCTCAAGGAGCGCAAGCGCTCCGGCCCAATCGCCGGAGGCGCAGCGGAATTCGAGCACCGCCTTGCCCGCCCAGCCGAGCGAGGGCGCAGTGCGCGCCGCCTCCTCGGCGTAGGCCCGGGCGCTCGCCAGGTCGTCGCGGCGCTGCGCTTCGATGTAGAGGCCATGCAGGCCGAGCGCCTTGGTATCGGCCCGGCTCGCCATGGTGCGGAAGGTGCGCTCGGCAGCTTCACGGTCGCCCGCAAGCTGCGCCGCTTGCGCGGTGAGCAGAAGCGCCAGCGGCTCCCCGGGTGCGATGCGGTTGACTTCGGTCGAAAACTTACGTGCGGCAACAATATCGCCGGATCCGACCGCTATCAGGCCGCTTGAGATCGCCTCGTAGGCGCGCGCGCCGCGGCGATTGCGCAAAAGATTGGCGAGCACAATCGGGGAGCGCAGCACGGCGCGGATGAGGCTCCAGATCAGAGCCAGCAGCGCCATCAGCGCCAGCATCGCCGCACCCAGGACCATAACCGAGGTTTCGATGCGCAGGCCCTGCCAGGTGACGACCACGTCGCCCGGCCGGTCGGCGAGCCAGGCCGCGCCGAGCGACAGCGCGCCGACCACGATGAGGAAAAAAACGACGCGGATCATTGCGTGTTGGTGTTGGCGTTGACGTTGCCGAGCCCCGCCAGCGCGTCGGCGGCGATGCGCCGGCTCGCCGCAATGGCGGCAGCGCGCGCATTGGCCTTCTGCACCCAGGGTTCGGCGATTGTTTTTGCGGATTGCGGCAAGCGGGCGATGTCGGCCAGCGCGCCGGCGATGTCGCTACGCGCAGCGTCGGCATCGAGCCGCGCGATGACAGCCGAAGGCTCGTCGCTTGCCGGCGCGTCTACCGGACTGATGCGCACGAGATTTTTGGCATTGTTCTCGAGGCGCCCGAGAAAGGAGCCGTTGTTCGATGGCGCACGCGATGTTTTCACCAGGGCCGGCATGAGCTGCGCAAGCTCGTGCGCAAGCTCTGCCGCGATCGGCACTCCGCTGGCGGCGAACGGCTCGAGCGGCGCAGTGGCGTTCCGATTGGCACCGAGCGATTTCACCGCGGCAAGCTCAGCCTGATAGGGAGCGCCGCGTTCGACGACGGACCGCAGCGCCTCCGCCGCAACGGCCGCACGCGCAGCGCGGTCGTCGGCGATGGCGGCGCGGTGTGCTGTGGCATCGGAGAGCGTTTCGATCGAGTGTTCGAGAGCCGCGATGCGGTTGGCGAGGGCAATTAGGTCGCTGCGCTGGACAGAATTCCGCGCGGCGCCATTGGCCGCCTGGGAAGCGGCATCGGCGCGTTCGCGCGCGGTTTGCGCCGCAACTGCGATGCCGTCGAGCCGGCGATTGATGGCGGCAAGCGAGTCGCTAAGCGTTTTTGTTTGCGCTTCAACTGTCGCCACGCGAGAGGCAAGCGCCGATTCGGCCGGACGCGACTGCAGCTCGGCCTGGATTTTATCGAGCTGCGTGGAGATGCTGCCGGCTCCACTGTTCGCCGCCGGCGGCGTCCCGTTTGTTGAAGGCACCACACCCGCAAGCCAAAGGCCAAAGATAATGGCGGCCGCGACGACGGCGCCTGCGGCTGCGCCGACGGCATGCGACCATAGCCCGCCGGCAAAACTCCAGCGCGATCGCTCCTCGGACGCATGCTGCTCGCCGACGCGGCCGTCCGCGGGCTGCGTCCCGCCAGATTCTTGCGCCGGCTTTGCCGTATCGACCTCTGTCGCCGTGAGATCAATAGTCGGCGGCCGTCGGCGCGGTGTGCTGTCAGGCTCGCTCATGCTTTCTCCAGGGCGCGCACCGCCGATTTGACTGCCCGGGTCGGGGTCGCCACGCATAGTACGCGGCAATCATGGCGGCAACAGATCGGATCAATCCCAATTACGGCAACGCAATCACTGCAGATTCGAGCCGACGAGATCGATCAGTGCGGCCTCCGTCGGCGTCGGCGCAATACGAATAATCTCGGCGCCAGCGCGCTCAAGCGGCTCCGCAATAGGACTGGAGAGACAAAAATGCGCAGCTTTCAGCGCCATTGCGAGCAGGCCAGCGCAGCGCGCCGCATTCACGTAAGCCTCCGCGCTGCGCCGCGAGAAGTGCAGCACGCCGTCGACGCCGCTTGCCAATGCGTCACCGGCTGCTTGCGGTAAAACCGCCGCGGCGACGGCGCGATAGACGACGACGGTCTCGACGGCAAACCCCTTGGCGCGCACATCGCCGGCAAGATCGCCGGAGCGCTCCTCGCCGGCGAGGTAGAGAAGGCGTGCCGGCGGCTTTAGCCGCGTCGCAACGAGTTTGGCGAGATCGTTCACATTGCCGGCAGCGGAGGTTACATCGGCGAAGCCGACTGCGCGCATGGCTTGCGCGCTTCGTTCGCCGACGGCGAACAGGGGAACGCCAATGAGCGCGGCCCGGTTTTCGTTTGCCGCAATCGCGTGCGCGGCGTTGGCGCTGGTGACCAAAATCGCCGCCCAAGGCCCGGCGCCGATCTGCACGCTTGCGATCGGCTCGACGCGCATCAGCGGCGCCAGGATAACGGTATGGCCGCGGGCGCGCAGGGTAGCCGCCGTGCGCTGCGCATCGGGCTCCGGCCGCGTGATAAGGAGCCGCACCGCTTAGTCCCGCGCGAAAAAATCGGCGCCCGCCCGCGCCTTGAGTTCGCCGCCGGCATCGGCGCCAAGCGCCGCCGCCTCGTCGCGGCTTCCCTCGCGCAAAACCTCGAACGCTTCGCTGCCGTCGGGTTTCACGATTATGCCGCGAAAACGCACGACGCCTTCGCGCACATGCGCATGGCCGCCGATCGGCGTGCGACACGAGCCGTCGAGCACGGCCAAAAAGGCGCGCTCGGCGGCGAGCGCTGTCGCAGTATCGGCATCGCTGACCTTGGCGACCAAAGCGCGCGTCGCGCCATCATCGGCGCGGGTCTCGATCCCGATTGCGCCCTGGCCGACTGCCGGGAGAAACTCGTCGATTCCGAGCACCGCGGTCGCGGCCGACAGAAGTCCAAGGCGCTTCAACCCGGCAATGGCCAGGAGCGTCGCGTCCGCCTCTCCGGCTTCGAGTTTGCGCAGCCGCGTCTCGACGTTGCCGCGCAGGGGTACGACGCTCAGATCCGGCCGCAGGCGCTTGACCAGCGCCTGCCGCCGCGGCGAGGCGGTGCCGACGACCGCGCCTTGCGGCAGCTCGCGCAACGTCTTGGCCTTGCGGCTGACGAACGCGTCGCGCGCGTCCTCGCGCGGCAGGAATGCCGCCAATACGAGTCCCGGCGGCAGCACCGTCGGCATGTCCTTCGACGAATGCACGGCGAGATCGATGGTCCCGGACAGGAGCGCTTCCTCGATTTCCCTGGTGAACAACCCCTTGCCGCCGGCTTCGGCCAACGGCCGGTCCTGGATCGCGTCTCCCGTGGTTCGGATGATTTTTATCTCGATCTCATCCGCAGCGAGGCCGCACGCCGCACTGAGCCGGCGCAGCGCTTCGCGCGCTTGTACCAGCGCCAGCGGCGATCCGCGCGAACCGATGCGCAGAATGGATGTTCCAGAGGAGGATTGAGCCATTATACCTTCGGATGCTACGGCGCTTATAATACACAGATGGTCATCCTCGGCATTGAAACGACATGCGACGAGACGGCCGCAGCCCTGGTGGAACGGGCAGAAGACGGCCGCGGTCGGATCATGTCCAACGTTGTGCTCTCGCAGGTCAGCGAGCACGCCGAGTTCGGCGGCGTGGTGCCGGAAATCGCCGCCCGCGCCCATGTCGAGGCACTCGACCACATCATCGCCAAGGCTATGGCAGAAGCTGAATTTTCCTTCGCTTCGCTCGACGGCGTCGCCGCCGCCGCCGGACCGGGCCTGATCGGCGGCCTCATTGTCGGGCTGACCACCGCCAAGGCGATCGCGCTCGTACACGACAAGCCGCTGATGGCCGTCAATCACCTCGAAGCCCACGCCCTCACGGCGCGGCTCACCGATGGGACGCCGTTTCCCTATTGCCTGTTTCTCGCCTCCGGCGGCCACACGCAGATTCTCGGCGTGCGTGGCGTCGGCGATTATTTGCGGCTGGGCGGAACGGTCGACGACGCGATCGGCGAAGCCTTCGACAAGACCGCGAAGTTGCTCGGCCTCGGCTATCCGGGCGGACCGTTGGTCGAAAAGGAGGCGGCAGGCGGCGACGCCGCGCGCTTTTCGCTGCCGCGGCCGATGAGCGGGCGCCAAAACGCCGATTTTTCGTTCTCCGGCCTCAAAACCGCGCTGCGCCTCGAGGCGGAGAAAATCGCCCCGCTGAGCAACCAGGATGTCGCCGATCTCTGCGCCTCGTTCCAGCAGGCCGTGGTCGACGTGGTGTTGGACCGGCTGCGCCTGGGCTTGCGCATGTTTCGCGACCGCGTCGGCACGCCCAATGCGCTGGTTTGCGCCGGCGGGGTCGCCGCCAACCAGGCGATCCGCAAAGTATTGCATCGGCTCGCCTTCGAAGCCGGCACGCTGCTCGTCGCCCCGCCGCCGGCTCTGTGCACCGACAACGGCGCCATGATCGCCTGGGCCGGCGCGGAACGGCTCGCGCTGGGCCTAACCGATACCCTCGACGCAGTTCCGCGTCCGCGCTGGCCGCTGGAGCAAGTGACGCCGCCCGCGCCGAGAACGACGTCAGTATTTCGTTGAAATCCCTTCTATTCGAGCTCAAGCCGCAGTTGTCGCCCGACCAGCCGCGCGGCGCGCTGCAGGGTCTCGATGGTCACATTGCGTTTGGCCTTTAGGATGCGATCGACTTGGGCACGACTCGTGTTCATCAGCTCCGCAAGACGAGCCTTGCTCATGCCTTGGCGCTTCATTTCCTCGCTGAGCTGCCACGCCACCACGCGCGTGACGGCTTCAGCCTTGGCCGCCTCGCGGATGCCCTCTTCGTCAAGGAAGTCATCGAGCGTCGATCCCCAATGCGGATTTTTTTTCGGCTTGCTCACTTCGTCATCTCCTTCATCCGCTTTTGCGCGAGGGCGATCTCGGTGGGCGGAGTTTTCTGCGTCTTCTTAATGAACCCCTGGAGTACGCCGATCCGACCTCCCGCCACGAAAAATACGAGTCTTGCGATGCGGTTGTTCGCGAGCGTGCTACGCAATTCCCAAGCCCTGCACCGAGCGCTCGGCACAGTGGCATACCAACCGGCCATCCGACCTGGATGGTGGCAAGGTCAGTCCCGATGGTCCGGCGATCTTCGGCCGACAAGCTACGCAACCAATCCCTGACCGGTTCCGCGCCAGCGGCGGTGCGGTAGAAGACAACTGATATTTCGGTCAGCCGATCTCCGACCATCCCAATGCCTTACACGATCATATCATATATAATACGCTCGGCGCAACGGACAGAGGCAGGTGACAGCCTATTGCTCAAACCGGTCGATGAACCAGCGCAGGAGGCGTGTCCACACTTCGTCCTTGCCGACCGCATCCTCGATGCCGTGCTCGAGGTTAGGATTGTCGTTGACCTCCATGACCACGATGCCGTTATCGGTCTGCTTGAGGTCGACGCCATAAAATCCCTCGCCGATCGGGCGCGCCGCGCGCACGGCGACGTCGATCACCTCGCGCGGCGCCTGATCGATACCGAAGGCGCGGAAACCTCCCTCGCGCGCAGAGCCGTCGGGGCGATACTTCACGACCTGCCAATGGCCGCGCGCCATGCGGTACTGGCAGACGAACAGCGGCTCGCCGGCGAGCACGCCGACGCGCCAGTCGAAATCGGTCGGCAGGAATTTCTGCGCCAGCAAGAGGTCGGTTTCCTCGAAAAGCTCGTCGCAGATGCGTTTGAACTCGACCGGCGATTCGATCTTGTGCACGCCGCGCGAGAATGACCCGTCCGGAATCTTCACCACCAGCGGCAGACCCAGCTCGTCGATCGCCTTGGCGAGGTCGGTGTCCTCGGCGAGGATGACGGTCGGGGGCGTCGGCACCTGATTTTGCCCGAGCAACTCCATCAAAAAAACCTTGTTGGTGCAGCGGATCATCGAGATCGGATCGTCGATGACCGGCATGCCCTCTTGCCAGGCGCGGCGGGCAAAGCGGTAGGTATGATTGTCGATGGACGTGGTTTCGCGGATGAACAGTCCGTCGAACTCGGCCAATTCGGCGAGCTGGCGCTTAGTGATCGGCTCGATATCGACCGACATTTTCTCGGCGATGCGCGCGAAATGCTTGATCGAAGTCGGCGAAGAGGGCGCCGTTTTCTCGTTTGGATCGTAGAGCACGGCAAGATCGTACTTGGCGACCGAGCGCGCCTTGGGATCGCGCCATTCGCGCTTGGTGTGATTGTGCAGCGACTCGCGGAAAAATTCGGCTTCGCCGTTGGCGAGCCGGGTGATGTTGCGCGGGCGGATGCGGTCGATCGACAGCCAGGTGCCCGGCTCGACGATCGCTTCGAGCGCCGGGCAGCGGAACCAGTCGAACAGCAGGCGGCCGAACGGCTCAAAGCGATTATCGCGCGCGAGGCCGAAACAGACGAGCAGCTTGAACTCGCCGTCGGGCTGGAAATCGGCGCGCCGGGCGCAGCGGTTCAGCTCGTCCTCGAGATCCGGGAGCGCGTGCTCGTAAAGCTTCTGCTCGCGCAGCTCCAGCATGGTCTCCACGGTCGGCACTACGCGATGGCCGCGCGCCTCGGCAAGGAGCGAGGCGTAGTAGCCCTTCGACTGGTAGGCGTAGGAGCGGGCGAGATTGACGAGCTTGGGCCGGCCCATGTCGAACAAGCGAGGCCGCGCCGGGTACTCGCTCGTGGTGATGACCTTGTGCGGGGTCTCGGCGTTGGGCAGATCGCGGGGCTGGTCGACGAGGATGACCCACCCGGTCATGGATGGGTCCCTTTCCAGTCGAGGGCGCTATGGAGTGCGAGGCCGATCATGCGTTCGAAGTCAGGTACGGTACGAATCGTCATAGCCGGAAGCAAAACGATTGGCGACTGCGCCGTGCGCGATGTCCACCATCAAAACCGATTCGAGCATGGGAGTCAGGTCGGATTTATGGAACTGTCGAGCGGCTTCTCGAAACGCAGCGCGTCGCCATGGTCGTCATAATAGTTGCGGTGCCTACCGAACAGCCGATACCCCGACTTTTCGTAGCGCGCAATGGCTCGGGTGTTGTGCTCATGGACTTCGAGCCGCATCGCCCGGCGGCCGCGGCGCCTCGCCATCGCCTCGGCTGCCGCCAACAATTGCGGGCCGACGCCGCGTCCGCCGATATGCGGCGCGACCGCGATCGAATAGAGCCGGGCCAGTTTTGAGCGCGGCGGGTAAAGGACGAGCACATAGCCGGCAAATTTCCCGCCCTCTTCGGCGACGATCAGCGAGGCGTGCGGCGAGGCGAGGAAGCGGCGAAAGCTTCGCCGCGACAGGATATCGGTCGTAAACACAGCCTGCTCCGACGCGACCAGCGTCCCAAGATCGCTCACGCGGCCGCGGCGAAGCGAGGCGGGCGCAGGCCGCTTTTTGGGCCGTCCCCTCAAGACGCCCGTCCCTGTTCGATCCTCGATATCATGGTCACCAGCCGCTCCAGCCGGTCGGCCTCGCCCGGCGGCTTGTCCCAACGCAGCCGGTTGACGCGCGGAAATCGCATTGCCAACCCAGATTTGTGACGCGTCGAGCGCTGCAGTCCCTCGAAGGCGACTTCCAGCACAAGACCTTGATCGGGCTCATGCACAACCTCGCGGACCGGACCGAAGCGGTCGGTGGTGTTGCGGCGCACGAAGCGGTCGATCTGCAACAGCTCCTCGTCGGTAAATCCAAAATAGGCTTTGCCGACCGGGACCAGTTCGTCGCCGCCGTTTCCGCGGGTCCAGACACCGAATGTGTAGTCGGAATAGTACGAGGAGCGATTGCCGTGGCCGCGCTGTGCATACATCAGGACCGCGTCGATGATGAACGGATCGCGCTTCCACTTCCACCAGGGCCCCTTCGGTCGCCCGGGTAGATACGGCGCCTCACGCCGTTTCAGCATGACGCCCTCGACCGCCGCGGCGTCGGCGCCGGCTCCCGCGGCTTGCGGATTCTTGCGCGCGGCTGCGAGGTCGTCCCACGTCGCGAAATCCACGAGAAGCGAGAGATCGACGCGTTCATCGTTAAGCCGTCCCACGAAATCTTCCAGCCGCGCGCGGCGCGCCGCGAAGGCAAGCCCGCGCAGATCTTCGTCGCCGTCGGCGAGGAGATCGTAGGCGCGCAGGTGGGCGGGAAATTCGGTCAAAAATTTCGGTGTGACGATTTTGCGGTTGAGCCGCTGCTGCAGCACGTTGAACGACTGCACCAGCCCGTCGCGCCTGATCAACAATTCGCCGTCGATGGCGCCGGGCAGGCGCAGCGCCTCGACGAGATCCGGGAAGCTTTTGGAAATATCCTCGCCGGTGCGCGAATAGAGCCGCGCGATTTTTCTGGCCCCCGCCCTACCCTCCCCCGCTTGCGGGGGAGGGTAGGGAGGGGGCGCGGCGACGGCCTGCACGCGAACGCCGTCCCACTTCCACTCGGCCAAAAAATCGGCCGGATCGAGCGCCGCAAGATCGGCCTCGTCCAACGCATGTGCGAGCATCGGCGGCCGGAATGGCGCCGGATCGGCGCTCGCCGGTTTTTCCGCCCGGCCCTCCAGCCAGGCGAACAGCTCGACATAGGGCGGCGCGAGTCCCGGCCAGAGCAGCTCGATCTCCTGCGCGTCGCCGGCGTCGAGTGCCGCAACCGCGGCTTTGGCGAGCCGCGCCGAGACGCCGACACGCAATCCGCCGGTGACGAGCTTAATCAGCGCCCAGCGTCCGGTCTCATCGAGCGCATCGAGCCAGCGCGCCAGCTGTTGCGGCAGCTGCGCCTTGCCGAGCGCCGCGAGCGTCTCGACGACCGAGGTGAGCGTGAGTTCTTCTTCTCCGCACCCACGAAGCGGGGGCGGGGGACCGCCCCGAAGGGGTGGTGGAGGGGGCCTCGGCATCGAGGCCAGCCTCAGCGCCGGCGCCGCTACCGGCTCGCTTCGCTCGCCACCTCCCCCGCACGCGGGGGAGGATGATGGCGAGGGCCACATCAGCGCCACGGTTTCGGAGAGGTCGCCGACATAATCGCAGGACAGCTCGAACAGGACCGGATCGGTGCGTTCGGCGATCAGGCTGCGAATCAGTCCCGGCTTGGCGTGCGGAAAGCTGAGCGCGCCCGTAAGCGCCGCGAGCGCCCAGCCGCGCTCGGGATCGCCCGTGATGCGGAAATACTCGGTCATGAGCCGCAGCTTGTTGTTGCGCGCCGGCTCATAAGCGAGACGGTCCAGAAGCTCGGCGAAGCGGTTCATTCCTTCGCCTCGCCATCATCGTCATCGTCCTCGCCATAACCGACAATATCGAGCGGGCGCGCTTTCAGACCACGCGTGCCGCACCAGTGCACCAGCGCGTCCTCCTGGCCATGCGTGACCCATATTTCGCCCGCCCCGGTCGCGGCGACAGTCGCGGTGAGCCCGTCCCAGTCGGCGTGATCGGAAATGACCAGCGGCAGCGCGATGCCTTGCTGCCGCGCCCGCGCGCGCACCCGCATCCAGCCGGAGGCGAACGCATTGACCGGGTCGGGGAAGCGCCTCGCCCACAGATCGTTCAACGCCGACGGCGGGCATAGTGTGACCGTGCCGGCAAGCTCCGCCTTGCTGGCGCTGCGCGCCGCGCGCAACTCGCCAAGCTCGATGCCTTGGCTCGCATAGTAACGCGTGATGGTCTCCATCGCGCCGTGCAGATAGATCGGGCGGTCATAGCCCGCTTTGCGCAGGAGCGCGATTAGCCGCTGCGCCTTGCCGAGCGAATAGGCGCCGACGAGATGCGCACGCTCCGGGAACACAGCGACGGAACTGAGCAGTTTTTGGATCTCGCGGTCAGGGTCCCCATGACGGAACACTGGAAGCGCGAAGGTCGCTTCCGTGATGAACACGTCGCAAGGCACAAGCTCGAACGGCGCGCAGGTCGGATCGGGAACGTTCTTGTAGTCTCCGGAAGCGACGATGCGCTGTCCGTCGGCCACGACGGCGATCTGTGCCGAGCCGAGCACGTGCCCCGCGGGATGGAACGTGACTTTTGCACCGTCGAGCTTCACCTTCTCGCCGTAGCGGATCGCCTGCGTCGTTCCCGCAAAATATTCGCCGTAGCGCAGCCGCATAAGGTCGAGCGTTTCCGGCGTGGCCAGCACCGCGCCATGGCCCGCGCGCGCATGGTCGGAATGGGCATGCGTAATCAGCGCCCGCTCGACCGGGCGCATCGGGTCGATATGAAAACCGCCGAGCTTGCAGCAAATTCCGGCGGACGTCAGCGTAAGGATGTCTTCAGGACGCATCTCAGTTGATTAAATAATCATTTCGCTTAAGGACGCGAGCACCCGATGACGGATACCGGCCCGCTCTTCGTTTCCTCCGGCAAGTTCCTCGCCGATCGACGCTACAAATGGGCGCTCGATCACGCGGCACGCGGCGATTTTTCCGGCGCCGCCGATATTCTTGCGCAGACGGTCGAGCTGGCGCCCGGATTCGCCACGGCATGGTTCGCGCTCGGCGCCATTCGCGACCAGCTTGGCGACCGCGAGGGCGCCATTGCAGCCTTCGAAAAAGCTCGCGACGCGGATCCCGAGGATTGTCACGGCGCGCGGCTTCAGCTCGCCAGGCTTGGTGCCGGCGACCTGACGCCGGCGATGACGACGACCTATGTCCGCCGGCTGTTCGACCAATATTCCGAGCGTTACGACGTGGCGCTCGTCGAACATCTTGCCTATCGCGGGCCGGAGCTCCTGCGCGCGGCTGTCGAATCCGTGATGGGCGCGGCCGGACGGCCGATGCACTTTCCTTCCATGCTCGATCTGGGCTGCGGCACCGGCCTTGCCGGTGCCGCTTTTCGGCCCGTCGTCGACCGGCTTGTCGGCGTCGATCTCTCGCCGGGAATGATTACGCAGGCGGCGTCAAAGGGCCTTTACGACCTCCTCGTCACTGCCGATCTTGCGCATTTTCTTGCAGGGGAAGGCGCGGATGCCGCGAAATATCACCTCGTCGTCGCCGCGGACGTCTTTGTGTATGTGAACGATCTCAACCCGATCCTCGCCGCGATCGCGCGCGTCCTCACCCCGGATGGAATTCTGGCGTTCACGGTGGAAACTCACCCGGGCGGCGGCGTGAAGCTTCGCCCGACGTTGCGCTACGCGCACGGGCATGATCTGCGTGTCCTGCTTGGCGCGGCGGCGCTGACGACTTTTCATCTCGGAAAAACCTCGGTGCGCAACGAAAAGGGCGCGCCGGTCGATAGCCTCGTCGTCGTCGCGCAACCCTCGACCGCAACGCGACCGCCCGCTAGTTCTGGCGCGTGACCATTCTCGCACGCTCAACGATCCTGCCCGAACGCTTCGCGCGCTGGTTCGCCGGCCGCGGCTGGACGCCGCGCACGCACCAGCTTGAGCTTTTGGCGAAGGCGCAGGCCGGCCGCTCGGTCTTGCTCATCGCGCCCACCGGCGGCGGCAAGACGCTCGCCGGATTTTTACCGAGCCTGGTGGAGCTGAGCAGCAATTCCCTCCCCCGTTTGCGGGGGAGGGTCAGTAAGGAGGCTCTTGGGAGCCAGAGCGGCGCCGACTTGCCCGCACCCGGCTCGCTTCGCTCCATAGCCGATGCTTCGCATCCGCGTTCTTTACTTGAAGAACGGCGTCCGAAGGACGCCTATTCCTCCCCCGCAAGCGGAGGAAGAGAAAATCTCATCTCCATCGGCAGCGATACGCGCCGCGAGGGCGGGCTGCATACGCTCTACATTTCCCCGCTAAAGGCGCTTGCGGTCGATATCGCGCGCAATCTGGAGGCGCCTGTCGCCGAGATGCGGCTGCCGATCCGCATCGAGACGCGCACCGGCGACACGCCGACCTCCAAGCGCCAACGCCAGCGCCGCGATCCGCCGCACATCCTGCTGACGACGCCGGAGCAGCTGGCGCTCCTTCTCGCCTCGGCCGACGCACCGTACCTGTTCGGCTCGCTCAAGCACGTGATTCTCGACGAGTTGCATGCGTTGGTCACCTCGAAGCGGGGCGATCTGCTTTCGCTGGGCTTGGTGCGGCTGTTTCGGCTCGCACCTGGCCTTACGAGCATCGGCCTCTCAGCGACCGTCGCCGCGCCCGACGATCTTTGCCGCTTCATGGTCCCGCAGCGTGACGCCGACGCGTGTGCCGATCTCATCGTCGCCGCAGGCGGCGCCGCGCCCGATGTCACCATGCTCGACACGCGCGAGCGGCTGCCCTGGGCCGGCCATTCAGCGCGCTACGCGCTCGGCGAAATGTACCAGCTCATCAAGGCGCACCGCACCACGCTCGTCTTCGTCAATACGCGCAGTCAGGCTGAGGGCATTTTCCAGGACCTCTGGCACATCAACGAGGACAATCTCGCCATCGCGCTCCATCACGGCTCGCTCGACGTGGCGCAGCGCCGCAAGATCGAGGCGGCCATGGCCGGCGGCCGGTTGCGCGCGGTCGTGTGCACGTCCTCGCTCGATCTCGGCGTCGACTGGGGCGACGTCGATCTCGTCATCAATGTCGGCGCGCCGAAGGGCGCCTCGCGGCTCTTGCAGCGCATCGGCCGCGCCAATCACCGCATGGAAGAGCCGTCGAAGGGCGTGCTCATTCCGGCCAACCGCTTCGAAGTGCTCGAATGCCGCGCGGCGCTCGATGCCATCGCCGAGGATGCGCAGGACACGCCGGCCTCGCGCAACGGCGCGCTCGACGTGCTCGCCCAGCACGTGCTCGGCTGCGCCTGCGGCGAACCGTTCCTTGCCGATGAGCTTTACACAGAGGTGAGGACGGCCGCGCCCTACGCGGGCGTCGCCCGCGCGGATTTCGATGCCGTCGTCGATTTCGTCGCGACCGGCGGCTATGCGCTCAAAGCCTACGAGCGCTTTGCCCGCATTCGCCAGGGCAAGGACGGGCGCTGGCGCATCACCCATCCCAACGTGGCGCAGCGCTATCGGCTTAATGTCGGCACCATTGTCGAAGCCGACATGCTGAAAGTTCGCCTCGTGCGCTCGCACGCGTCGAAAATGATCCCGCGCGGCGGTCGCCTGCTCGGGCAGGTCGAGGAGTATTTCGTCGAGACCATGGTGGCAGGCGATACGTTCGTGTTCGCCGGCGAAATTCTCAAATACGAGGCGCTGGTTGAGGACGAGGTCTACGTCTCCCGTTCAACGTCGGAGCAGCCAAAAGTGCCGGCCTATGAGGGCGGCAAATTCCCGCTGTCGACTTATCTCGCCGAGCGCGTGCGCGGCATCATCTCGCATCCGCAGGAATGGCGCAATCTGCCGGCACAAGTGCGCGAGTGGCTCGAAATTCAGGAATGGCGGTCGCAGATGCCGGGCCAGCGCGAGCTGCTCGTTGAAACCTTTCCGCGCGCCGACAAGCACTATCTGGTCTGCTATCCGTTCGAAGGCCGGCTCGCGCATCAGACGCTTGGCATGCTGCTGACGCGGCGATTGGAGCGCGCGCGATTAAAACCGATGGGCTTCGTCGCAAACGAATACGCGCTCGCCGTCTGGGGTCTCGGCGACGTCGCCTCGCGCATAGAGAGCGGCGGATTCTCTCTCGCCGAACTTTTCGATGAAGACATGCTCGGCGACGATCTCGAAGCGTGGCTCGCCGAATCGGCGCTGATGAAGCGCACCTTCCGCAATTGCGCGATCATCGCCGGCCTGATCGAGCGCCGTTTCCCGGGTGAGGAAAAATCGCGGCGGCAGGTCACCATCTCGACCGACCTCGTCTACGACGTGCTGCGCAGCCATCAGCCCGATCACGTCCTCCTTCGCGCCGCGCGCGCCGATGCGGCGACCGGCCTGCTCGACGTGCGCCGGCTCGGCGAAATGCTCTCGCGCATCAGCGGCCGAATCGTCCATAAGGCGCTCGATCACGTCTCTCCGCTTGCCGTTCCGGTGATGCTGGAGATCGGGCGCGAGGCGGTCTACGGCGAAGCGGCCGACTCGCTGCTCGCGGAGACGGAGGCTGAATTGGTGAAGGAGGCGATGCAGTGAGGGCTGGCGCTTATGCCGCTCATTCCCGCGAAGGCGGGAATCCAGCTGCTGGGTCGCCGCTTTCGCGAGGACGAGCGGATAACACGCTGGCCATCGCAGGCGTCACACTCGTCGCCGATTGCGCCGGGGCGATCTATTGGCCGGATGAAAAGCTGCTCGTCATCGCCGATCTGCACCTGGAAAAAGGTTCCGCCTTTGCGGCGCGCGGCGTGCTGTTGCCGCCCTATGATACAGCCTCGACGCTTGCACGCTTGGGTGGCTTGGTTGAGCGATACGCCCCGCATCTCGTGATCGCACTGGGCGACAGCTTTCACGACGGCGATGGGGCTTCGCGCATGGCTGACGTTAACCGCATCGCGCTCAAAGCGCTGCAGCGCGGGCGCGACTGGGTCTGGATGGCCGGCAATCACGATCCCGATCCGGCCGACGGCATCGGCGGCCGCTTTGCCGATGCGCTGGCGCTCGGACCGCTCACCTTCCGCCACGAACCGTCGGCAGCCGCGTCCGAAGGCGAGATTGCCGGCCATCTGCATCCGCTCGCGCGCGTGGCGCGGCGGGGCCGTGCGGTGAGCCGGCGCTGCTTTGCGAGCGACGGCCGCCGTCTGGTCATGCCGGCATTCGGCGCCTATGCGGGCGGGCTCAATGTGCGCGACCGCGCGATCGCGATGCTGTTCGGCACGCTCGCTTTCACCGCGCACATGCTGGGCGAACGCCGCCTTTATGCGGTCGCCGCCGCGCGCTGTTTGCCGGATTGATTGAAGCTTCTTTCAGTTGAACATGACAGCCGGCACGGCAGCATCGACGCCTGAGGCGATCTTTTATTTTCGTTTCACCGTGCGTGTGCCCTTACCGGCCAGGTTCCATGCGGCCGCCGTCTTCACACCGATGGCCGCCTCGGGCTGCGGCTCCGGCGCCCAGTTCTTCACCGCGAGGCGCGCGGCAGCGAGCGATTGCGGGTCGAGACGGGAGGCAACCTCGTCGCGTTTCTTCGCCGCTTCCTTGTCGCCCCGGTTGGCGGCAAGGGCAAACCATTTGTAGGATTCGGCGTCATTCTGCTCCACGCCGATGCCGCGCGCATAGAGAATGCCGAGATTGTATTGGCTGTCCCCGATGCCGCGGTCGGCGGCCTTGCGGAACCAAACAGCGGCTTTGTTGTAATCGGGCGGCCCGTTGACGCCTTCGGCATAGAGCACGGCGAGATTATGCATGGCCTTGCCGTTACCCTTCTCGGCAGCCGCAAGATAGAGATCGCGCGCCGTGGCGAGGTCTTTCTTGACCCCGAGGCCCTTCTCGTAGAGGCCGCCGAGGCGGAACTGCGCCGGCGCCAAGCCTTCTTTGGCGGCGCGTTCGAGCCAGTGCGCGGCCGCTTGGTTGTTTTGCAGAACGCCGCGGCCTTCGGCAAAGCGCGTCGCCACCTCGTAGGCGGCGGCAGGATCGCCGGTCATAGCTGCTTTGCGAAGCGCCGGATCGCCGATTGTAGCCGGCAGTTTGTCGTTAACGATGCCGGCCGTGCGGCCCAGAGCGGGCGCAATGCTTGGCGCGGTTTCGGGGTGCGGGAGCGCGCCGGTTATGTCAGGCGAAGCCCACAGCGGCATTGCCATTGCGCCAGGCTGTTCGGCGGCCGGTGGCGTCACGGCTCCAACCACGGGCTCGTCAGTGCCTTCGTGCACCATGGACTGCCGCCGAGGTTTTGCCCCCTTCGTGGTGGGTGCTCTATTCGGCGGTGCGGCAAGCGTCGGATTCGGCAGCGGCGGCGGCGACGCTTCGGTCGGCGGCTGTTTTGCCGGAATGGCTGCCGCCGGCGTCTCCGCCGACGGCAATACCTGTTCGGAGTGCGCCTGCGGGGCGGCACCCGAGCCGCCGTCGTCGAACAGCCTCGTCGCAATACGAACGCAGCCGATCAGGATGAGTACCGCCCCTCCTGCGACAATCAGCTTGCGCATGCGCTGCGAAAGCTTGTTGGGCTGCGCAGTGGCCTCCGGACCGGCTTCGTCTTTGGCCTTTTGCCCGGACCGGTTCCAAGCCGCGGCCTGCGCCGCGCGGCGAGCGGCGGCGATAAAGTTGGGCCGCCCGGAATCCGCAATAACCGGCGGCTTTGCCGATGCGATGGCGGCTTCGGATGCAGCGATCCGGTCGGCTGCCGATGGATTTGGCCGAGAGCGGCCCGCGGTCGTGCCGGGTTCGAGCGGATGATCGGGCGGCAGCGTCGGATCGATCGGCGGCCGCACAGCCGCAATTAGGGGCGCCGGTGCTGGCGTCGGCGCGCGCACCGGCTCAGGCGCAAGCGACGGCGCGGCGCCGGACTCTGTCGGCGCCGCTTCGTGCGGGGCTATTGGCTGCTGCGGCGGCGCCGCTGCCGACGGCTCGGGCATTGCGCGCGGCGTGGCATCCCCGCGCAGATCGCTTTCGATCGTGGCCAGCCGATCGACCACGTGCTCTACCGTACCCTGTACGGCTTCAAGCGAGTCCTGGGTGCGTCGCTCGCTTTGTTTGATTGCGGCGAAGTCGCGCTCGATCGCACGCGCTGCCGGAGGCGCAAGCATCGCACCGGCCCCGACGCTGCCGTTGATGCCGCGCATCTGCTCGATATGCACCAGCAGATCGGCGAGCCCGCGCTCGATGGCCTCGAGATGGCCAAGCCGCGCATCCGACGCGTCGAACCGCTGCACCAGCGTGGCAATGCGGTCCTCCAGATGCGCCAGCGCCGCATGATCGGTGTGCGTGAGCTGAACCCATTCGAGCTTCTCGATAAGGCCGGCGAGCAGCTTTTCCAGATCGCGCGGTACGGCGTGGCCGGCCTCGCTCGAAGCGGTGAGTGCGGCGGCCAGCGTGTCGATGCGCTGCTCGAGCGCCGAAACGGCGTGTCCGGTCGCCGTATTGTTGGCGATCCCGTCCACTTGGGCCGCGAGCGCGCGCACGTCTTCCGCAACTCTCGTCAAGGTGTCGTTGGACGCGACATGCGAAACGACTCCGCGCAAACCGCCGATCGCCGCCTCGAGTTGCTGCAATGCAGCCGGGTCGTCCCTGGCCAGGATCATGTCGACCTTCTGCGCCAGCGCATTCACCGCCTGGTCGAAGCCGACAAGGCTCTCCGCCGGCGTGAGCGCGCGCAACGCTTCGCGGACCTCTGCGAGTCCGCCCTCAAGCCCGGCCAGCGCGTTCGGATCGACGCCCGACTGGCGGCTATGATCGATGCGCTCGGCAAGGGCCTTGACCTCGAGCTCGAGCGATTCCAGGGCGCGGCGCGGCAGCGCTTCGTTCAGCTGACGGCCGATCTCCGCAAGATCGGTCCGAACCGCCGCTATGGCTTTTTCGCTGTCCCATGTTGGCGCCAGCGCCTCGATGCGCGCGGTGATCTGGCGCAGCTGCTTTTCGAGGCCGCCCATATCGAGCATCGAGCCGCGCCCGATAGCCGGTATAGGCGCGGTCGATTCGCCGTCGAGCGCAGGGCCGCGTTTGGCAGGTGGGACAGGCGCAGCAGCCTCGCCATCGGGCGCAGGGCCGCCTCCGGAGGCGGCCGCCTCGCCGTCGAGCGCGCGCTGCCGTGCAGCGATCTCGACGACGGCGTCCTCAATCGATAGCGACGGCTCCGGCCTGGCTCGGCGCCGCTGCGGCGGAGCACCGGTCAGAAGCGGCTTGCGCTCCTCGGTCGGCTCCCTGGGAGTCGCTGACGCCGCGCCTTGCCGCGCGACCTCGGCGCCCGCCAGCCTTTCGAGTTGCGCCGAGAGCTTATCGAGGCGCGTGTGGACTTCGCCAAGTCCCTCGCGGGTGCGGGCAGCTTCGCGACGCGCCTCTTCGCGGGCGGCCTCGCGGGCGGCATTAAAGCGTTGCGCCTCTTCGCGGGCAGCCTCATGGCGTCGCGACTTTTCGCGGGCGGCCTCGCGCGCATCATCGCGATCCCGTTCTTGACGCGGATGGTCCTCGCGGTCGCGACGGTAAGCATCCCGGTCGCGTCGACGCTCCTCACGGTCGCCGCGGCGCTCGTCGCGATAGGGCCGGCCGTCGTAGCGGACCGGCGTCACCTCGCCGTCGATGCGATCCCGACCGTGTTGGTTCGCGTCGCTCGGAGGCTGACGACGCCGGTCTTCCTCCGCAAACTCCTCGTCATCGTTTGTTTTGATGACACTATTGAGCCATTCGCCGACAGACATGCCGGACCGCTGCGCGGCTTCGCGCGCAGCCTCACGCGCTCGCGGGCGGAGGCCTCTTAAATTCCACGGACCGCCAGATTTCATTCTCGCGCCCAAACCACGTCGGGAGGGGCAGCATGTGCCCTGTCTCGAGCCGGCGCTCGTTAAATACGACGCGGACGGCGCGGTCCTCTGTCCCCGAGGGGCGACTTTTCCGGATTAGAGTAAACAAGTCGTTAAGACTTATTTCGAGCCGCCGATCGCCGCGTAGCCCGGTATGGCACGCGTGCTTGGGTGAGCCGGTTGCGCCGTACCGGGAAAGAGCCCGATCGAGTATGCGCGCACCTTTTCCGGCTGCACGTAACCGTTACGGTAACCTGTAAAGCATTCCTAAAATGCCGCCGTTCGTGCGACGCTCAGTTGGCGCGGCATCCTCAATCGGCTCAGGGCTCATGGCGCAGAGCGCGAACATCCATACGGCGGACCCGGCGGTGGCGCGGGGTGCGGCGCGCGACGGTCATGACCGCGGCCACAACGCGGGCGAGGCCGATACCCCCATGACGATCGGGGAGGTCGCACGCGAATTCGGAATAACGCTCCGCGCGCTGCGGTTCTACGAATCCAAGCGCCTGATCGTGCCGCAGCGCGACAGATCAAGCCGCCTCTACCGCCGCAGCGATCGCGAGCGGATTGCGCTCATCCTCACCGGGCGGCGGCTCGGTTTTACGCTCGCCGAGATCAAACGCCTGGTCGACGGCCCGGGCGGCAAGAACCTGCATCTGACGCGCGAAAAATGCGTGGAGCAGATCAATCTGTTGGAACGGCAGAAGCGCGGCATCGAGCTGGCGCTCGGCGAGCTGCGGCAGATCTACACCTCGTTTTATAGATCGTTTCTCGAAGACCAGCTTTCTTGCTGACGCTGCGAGCGTCTCCCGACATAAACGCGCCGCAGGCAAGCGGGTCGATCAAGCCGCCGTCAAGCCGCCATCTACTACCAATTCGGCCCCGGTCGTGAACGCGGATTCGTCGCTCGCGAGAAAGAGAATCGAGCGCGCCACCTCGATTGGCCGTGCAAGCCGCCCAAGCGGCGCCGCATTGGTGCAATTGGTTTCCATCTTCGCTGGGTCGCGTCCGGCCGCGATCATCGATCGGAGCATGGGGGTCTCGACGAACGAAGGATGCACCGAATTGCAGCGGATATTATAGCCCTTGCGTGCGCAATGCAGCGCCACCGATTTCGTCAATAGGCGAACGCCGCCTTTGCTGGCACTGTACGCGGCGAGATTTCCCGCGCCAACAAGGCCCGCGACCGACGACATGTTGACGATCGAGCCGCCGCCGCGATCCTTCATGACGCGAACGGCATGCTTGCAGCCGAGAAAGGTCCCGTCGAGGTTGACCGCCATCAGGCCGCGCCAGTCGTCGAGCGTCGTCGCCTCGATGTCTTTGAGGAGAGCCACGCCGGCGTTGTTGACGAGAATATCGATTCGTCCGAACTCGGCCGCGACGGCGTCCGTAACCGAGATCCAGTCTTCCTCGCGGGTAACATCGAGCAAATGAAAAACGGCGCGTTGTGCAAGCGCCGCCACCGCGGCGTCGGACAGAGCCTTGTCGCGATCGGCCAGAACGACCTTGGCGCCCTCGTCCAGCAGCAGATGCGCCGTGGCAAAGCCGATTCCCGATGCTCCACCCGTGACCAGCGCAACCTTGCCGTCGACGCGCCCCATCCAATCAGGCTAGTCCACGTGGCGGCCTGTGGCTAGTATGTAAAGGCTCAATATCGATCTGGATTGGGACCTGTGCCGTCGAACGCGTATGCACAAGGAGAGGCCATGCCCGACGCCTTCATCTACGATCACGTGCGCACGCCGCGCGGCCGCGGCAAAGTGGACGGCGCGCTGCATGAGGTGACGGCGCTCGCTCTGGCGAGCCAGGCGCTCGGCGCCATCAAGAGCCGCAACGACCTCGACACCGCTTTGGTCGACGACGTGGTCATGGGCGTCGTCGATCCGGTCGGCGAGGCCGCCGCCGATATCGCGCGCACGGCGGCGCTGGTTGCCGGCTATGGCGACAGCGTCGCCGGCGTGCAGATCAACCGCTTCTGCGCCTCCGGCCTCGACGCGGTCAATTTCGCCGCCGCGCAGATCATGGCCGGACAGCAGGACATGGCGGTCGGCGGCGGCGTCGAATCGATGAGCCGCGTCGGCATCGGCGCGGCCGGCGGCGCCTGGTCGGTCGATCCGTCGATCGCGGTCGCGCATTACTTCCTGCCGCAGGGCATTTCCGCCGACCTGATCGCCACCAAATACGGATTTTCGCGAGACGACGTCGACGCCTACGCGGTGGAGAGCCAAAAGCGCGCCGCGACGGCATGGGATGAGGGTCGTTTTTCCCGCTCGGTGATGGCGGTGAAGGACGTCAACGGACTGACCATCCTGGCCAAGGACGAGCACATGCGGCCCGGCACCACTATGCAATCGCTCGCCGCGTTGCAGCCCTCGTTCGTGCAGATCGGTGAAAAAGGCGGCTTCGATGCTGTCGCAGTTCAGGCGCATCCGGAGGTCGAATACATCAATCACGTGCATCATGCCGGCAATTCCTCGGGGATCGTCGATGGCGCCGCCGCGGTCCTCGTCGGCAATGCGCGAGCGGGCAAGCGCGCGGGCCTAAAACCGCGCGCCAGAATCAAGGCATTCGCCAATATCGGCTCGGAGCCGGCGCTGATGCTGACCGGGCCTGTCGACGTGACCGAGAAGGTGCTGAAAAAAGCCCGCATGAGTCTTGCCGACATCGATCTCATCGAGATCAACGAGGCGTTCGCCTCTGTGGTCTTGCGCTTTCTGCAGGCATTCAAGCTCGATACCGGCAAGGTCAACGTCAACGGCGGCGCCATTGCCATGGGTCACCCGCTCGGCGCCACCGGCGCGATGATTCTCGGCACCGCGCTCGACGAACTCGAACGGCGCGACGCTTCGACGGCTTTGGTCACGCTGTGCATCGGCGCCGGCATGGGAACCGCCACGATCATCGAGCGGGTCTAAGTCATGCCCAAGATCGACATCGCCAAGCTTCCGTTGGATACCCGCACGGGCTACCCGGCGCCGTTCGACCGCGTGGTCGTCGGCCGCGAGCGCAAGCGGCTCGGCAACGCCGCCGGTCTCGACCAGTTCGGCGTCAACCTGGCGACGCTCAAGCCCGGCGCCGCATCGGCGCTGCGCCACTGGCATGAGAAGGAGGACGAACTGGTCTATATCCTCGAAGGTGAAGTCGTGCTGATCGAGGACGAGGGCGAGACCGTGCTCAAGTCTGGGGATGCCGCCGGTTTCAAGGCGAACAACCGCAACGGTCATCACCTCGTCAACAAATCCACCCGCGACGCGGTCTATCTGGAAGTCGGCACTCGGTCGAAATACGAACGCGTCGAATATCCCGGCGTCGATCTTCTGGTGGTGCGCGACGACAGGGGCATGCGCTACACGCACAAGAACGGCGAGCCGTATAGATGACGTTCAAGAATTTTAGCTGCGAAGTCGGAGCCGACGGTATCGCGCTCGTCACCTGGAACGCGCCGGAACGCTCGATGAACGTCATCGACGCGGCGGTGACCGAAGAGCTTTCGGCAATCGTCGAGCAAGCTGCGGCCGACACCGCCGTGAAGGGCGTCATCATCACCTCCGGCAAGGATACGTTCTGCGCCGGCGCCGATCTGACGATATTGGAGACGCTCAGCCGAACCTTCGCCGAACTGGCGGCGTCGCAGGGCGAGGAGGCCGCGAATGCGCGCTTCTTCGAGGAGAGTCGCAAATTCTCGCTGCTTTGCCGCCGCATCGAGACCTGCGGCAAGCCCTGGGTCGCGGCGCTCAACGGCACCTCGGTCGGCGGCGGCTTCGAATTGGCGCTCGCCTGCCATCATCGTATCGCGGCCGACAACGACAAGATGCGCCTGGCGTTGCCGGAGATCAAGGTCGGACTGTTCCCGGGCGCCGGCGGCACGCAACGGATTGCGCGCATGCTGCAGCCGGCCGATGCGCTGCAATTCCTGCTCAAAGGCGATCAGATTAATGTCGACCGCGCCAAGGTTATGCAGCTCGTCGATGCGGTGGTGCCCCCCGGCGATCTCATCAAGGCCGCCAAAGAGTGGATTTTGGCGAACGGCACCGCCAAGGCACCGTGGGACACCGACGGTTTTAAGCTGCCCGGCGGCCCGGTCCATTCGAAAGCCGGAATGATGGCGTTCACGCCGGCAAATGCGCTCTACCGCCGCGAAACCTACGACAATTATCCGGCGGCGCGCGCCGTCATGCAGGTCGTCTATGAGGGCCTGCAGCTGCCGATGGATCAGGCGCTGCGTGTCGAGTCGCGTTACTTCGCCAAAATTTTGCGCTCGCCGGAGGCGGCGGCGATGATCCGCTCGCTGTTCGTTTCGCTGCAGGAGATCAATAAGGGCGCCCGCCGGCCGGCCGCCGTGCCGCGCAAAGTCTTTAAGAAGATCGGCGTGCTTGGCGCCGGTTTTATGGGGGCCGGCATCGCCTATGTGAGCGCGCTTGCCGCCCTCGATGTCGTGCTCGTCGACCGCGATCCGGAAACGGCCGAGAAGGGCAAGCAGCACTCGCAGAAACTGATCGCCGACCAGGTCGAGCGCGGCCGCGCCAGCGCCGCCGACCGCGACGCGCTGCTCGCCCGTATTACGCCCACGGCCGACTATGTTGCGCTGAAAGATTGCGATCTGGTCATCGAGGCGGTGTTCGAGGACCGCAAGGTCAAGGAAGAAGCGATCGGCCGGGCGCAGAACGTCATCGGCGACCATACGATCTTCGGCTCCAACACCTCGACGCTGCCGATCACCTCGCTGGCGGCCGCGTTCAAGGATCGCGCGCGATTCATCGGCATCCATTTCTTCTCGCCGGTCGAGCGCATGATGCTGGTCGAGATCATCATGGGCAAAGACACCGGCAACGCGGCGCTCGCCGGCGCGCTCGATTACGTCCGCGCCATCCGCAAGACACCGATCGTGGTCAACGATTCGCGCGGCTTCTATACGTCGCGCGTGGTCGGGACCTACCTGCGCGAAGGCCATTTGATGCTGAGCGAAGGCGTACCGGCGGCGATGATCGAGAACGTCGGCCGCATGGCCGGAATGCCGGTCGGCCCGCTTGCGCTCAATGACGAAGTCGCTGTCGATCTCGCCTGGAAGATCCTGAAAGCGACCGAAGCCGATCTCGGCCCCGAACTGGTCGACGCGCGGCAGAAGGCGCTGCTGGAAGAGATGGTGGAAAAACGCGGCCGCTACGGCCGCAAGAACGGCAAGGGATTTTATGACTACCCGCAAAGCGGTCCGAAGCGGCTATGGCCAGGCGTTGCCGATCTGCAGCCGAACAGGCTCGATCCCGACTCAATCGATATAGCGGCGCTCAAGCAGCGGTTCCTCGCCATCCAGGCGCTCGAATCCGCGCGCTGCATCGAGGAGGGCGTGGTCACCGACGTGCGCGAGGCCGACGTCGGCTCGATTCTCGGCTTCGGCTTTGCGCCGTTCAGCGGCGGCACCATCTCCTATATCGATGGCATGGGCAGCAAGGCTTTCGTCACCCTTTGCGCCGCCTTCGCCAAGCGCTACGGCGCTCGCTTCAAGCCATCTAAGCTCTTGCTCGATATGGCAAAAAGGGGCGACGCCTTCTACCGCCGCTTTCCCCCCGAACCAGCCCAAGGCCGTGGCGTGAGACCGATCGAAGCCACATTGCCCTTTGCGGTAGGCCGCGTGTAAGGTCGCGGCCCATTTTTCCCGGGACCCGGCATGGCGCGTGATCAAGTCGACCTGACGCCGATCGAGCGGCGGGACGAACTCGTCGCTTGGCTGGCGCAAGGCGTCAGGCCGAAATCGCAATTCCGCATCGGCACCGAGCACGAGAAGTTCGGCTTCACGCTCGAAGGACACCGCCCGGTGCCGTACGAGGGACCGCGCGGCATTCGCGCGCTGCTCGAAGGCATGCAGCTCCTTCTCGGCTGGGAGCCGATCATGGAAGGGCCGAACGTGATCGGGCTTTATGATGTCACCGGCGGCGGCGCCATCACGCTCGAGCCCGGCGGCCAGTTCGAATTATCCGGCGCACAGGTCGAGACCGTGCACCAGACTTCGCGCGAAACCATGGCGCATCTGGCGCAGGTGCGCGAGGTGGCGCGGCCGCTGCGGATCGGCTTTCTCGGCATCGGCATGACGCCGAGCTGGACGCGCGCGGACATGCCGAAAATGCCCAAGGGGCGCTACAAAATCATGACCGCCTACATGCCGAAGGTCGGCAAGCTCGGCCTCGACATGATGTACCGCACCTGCACGGTGCAGACCAATCTCGACTTCTCCTCCGAAGCCGACATGGTCAAGAAGCTGCGCGTATCGCTGGCGCTGCAGCCGGTGGCCACAGCCTTGTTCGCCAATTCGCCGTTCACCGACAGCAAGCCGAACGGCTTTCTCTCCTTCCGCTCGGAAATCTGGCGCGACACCGATGACGACCGCGCCGGCATGCTGCCGTGGGCGTTCGAGCCGGGCATGGGCTTCGAACGTTGGGTCGATTACGCGCTCGACGTGCCGATGTATTTCGTCAAGCACGGCGACGACTATGTCGACGTCGCCGGCCAATCGTTCCGCGATCTGCTCGCCGGCAAGCTGCCCGGTATGCCGGGCGCCCGCGCCACCATTTCAGATTGGGCCAACCATTTGAGCTCAATTTTTCCGGAGGTACGCCTTAAGCGCTATCTGGAAATGCGCGGCGCCGATTCCGGGGCGTTGCCGAATCTTCTGGCGCTGCCGGCCCTATGGGTCGGCATTCTTTATGACGATTCCTCGCTCGATGCCGCGTGGGACCTGGTCAAAAGCTGGACTGCGGAGGAGCGGCAAAAACTTCGCGACGAGGTGCCCAAACTCGGTCTCGCTGCGAAGCTGCGCAGCCTCACTGTGTTCGAACTCGCTACCGAACTTCTCAAATTCGCCCGTTCCGGGCTCGCGCGCCGCAAGTGCCTCGATGTATCCGGTCAGGACGAGACACGCTACCTCGAAGTGCTCGACGATCGCCTCGCGCGCGGCACAACGCCGGCGCAGGAGCTGTTGATAAAATTCGACGGTCCGTGGGCCGGCTCGGTCGATCCGATTTTTACTGAAGACGCGTATTGAGGAAAGCGTCGTCGCGAGGAGACTTCCCGGCGAATGCGTGGCGTTCGCCGCGCATTCTTTGCACCAAGACGGCGGAGCAACCCCGAGAAGCATCGTAGCCTAAACGGCGACGGTGCGAGGGCTCGTCCCCTATCTGGGGACAAAATATTGCGTTTGCTTTGATTTTATTTTTACGACTTTCGGCGAGACTGGGCCCATCACCAAGATGCTGACCGCCGACATCCAGCGCAAGAGTGCCGAACGCCAACTGTTCGGCGCGCGCCGGGCGTTGAGTCATCTCGTTCAGTTATATGACAGCGGGCAATGGCGCCTGCTCTATAAGGAGGACACGTTCGCCGAAGCGGTCCGCCAGGCGAGGCAAGCCGTCGAGCATCGGGCCGGCGTCGTTGCCAAGTCCGACAGCGCTGCCAATTCCGCCGCCGACTAGTCGGCGGACTTTATCGACGCGCCCCTATCCATAGGTACGGCGCGCCTGCACGCCAAGTTTGCGCTGCTCTATCGCTGCAAGCGACATGCAATCGGATTTGCGTTGAACGGGGGCTTTGCACGGGATAATCGCGAGGCGGTTTGATATTCGCCGAAAATTACCAGGACTCGGTCCGCTATGGCATCGCTCGTCAATGCCGCCCTTTGCGCCATATTGGCGGCCTCGTTCTGGTTGCTGTTCGGCTACGCACTCGCCCGCCATTTGCTGCCGCGCGCGCTCGCGATCGGTGCGGCGCCGGTCCTCGGCTGGGCGGTCCACAGCGCGGCGGCGCTGCCGATTTTTGTTCTGATCGGGTTTTCGCCGACCGCCGTTCTCGCCATAAGCGTCGTTTGCATCGTCGCAAGCGGCGGTTCGCTGGCGATGCCCGCGGCAAAGCGCGATGCCGCGCATGCAGCGGCCGCGCCCGCATGGGGCTACGCGGCCGCTGCGCTTCTTGCGCTCGTGCCGGCCGCGGCGATCCTGCCGAAATTCGCGGGCGACGCGGTGTACTTTGCCGAGCCGATCTTCGATCATTCCAAAATTGCAATCATCGATGCGATGACCCGGCAGGGTCTGCCGCCGATCAATCCTGCTTTTGGCGAACTCGGCGCACCGGACCGGCTTGCCTATTATTATCTCTGGCATTTTTCCGCGGCGGAACTCGCCCTGCCGCTCGGCGCCAGCGGCTGGGAAGCCGATATCGGGCTCACGTGGTTCACCGCTTTCGCGTCCCTGTCGTTGATGATGGCGATGGCGGTCTGGCTCGGCAGGAATTCGCGCGCCGCCCTTTTGGTCATCGTTCTCGCCGCAGCGGCCTCGCTGCGCATAACCCTCGGCTGGCTGTCCGGCGCGGACGATCTTGCGCCGTTTATGGCGTATCCGAACGGCTTCGCCGGCTGGCTGTTTCAATCGGCCTGGGTTCCCCAACATCTGATGGCCGCATCCTGCGTGGTGGCGGCGATGCTGCTCATCGGCCGTTATGCGCAGCGGCCGAGCGTCCTACTCTTGTTGACGTTGGTCCTGACCGTGGTCGCCGGCTTCGAAAGTTCGACCTATGTGGGCGGCGTCACCTTTGCGGTTGCGGCTTTGGCGGCAGCGCCGGTCTTGCTCGCGGGCATCGATCGAGGCCGGCGCCTTCGCTTTATCGGCGCAATGGCGGTCGCCGCTCTGCTCGTCGTCTGCCTGATTGCCCCGTTCGCGATTGATCAATTGGCAACGGTCGCGGCGCGTCACGATCCCACGCCGGTCGTCGTTCGTCCTTTTGCCGTTTTGGGCGAAATGTTTCCGCACTCGCTGCGCCGCATCCTGGATCTGCCGGCCTATTGGCTTGTCGAACTGCCGATCGAATTCCCGGCAACCTACCTGGCCGGCGCGATCGCGCTTTGGGCGATGCTGCGAAGCGCAATGCCGCGGCAGAAAAAAATCGCCATCGCCACTTTGGCGTGCCTGACCGGTGCAGGCCTCCTCGCCTCGTGGCTATTGGCGAGTACGGTTGGCGACAACAACGATCTCGCACTGCGCGCCGTTTTGCCCGCGGCCATGGTTCTCATCGTGGCGACGGCGGCCGGCATCGTGCACTCGTCGCGCCGCGCGCTCATTGGCGCGATTGCGCTGGCCGGGCTCCTTCTCGGTCTGCCGGACACCGCCTACCTCGTCCGCTCCGACATCGCCGGCCATGATGTGCAGGACGCGAAGGTATTTGCACAGACGCCGGAGCTTTGGGCCGCCGTCCGCCGCTACGCTTCGCCGACCGCCCGCGTCGCCAACAATCCGCTTTTTCTGCAAGACCTGACGCCATGGCCGGTGAATATGTCGTGGGCATTGCTGTCCGACCGCAGCTCGTGCTTTGCCGGCCGCGAACTGGCGCTCGCCTTCGCACCTCTACCGGCCTCCCGCCGCGAGGCGATCAACAAGCAATTCATCCGCGTGTTCAAGGGCGAAGGCACGCCGTCTGACGTGAGCGAGATGGCAAGGAAATATGGCTGCGTCGTCGTCGTCATCGTACCGCAGGACGGGGCTTGGAACAACGACCCGTTCGCATCGAGTCCCGAGTATCGGCTGGCCGAGAGCCGGGAAGGCCGGTGGCGGATTTATGTGAAGGCTACTTCCACACCCCGGTAAACTCGCACTCGTCATTGCGGATCGCCGCGAAGCGGCTAATCCGGAACCATGTCAACGAGCACTGGGGTTATGGATACCGGGCTCCTCGCTTCCGCCTTCGCGCTCAGCGAGTCCACCGTTGCGCGGAGCGCGTAGGTGGAAGCGCTCAGCGAGCGAAGGCGGGTCGCTCGGCCCCGAAATGACGAGTATCAAATCCCGGCAAACCAATTTTCGCCCTGCTTGCTCCAGAATGTCTCGCGAAATGTGTTGGTGACTTCGATCGCCTTGATCCACTTCGCGTTCTTGTAGCCGAGCTTGACGGCGGTGCGCAGCCGCAGCGGATAGCCGAACGGATCGGTAATGAGTCGGTCGGCGTATTTGGTGGCGAGGATCGTCTGCGGATGCAGCGCCGACGCCATGTCGATGCTTTCGGTAAAATCGTCGTTGCAAATGAAATAGACATATTTCGCCGTCAGGTCGGCGCCGACGCGGGTAAGGAATGCGCGCAGGTTCGGGCCGGACCATTGGCCGATGTAATCCCAGCCTTCGACGCAGATGTGGCGGATGATCAATTCCTGCTCCGTCAATCGATAAATCTCCGGTGCGGTCCAAGGCCGCTTGTCCTTTATCAGACCGGCCAATTCCAGCTTCCAAGTCGCGCCGTCGACCGGTTGGACGTCGTCGATGTCGTAATAGGCGTTAAACCGCGGCGGCTTCACCACTTGAGACGGGCTGAACGTCGGCGCGAGATGATCGGGCCTGAAGATTGCCGCTTGTACGGCGTCGTTCCACGATGACGCCGCGCGCAAGGCCTTCTGTACGGAATCGTTTTCGCTCACGTCGCAGCCGGTCAACAGCGTCAGCGCGCCAAGACTAAGCGCGCCGCGTAGTATCTTGCGGCGATTGATATCGTCCACCAGCGCCTTACTCTCCCTGATCGCGCTCCGATCGATGGGCTTTTGCGGCCGAAACAGGGATGGCGTGCGGATTCGAATGGGCATCGGGTCACCGCCTCAGTGCGTTGCTTCGATCTCGGCCGCCGGTTCGACGGCGGGCGCCGGCTCGACCGTTGGCAAGCGCCTGTCAGCCAAGGCAGGCCCGCCGGTCAGCATGGCGATCAGACTTTGCGGCACCAGCAATGCCAGCGTCACGTGGACGAGAATGAATGCCGCGATCGCCGACATGCACAGGAAATGGATGAGCCGGATGGTCTGGAAATTGTAGAACAAGCCCGCCAATTCGGAGAACTGCACCGGCTTCCATAGGCAGAGGCCGGTCATCACGATGAGAATGCCGACCAGCATGACGCCGAGGTAAAGAATTTTCTGTATCGCGTTGTAAACCGTGAGGTCCTCGTGGCTTAGCCGAAATCGCAGCGCGTCGCCGACAGTGGCGAGGATCTCGCGCATCGTTATGGGCAACAACTTTTGCCGGAAGCGTCCGGTGACGATGCCATAGGTCAGATAGGCTGTACCGTTGATGACGAAAATCCACATTCCGAAGAAGTGCCATTGCAATCCGTATTGCGCCCATTTCCCGATCACAAGGAAGTCGGGGAAATGCAGCCAGCCGAAAAGGACGTCATCGTTGTAGATTCTCCAGCCGCTGCCGATCATGATGAAAATCGCCACCGCGTTGATCCAATGCATGATGCGCAGCGGCAGCGGATGAAGGCGTCGCTCATTGCGCGCAGTTGATTTGACGGCTGCCGTTGACATCAAGGATATTCCGCTGTCGTAGGTCCGGGCAGTTGGAAACGACGGCAAGCGATAGCGGCGGGACTTGAACGCGCGCGCCTTCCCCGGATCGCTGGCGCGGCAGGCGGACAGTACGGTTGCGCAAATTCCTTCGCAAGCACGGCCCCTTCACAAATTCGCGTGGCGTTTTTGATTGGGAGAATGACGGGATGACCCCTGCGATGAAATTGCCGGTCGCCGCCCTGGGCCTGGCGCTCGCTTCGGCATTTGGCTTGGCGGCTCCGACGAATGCGGCGACGCCAGCCGGCGCGACCGCCGCTTGGTTCATGCTGGCGCAGGCCATGGTGCCGCCGACCGGCATGACCGAAGCGAAACATCCCATGCCGATGAACGAGCGCATGCTCAAGCGCTTTCCGCAAGCCGTCCGCGTCGGCGACCTCATCGGTTTGCCCGTGCTCGATGACGGCGCTTCCACGCTGGGCTATGTGCGACAGGTCGTGCGCACGGCGCAGGGCAACATCGAGCTTATCGTCTCTTACAGCCGGTGGTGGGGCTGGTTCGGGCGGCCTGTCGCCGTTCCGATCGAAGTCGTCGGCATCGAGGGGCGGCAATTGGTGTCACTCGATATGCCGCCCAGCGCATACGCTTCTGCGCCGACCTGGCAGAGTATGGACGCCACGAATTTGCCGGCCAACGCGAGCATTCACGTCGCGCTGGCCCGAAATTAGGCGATCACGAGTCTGTGAGGCGGATAACTTTTTGGTGTTTGGAGACTTGTCGGGGGTGAGGCGGAATTGATTGGCGCTTTGCCGCGCGGTTTGCGAAGCAGTCGTCATTGCTGGGTCAATCGCATTTCGTCTGATGGGGGCATTTATGGACCGTGCGAACCAAGTTGACGGCGAGGCTGCGTCTGTTGGCGCAGAGCCGGCGCCTCGCTCGGGCTTCGATACGGCTTCCGCCGAGACAGCATCCACCTGCGGCATCGCCGTCATGGCCAAGGCTTCGACGCCGGGACGCGCCAAGACGCGGCTGGTACCACCGCTCACGTACGATGAAGCGGCCGCCCTCAATACAGCGTTTCTGCAGGACGTGATCGACAATATGCTGCTCGCCGCTCGCCATGCCGCGCCACACGCCGGCATTGCCGGCTATGCCGGCTACGGCCCGCCGGGCTCGGAGGAGTTTTTCCGCCGTAACTTCCCGCAATCCATCGAATTGATCGAGGCGTGGCTGCCGAATTTCGGCGATTGCCTCCACCACACGATCTGCGAGATTTTCGGGCGCGGTCACGCCGCCGCCGTGGTGCTCAACGCCGACAGTCCGACTTTGCCGACGGCGCTGCTCAACGAGACCGCCGAGCTGCTGGCGCGGCCCGGCGACCGCGCCGTCCTCGGCCCGTCGAGCGACGGCGGCTATTATCTGCTCGGCCTGAAAGCCGCGCATCGCCGCATGTTCGAGGACATCGCCTGGAGCACCGAGCATGTCGCCGAGCAAACACTCGAAAGAGCGCGCCAGATCGATCTTGACGTTCACCTGCTGCCCGTCTGGTACGATGTGGACGATATCGAAACCTTGCGCCGGCTGCGCGCCGAGCTTTGTCGAGGCGAGGCGGTGAGCGGGGTGATCGATGCGCCGCGGCCGCATCACGCGCGCCATACGGCTTCATTGCTGAATCGTGTGTGGCCGGACGGCGACTTCGGCCACCGGCTCGAAAAACTGGAAAAAATGGACGTGTCGGCGGCCTGATCACAGCGGCCGACATTTTTTAAGGATCGAACATTATGGAAAGTGCGGCATCACATCAGGCGATCGATCCAAGCCGTTACTTCGAGAGCGTCGAGACCGATAGCGACCTGCCCGAGCACGAGCCGGTTTGTCTTTATCTAGAGACAACCAATCGCTGCAACCTTCTGTGCACGACCTGTCCGCGCACCTACGAGGAGCTCGAACCGCCGGCCGACATGAGCTGGGAGCTGTTCACCTCGATCGTCGATCAGATCAAAGGACTCAATCGCGCGGTGCTACACGGCGTCGGCGAGCCGATGCTGGTGAAGAACCTGCCACGGATGGTACGCTATCTCAAAGACCACGGCACCTACGTCCTGTTCAACACCAACGGCACGGTTCTCAACGAGAAGAACGGCCGCGCGCTGATCGCCGCCGGCCTCGACGAGTTGCGCGTCTCCTTCGACGCCGCAAACGCCGAAAGCTATCGCGCCATTCGCGGCAAGAATTATTTCAACCGCATTCTGAAAAACGTGCGGGCCTTCCGCGAGCTGCAGGAGCGCGAGGGCCAGGTCAAGCCGCGCGTATCGGCTTGGCTGACGGGCTTGCGCGAGACGGTCGAGGAGCTGCCGGACTTCGTGCGGCTCGCGGCCGAGACCGGCATCAAGGAAGTGCACCTGCAGCGGCTGGTGTACTTCAAGGAGAACGCGATCGGTTTGGCCCGGCCGGACCAGGCGTTGTACGAGCGGCTGTCCGGCGAAGAGGCCGCCCATATCGACCGCGCCACTGAGCTGGCAAAGTCACTTGGCATTACCTTCAGTGCCTCGGGCGGGGCATCCGAGCCCGGGATGAGCCTGAAACGAAGCGATAACGGTTCGCCGTGGTCGCTGTGCCGACGGCCGTGGACGGTCATGTACTTCACCGCCAACGGCCGCGCACTGCCCTGCTGCATCGCGCCGTTTTCCCAGCGCGGCTATGAAAACTACACGCTCGGCGACGCCACGCAGCAGACGCTGCGCGAAATCTGGACCGGGCCGGCCTACCGCGATTTCCGCAAGGCGCTCAAGTCCGACAAGCCGCTGGAGGCCTGCGCGAACTGCGGATTGCGCTGGAGTCTTTAGCGATGCCGGCGCAGGCGGCCGGCGTGGCCGTCGTCATTCCGACATTCAATGAAGCAGAATCGATCGCATCCGTCGTGGCCGAACTGCCGCGTGCTGTGATCGACCGGGTGATCGTCGCCGATGGCGGGAGCGTCGACGGCACCCAGGAACGCGCGCGCGCGGCGGGCGCTGACGTGATCGGCGTCGACCGCGGCTACGGCTTGGCTTGCCTAAGGGGCGCGCAGGCGGCCGCAGGCGCCGACATCATCGTATTCATGGACGGCGACGGCGCCGACGATCCGGCCGCCATTGCAGCGCTGGTCGAACCCATCCATTCCGGCGACTACGACTTTGTCATCGCCTCGCGCGCACGCGGCAAGCGGGAGCCGGGCAGCATGGCCTCCCATCAGCTTCTCGCCGGTCAAGTCGTGGGCTGGCTGATGGGACTGCTCTACGGCGTGCGCTACACCGACATGTGCGCCTTTCGCGCCATCCGCCGCGACACCTTGCTCCAGCTCGGCATGCGCGAGCTGACCTACGGTTGGAATCTGGAAATGCAGATGCGGGTAGCACGGGCGGGCTTGCGCGTTCTCGAAGTGCCAGTCGGCTATCGCCGGCGCCTTGGAGGCGAGTCCAAGGTTGCAGGCTCGCTGCGCGGGTCACTCAAGGCTGGCCTTAAAATCATGAGCACCTTTGTGCGCGTGGCAATTGAGCCGACACGCGCGCGTCAGTAGACTGGCGTTCAGCTTGCTTTTGCAAAATCCGCGGCAAGAGGCATCGTGACAGCTTGGGCTCCTTGCCTGTATGCTCGCTCAGGTCCGGAACGGCGTCCTGAGAGGTGACATCATGAGCAACCGTGATTCAAAACGCGCGCCGCTATCGCGCCGCCGCTTTCTCAAAAATTCCGCACTCGCCGCCGGAGCGTTTTCCGCGCCGATTGTAGCTTTGCCGGCTGGCGCCGCGGCGCCGCTTAAGCCGGTGACGTTCACCCTCGATTGGCTCTATCAAGGCGCCAGCGTCGGGTTCCTGCTGGCCAAGGACAAGGGCTATTATCGCGACGCCGGGCTCGACGTCTCCATCAGCGCCGGAAAGGGCTCGGCCACCACCGCCCAGTTGGTCGCCAGCAAGGCGACGCAGATCGGTTTTTCCGACGGCTACGTGGTCGGCAACAGCATCGCCAAAGGCATGGCGATCAAGACCGTTGGCAGCATTTACCGGCGCGATCCGGCCGCGCTGATGGTGCTCGCCGATTCCCCGATCAAGACGCCGAAAGATCTCGAAGGCAAAACGGTCGCGATGACCGCGGGCAGCGCGCAATTCCAGCAATGGCCGGCCTTCGCCAAGGGCGCCGGGATCGATCCGTCGAAAATCCAGATCATCAACGTCGATCCGGCCGGCGTCGGGCCGGCGCTGGTCAGCGGCAGGGCCGACGCCATCGGCGGCTACGTGTTCAGCTACGCGCCCAGCATCCAGATCCGCGCCAAGAAAGAGCTGCGCATTTTCTGGTTTGCCGATTATGGCGTGACCGTAGTTTCGAACGGCGTCATCGTGCATGAGGATCTGCTCAAGAGCGATCCCGACGTCATTCGCGCGTTCGTTCCGGCGACCATCAAGGGCTTCCTGCACGGGCGGCGGCATGTCGACGAAGCGGTCGCCGCCGTGAAGAGATACCAGCCGACCGCCGATCCGGCGGTTACCAAGCTTGAATTCGAACTGGCGTGGAAAACCTGGGTGACGCCCAACACAAAAGGCAAGCCGCTTGGCTGGGGTTCCGATGCCGATTGGGCCGGCACCATCCAGGTGCTCAAGCAATATGGCGGCGTCACCGCTCCGCTGCAGACGAGCCAGCTCTACACCAACGAATTCGTGCCGACGGGCGCCGAATACGTGCCGCCCCAACAGGCCTAAATGGGCGCTGGCGCGAGAAAAATCGCCGACAACGACCACGCGTACCTGCGCATCGAGAATCTGTCCAAGGTTTACGCAACGCGCGACGGCGAAGTGCGCGCGCTCAATAATATTTCGTTCACGCAGCGGCGCGGCGAATTCATCTCTCACGTCGGCCCGAGCGGTTGCGGCAAGAGCACGCTGTTGATGATCGCCGCCGGGCTCATCCCGCCGTCGAGCGGCGCGGTGCGGGTCGGCGGCCGCACCGTCGACCGGCCGCGTACCGAGATCGGCATCGTTTTTCAGAGTCCGGTTCTGCTCGACTGGCGCACCGCGCTCGGCAACATCATGCTGCAGGCGGAAGCGCGCAAGATGAACCGCAAGGAGGCCGCGGCGCGCGCGCGCGAACTCTTGGCGGCGGTCGGGCTCGGCGGTTTCGAGGAAAGATTTCCCCATGAGCTTTCGGGCGGCATGCGCCAGCGCGTCTCGATTTGCCGCGCGCTCATCCACAATCCGGATCACCTGCTCATGGACGAGCCGTTCGGCGCACTCGACGCGTTGACCCGCGACCAGCTCGTGCTCGATTTGCAGGCGCTGGTGAGCGAGCGGCGGATGACGGTTTTGTTCATCACCCACAGTATCGCGGAAGCCGTGTTTCTCTCCGACCGCGTCATCGTCATGACGCCGCGGCCGGGCAGCATCGACCGCATCATCGACATCAAGCTGCCGCGGCCGCGCACGCTGGCGATGCGCGAGACGCCGGAGTTCGCGGAGTATAGCCGGCAAATTCTGGAGCTGTTCCTGGCGCGCGGCGTGTTGCGCGAGCACCGAACCGGCGCCGAGAAGGAGTACGACAATGACCGAAGCAGCGGATTCGCCCGCCTTCGCAACACCGCAGGGTGAGCCGAGCATCGGGGATCTCGAAGCCGGCGTCCAGCAGCGCCGCCGCCGGCGCTTACGGCGCGAGCGGATTGGCTCACTTGCCTATCCGATCGGGATGATGGTGGCGGTGCTCGTCGTTTGGGAAGCGGCCGCACGTCTATTTTCGATTCCCCCCTATCTGTTGCCGGCGCCCAGCGCGATCGTGCTGTCAATGGATTCGAATTCCGCCGTGCTGATCAAGGAGAGCATGGGAACGACGTTTGAAATCCTTCTCGGCTTCGCGTTCAGCGTGGTCGTCGGCGTGCCGCTGGCGCTCGCCATTTACCTGTGGCGGCCGTTTGCCCGCGCCGTCTATCCACTGCTGGTTTCCTCGCAGGCGGTTCCGAAAGTCGCGGTGGCGCCGTTGTTCCTGGTCTGGTTCGGTTTCGGTCTTATGCCGAAAGTGCTGATCGCGTTTCTCATCGCGTTCTTCCCGGTCGTCATCAACACCGCAATGGGGCTTGCCGCGCTCGAGCGCGAGAAAATCTACTTGGCGCGGTCGATGGGGCTCGGACCGTTTGCGACGTTCTTCAAGATCCAGTTGCCCAACGCAATGCCGTCGATCTTCGCCGGATTGAAGATTTCCATCACCTTTGCGGTGGTCGGCGCCGTCGTCGGCGAGTTCGTCGGCGGCCAAGGCGGCCTCGGCTATCTGCTTTTGATCGCCAACGGCAACATGGATACGGCGCTGCTGTTCGCCGGAATCGTGGCGCTCACGGTGTTGGGCGTGGTGCTCTTTTTGCTGATCGGCCTTGTCGAGCGCATGGTGTTGCCGCCGCATGCCGTCGAGCACGCCTCGTTTGGCAGCGAAAGTATGTGAGTGCTCCTACTTCCCGCTACCCGGCGGAGGAGGTGAGCCGACTGAAGGCAATTTCCAGGGATGTCCGCGCTAAACCGCGACCTTGCACAGGAACCCGTCGACGCTGCCGCGCAGGCTGTCGGCCGCTTTCTCGACCGCCGCGGATGCCGCCAGCACCGTGTCCGCCGAGTTGCGCATGTCGGCAATGGCGGTGGCGACGCGCTGTAGTACCGCGACGACCGATTTGGTGCCCGCCGCCGCCGCCGCCACATTGTTCGAAATCTCGCTGGTCGCGGCATGCTGCTGTTCGACCGACGATGCGATGCCGGCGGTGAATTGCTGAATTTCTTGCATGCGGCCGGTAATGCTGGCGATGGCGCGCACGGTGCTCTGGGTCGAGGATTGCACCGCCGCAATCTGTGCGGCGATGACGTCGGTGGCCTTCGCGGTCTGCACCGCCAGCGCTTTGACTTCGGAGGCGACGACGGCAAATCCCTTGCCGGCGCTGCCCGCGCGCGCCGCTTCGATCGTGGCATTAAGCGCCAGCAAATTCGTCTGTCCGGCCACGCTTTGGATCAGCTTGACGACGTCATCGATCTTTTGCGCCGCCTGCGCAAGGCCGGCGATGTCGACGTTGGTCGATTGCGCCTCTGTCGCGGCGGCCCGCACCACCTCGGTCGCGCGGACAAGCTGGCCGTTGATCTCGGCGATCGAATTGGACAATTCATCCGTCGCGCTGGAGGCCATGTCGGCGCTGCCGAACGCCTCGTTCGAGGTATTGACCGCGCCCACAGTCTGGACGGTCGTTTCGTTCGATGTCGCGGACAAGATAGCGGCGGTAGATTTCATCGCCGTGACGCTCTCCGCAACGGTCTTCAAGACGCCTTCGATGCTCTCCCTGAACCAGGCGATGGCCTGATCAACCGCGGCGCGGCGCGTTACCTGTTCGTCGAGCAAAGCGCTTTTTCTTTCTGCCGCCCGGCGCTCGGTAATGTCATGATGCGTTCCGATCCAGTAAACGCCGCCGGGAATGGCGCGATTGACGATCGCAATGGAGCGCCCATCATCCAGTTCGGCGATAAAGCTTTGGGTCTTTCCGGAAGCGGTGAGTTCCATGAGCTCGGCGCGGTACTGCTCGGGATCGCGCTGCAGGCTGCCGGTCTTGAACCGATACCCGACGATTTCCGAAAGCTTGGCGCCGGGCTTTACGATGTCCGGCGACAGCCCATAGATTTCCAGATATCGCTTATTGCAGACGACGAGGCGGCCGGCGGCGTCGAACATCACCACCCCCTGCGTCATGTTGTTGAGCGCCATATCGAGCAGACGGCCTTTGTCGTCCAGGCGACGGTCGGCAAAAGCGCTGATCAGGCTCATGCCGAGTATCGCCACCGCCACGCTGGCAACCGCAATGGCCAGCGAACCGGGCGCCAACGAAAGCGCCGTGAATGTCCGCGTTGGATCGGGAACGATCGTCACCGCTCCCATGGCGGTGAAATGATGCGAGACGATGGCAAGCGTGAGAAGAAGCGCCGAGGCAAGCAGCCCGCGCCACCCGTTCCACGACACGGCGATGACCAATGCCGCCATTCCGAGAAGCATGCCTAAGATGATGGATGCCGCCACCAGCGGCACGTCCCAGGTTACATGGCCGGGAAGTTCGACCGCCGACATGCCGAGATAGTGCATGCAGGCGACGCCAGCACCGATGATGCCGCCGCCGATTGCCGCGCCCCAGCGGGAGGGAATGAAAACCGCTGCGGCCAAACCAAGGCCCGTGACCGTCGCCGCCGCCAATAGGGACAAGGTCGTCAGATTAATGTTGTAGGCGATCGGCACGCCGGGATGGTAGGCCAGCATCGCCAGAAAATGCGTCGCCCAGATGCCGCAGCCGGTGGCGGCGCCAGCGGCCGCGATCCAGATCGCGCGAGCGCGCCCCTCAGTCGAACGGGCGCGATTGAACAGCGTGATCGCGGTCACGCTCGACAGGAAGCAGACGAGGCCGGCAACAACGACCAGGCGCCAGTCATGTTGTTCGGTCAGACAGTTGAAGACCCGAAACATCGTGCCTCTGCATTTGTCCGGAGGTGTCGGATTGCTGATTGAGTAGCCCGCACCCATTTACGTTGCGTTAATAAACGCCCCTGGAACCAACCGCAGCTGCGCGTTGCAAAGAAAAGGACGGCCATGTTTGTCTCGATCACGCGGCTGCATGTCCGCGGCTGGCGATTTTTCCCGGCGTTCGTCGTCGCTGCCCGCCGGTCGGCGAATCAGGCGAAAGCCGCGCCAGGCAACGTCGCTGTTGCGCTCCTTGCCGAAGCGCGACGGACGTTCTGGACGAGAACGATTTGGGTCGACGAAAGCGCAATGCGCGCCTTCATGCGCGGCGAGCCGCACCGTCGCGCGATGGCTAAGCTCGCCGCATGGTGCGACGAGGCGTCTGTCGTGCATTGGACGCAAGCGACATCCGAGGCGCCATCCTGGAGCGAGGCATGGCGGCGCATGCAGGCCGAGGGCCGCCCTTCACCGGTCGATCACCCGACACCGGCGCACACGAACTTTCACATCGCGGCGCCGCGGCCCGGCCGCTTTGGCGGCGAATTGCGCCTGAAGTGAACAGCGATTGTGCGCTATAGTGCGTAAAGGCCAAAGTCGGGGCAGTCCAAATGATAAAGCGCTACAGCGACCACGCCGCCAACGAGCGAACCTTTCTTGCCTGGGTGCGCACCGCCATCGCGGTCATGGCGTTCGGATTCGTGATCGAGAAATTCGATCTGTTTTTGCAAGCCGTCGCGCCGCAGACGGCGCTGAAACAGATCGCGCCGCACGGACAGAAGTTCGCCAACGCCGCGGGCTTGGCCTTCATTGGCATCGGCGTGGCGATGATCGTGATCGCCGGCATTCGCTTTGTCTGGACCGCCAAAGCCATCGATGCCAACGAGACGGTGCCGAGCCCCGGCGAGCGGTTCGATCTTGCGCTTGCCTGCCTCATCGGACTTTTGGGCGCGTCGCTGTTCCTCTACATGGCCAACGCAGTGTTCCCGGCGCCGTAAGGCCGCCCCGAGCGAGCGAAGGTGGGGTTGCGGAATGAGCGGATAAGCGCGCTCACGGGCAAGCCGCTGCGAGAGCTGCTGCACGTCGACGATCTGCCGAGGGACGTCGTCTTCTGCCGGGATCGTTACGACGGCTACGATCACATCAATTGCGGCGCCGGCAGCAGCATATCGATCGCCGGCCTCGCAGAACTCGTCGCGCGCGTCGTTGGTTATAGCGGCAAGATCGTGTTCGACACGAGCAAGCCGGAGCGGACGCCGCGCAAGCTCATGGATTCGGCCGGATTGCCGCGCTCGGCCGGAAGTCTGAAATAGCGCTCGAAGACGGCATCGCCGGCACCTATCGATGGTATCTCGAACACAAGCCCGCCGGCACGACGCTGGCGGCTTAAGATCAAATCTTCCCAACCAGCGCCGCCGCCAACAGCCCGAGATTGCCGAGCAGCGATTGACGATAGATGCCGGAGCGGATGACGCCGCAGACGCGCGGCACGAGGCTCAGCTTTCTGGATCGGCGGAATAGATCGAACGTTTTCCTGTTTTCGTCGGTCATTAAACTCTCGATGCGCTGCAATGCCGCGACGTTCATATCGGCCCAGGTCCTAAAGCGGCCCTGCCACAGCATCCGCGCCCGAAGCATCTTGGCCACGGCCGACTCGTTCGAGCCGATCACATTGCGAGCGTGCATGCGATAGGAGACGGTCGGCACGCTGTCATATATGACCTTGCCGCCCACCGCGGTAATGGTCAGATAGATCCACCAATCATGAGACGCGACTTTAACATCCGAACCGGCCCGCATCAGCAATTGCCGCATTTTTTCGTTGAAGACCATCGTATTGCCGCCGGCCAGACTCTGTGCCAGCGCGTTGCGGAAATGCGGGGCTTTCCTGTAGAACGTTGATAACCCGATCTCGACACCCTGCTCGTCAATGAGCCCGGTGCGGGAGCAATAAACAACAGGCTCGTCGGCGGGCGCGTTGCTCAGGAATTGTCGCGCGTACGACAGCTTATGGGCATCCCAGATGTCGTCTTGATCCGACAGAGCATAGTAATCGCCCTTGATCGTCGGGTCGCAGATCAACGACAAAAAATTTGCAACAAAGCCTTTTCGCGGACCGCGGCGAATGGCCACCTTCGCCGCGCCGTGCTTGTTTTGAAATTCCTCAAGCAGGGCCGGCGTGCTGTCGTCAGATCCGTCGTCCGAGACGAACAGGCGCCAGTCGGTAAAATCCTGGGCTTCGTATGAAGCAAGCTGGAGCGGCAGAAAGCGCGCCCCGTTGAACGTGCAGAGTAGAATGGCAATAGACCCGGAAGCCATCTGCCGCTGTTCGAAGCCGTTTGACTGCGTTGGGCGCGAGACCTCAGGCGGCATGGCAGACACGGACTGGACGGAGTTGGGCATGTGGTGCCCAGGGGCGGAATTGAACCACCGACACCTGCATTTTCAGTGCAGTGCTCTACCAACTGAGCTACCTGGGCTCTCTAGGGCCGCTTGAATTTCGCGCCGAACGGTCCCGAGCCAGCGTGCTTATAGAGGCTCGCTTTCCGGCTGTCCAGAATGGGTCCGCGAGCAACAAATCGGCAATGGCTGCGTCGTTCAGTGCGGCGCTTCGTCTGCCGCCGACGGCAGTTCGTCCTCTTCCTCGTCCTCCGTCACCGGCACCGCATAAACGCCGGAGAGCCAGCGGTTGAGGTCCACGTCGGCGCAACGCCGCGAGCAGAACGGGCCAAATCGCTCGTCGGCGGGTTTGCCGCAGATTGGGCACGCCTTTTGCTTTGGGGCATCGGCCATGAGCGGAATATGGGGCGCGTGAGGTGCTGCGCCAGATCGCGCGCTGGCCTTACGCCACCGCGTTAAGCCAGCCGAAATGAATCGGGTAACCCTCGCCGCCAAGCAACGTCACCGTCTCGTACAGCGGCAGGCCGACGATGTTCGAATAGGAGCCGACGATTTTGACCAGAAAAGTTCCACCAATCCCCTGCGCGGCGTAGCCGCCCGCCTTGCCGCGCCATTCACCGGAGGCAAGGTAGGCCTCGATGTCCTCGTCGGAAAGCCGCTTGAAGCGCACGCGGGTTTCGACGTGGCGTTGCCGGAACGTCTCCTTCGGCGTCACCAGGCAAAGGGCGGAATGGACGCGATGATTGCGTCCGGACAGAAGCCGCAAGCACTGTGCCGCCTCGTCGAGCATTTCCGCCTTGGGCAGGATGCGGCGGCCGACCGCGACGACCGTGTCGGCGGCGAGGATGAAGGCGCCTTTGAGCTCGTCGTCGATGCGCACCATGGCAAGCGCCGCTTCCGCCTTCATGCGCGCCAGGCGCACCGCGCAGGCGCGCGGCAACTCGCCGTGTTTCGGAGTCTCGTCGACATCGGCCGGGCGCAATGCGTCGGGCTCAATGCCGGCCTGATTGATCAGCGCGAGCCGGCGCGGGGAGCCTGAGGCCAGCACGAATTTTGGGCGGCCGATCATTTGAACCGATAGGTAATCCGGCCCTTGGTCAGATCGTAGGGCGTCATCTCCACCAGCACCTTGTCGCCGGCGAGCACGCGGATGCGGTTCTTGCGCATGCGGCCGGCCGTGTGGGCGACGATCTCATGCTCGTTCTCGAGCTTGACGCGGAAGGTGGCGTTCGGCAGGAGCTCGGTCACGACACCGGGAAATTCCAAGAGTTCTTCTTTCGCCATTCACTGCCCGGATTGCTGCGATTTGGCCGCAACTTTAATCCAAGTCCTATAACCCAAGTCTTGGCCAAAATTTGCGCGGGAACCTAGCGGATGCCGGGCCGCTCCACAACTGCCCGCTCAGCAGCCCGGATTGAGCGACAGCAAAATCCGGGAAGGATCAACGGGCTTCAATGCCCGCCCCCGGATTTTTCTGTCGCTCAACCCGGGTTACATCAATCATAGTGGCGGCGTGCCATTGGCGGCCAAGACCTCGCCGGCGAGATAGAGCGAGCCGGTGATCAGGATGCGCGGTGCCGGGTGAAGGTCGAGTTTGCCGGCAACTGCCAGCGCGCTTTCGAGATCGTCGCGCGCGAGCGACGGAATGCCAACGTCACGGGCGATGTCGGCGAGAGCGGACGCCGGCACCGCCCTATCCTGATGAATGGGCACTGCGATGACGCGGCGGGCAAGCCCGGAGAAATTCTTCAGGAATCCGGCGCAGTCTTTGGTGAACAACATGCCGACGATGACGACAAGCGGACGCGACACGCGCTCCTCAAGATCGGCAAGCGCGGCGGCGACGGCGCGCCCGCCATCGGCATTGTGGCCGCCGTCAAGCCACAGCTCGCTCTCCGGCGGAATGAGCGCGGCGAGCCGCCCCTGCGCCAGCCGTTGCATGCGCGCCGGCCAGTCGACGCGGGTCATGCCGGCCTCGAATGCGGCAGCGGGAAGCTTCAGGCCACTCAAGCGCAAGGCGGCGATCGCCGCGCCTGCGTTCTCAAATTGATGACGCCCATAAAGCTTCGGCGCCGGCAGATCGAGGAGTCCTTCGCCGTCCTGATAAACGAGGCGGCCGCGCTCCTCGGTCGCGCTCCAGTCCTCGCCGGCGATAGAGAGCGGCGCCCGCACCCGCGCCGCCTGGCGCTCGATGACGGCCAGCGCCTCGCGCGTCTGGCTCGATATGATTGCCGGCACCGCAGCTTTCAGTATGCCCGCCTTCTCGGCGGCGATCTGTTCGATCGTGTCGCCGAGAAATTCGCGGTGGTCCACCGACACGCGCGTGATCACGCTCGCCAGCGGGCGCTCGACGACGTTAGTGGCGTCAAGTCGGCCGCCGAGCCCGACTTCGAGGAGAAGAATGTCCGCGGGACGGCGCGAGAACAAAAGAAAAGCCGCCGCCGTCTCCATCTCGAACACGGTGATCGGTGCGCCGCCATTCTTGGCCTCGCATTCGACAAGCGTGTCGGCAAGCTCAGCGTCTTCCACAAAGCTGCCGCCGCCCGCTTGCCCCAGACGAAATCGCTCGTTGAGGCGCACCAGATTGGGCGAAGTGTAAACATGCACGCGTTTGCCGGCCGATTCGAGGATGGCGCGCGCAAATGCGATGGTCGAACCTTTTCCGTTTGTACCGGCGACGTGAATGAGCGGCGGCAGATGCCGTTGCGGGTGATGGAGCTGCGCGAGAAGGCGCTCGATGCGGTTGAGCGAAAGATCGATGCGCTTCGGATGCAGCGCCAAGAGACGCGCCGCGACGGCGCTCACCGATGTCGGCTCGGAACGTGGAACGCTCACGCCGGCGCCGCCGGCGCCGGAATGGGCAGCCGCGCTTGTGCGGAGCCGGCGGGCGCTTTCATCAGCAGCCGGCAAAGCCGGGCGATTGTGGCGCGCAGATCGTGTCGATGCACCACCATGTCGACCATGCCGTGATCGTGCAGATATTCGGCTTTCTGAAAGCCTTCGGGGAGTTTTTCGCGGATCGTCTGCTCGATGACGCGCGGGCCGGCGAAGCCGATCAACGCGCCGGGCTCGGCGATGTGCACGTCGCCGAGCATCGCGTAGGACGCCGTAACGCCGCCCGTCGTCGGATTGGTGAGAACCACGATGTAGGGCTTGCGCGCGTCGCGCATTCTATGCACCGCGATAGTGGTGCGCGGCATCTGCATCAGCGAGAGAATGCCTTCCTGCATACGCGCGCCGCCGGAGGCGGCAAAGAGCACGAACGGACAAGCTTTCTCCACCGCCGTATCGAGACCCTTGATCACCGCCTCGCCCGCCGCCATGCCGAGCGAGCCGCCCATGAAATCGAAATCCTGCACGGCGATGAGAGCGGCAAGTCCGTCGAGCTTGCCGTAGCCGAGTTTCACCGCGTCCTTGAGGCCGGTCTTGCTGCGCGCATCCTTGAGCCGATCGGCGTAGCGGCGTTCGTCGCGGAATTTCAGCGGATCGACCGGCACCTCGGGAACCGCAACGTCGAACCAGGTCTCGTTGTCGAACATCGATTTGAGCCGCGCAGTCGCGCTCATGCGCATGTGATAGTTGGAAACCGGAATGACGAACTGGTTCGCCTCGACGTCCTTATAGAACACGAGCTGACCGGTCTCCGGACACTTGATCCAGAGATTCTCCGGCACCTCGCGCCGCAGGATGCTGCGGATTTTCGGCCGCACGACGTTGGAGATCCAGTTCATCGCTCTATCCGCGTTGCGCTTCCGTCACATTATGCATTCTAGCACGTTTTGGTACCATCGAGGCTTGCAAAAATCATTGAATACCGGATTGATTGACCCGGAACTCGCGCCATCAGTGCGCCACCAGCGCAACGCCGAGCGCAACGAAAGCCGCCGCGATTCCCTTCTGCACCAGTTCGCGGCCGGACAGGTTCTCGCGGCTGAGGCGCGGATAGACGATGCTAAGCACCACGCCGAACGCAAAGACGAACAACGTCGTCGTTGAACCGATGGCCTGCACGATGCTCAAAGGCGCGAATAAGAGCGCATAACGACTGCCCAATCCGCCGCCGAGGTTGATGAGTTCGTTCGAGGCGTTGATCGACAGCAACGCCGCCGTATTGGCGCGCACCAGGTCGACGAATTGCCTCCGATAGGAGTCGATCATGAGCAGCGCCGCGCCAAACGCAGCCTCGCCTACGAACATCCAGAATGTGGTAGTCCAGAACGCCACCTCGACCGCAAAAATCTTGAAGATCAGAGTGGCAAGCGCCAGCACAAATCCGCACGTCAGCATGAGCATCGCCAGCCGCAGCTTGAACGCGCCCCCTCCCTTCCTTCCCCCGCCTGCGGGCGAGGGAGGGGAAGGGGTAAAGCAAAGCGAAACGATTAATGCACCGACAATGATCAGCGCGCCGCCGGCCATTTGCGTGGCCGATAATTTTTCGCCGAGCGCAAAATAAGCCAGTCCGTAACCGAACAGAGGCGACGCCTGAAAGAAGGGCGCCACCACCGACGCTTCCTCGGTCTGCAAAGCTTGCAGGTAGAAGAGCATCGCTCCCATGTAGAGGACGCCCGAAGCCGCAATGATGGCGATCCTTTTGGCATCGAGGCTGAAAACGCCGGGCTCAAAGAACCAGATAAACGGCAGCATGAGCACGCCGATAAAGGCCGTAAATACTAGCAACACAGCGACGTCGCTCTCCCTAAAGAAGCGCTCGACGAGATACTTGTCCAAATGTACCGAGATGGCTCACAGAACCGGGCCGGAAAACGCGAAGAAGAGCCAGGACATTTTTCTCGACGCCCTTGTTTCCCGGGCGCAGCACGGAGCGTAGCGGAGTGATGCGCTGCAGAACCGGGATCGTTACGCACTCCCAGTTTGAAACGATCCCGGATCGGCGGTGCATCGCTTCGCGCTGCACCGCGTCCGGGAAACACGGTTCACGGCATCAAATAAGCGAAAATTGCCCGCTACTCTCCCGTCGCGCGATGGCCGAGAGCGTGGCTCGCCTGGCGCTCCGCCGGCGGGTCGACGTGCAGATCGATGACGCAGACGCCGCCCTTCTTGAGCACGTCGACGCCCTTCTCGATCGCCGACTTCACGTCCGAAGTTTTCGTCACCGGGCCGATGCCGACCGCGCCCTGCGCCTCGGCGAGCTTGGCGATGTCGGGCGAGGGATCTTCCATGCGCAATCCGATCCAGCGGTTCTTCACCTCGCGTCCGCGGGTGCGCGCAACGTTGTCCTGGTGCAGCTCGTCGTTGAAATAGGAGCGATTGTTGTTCACGAGGACGAGTAGCGGGATGCGATGGTGCGCCGCGCTCCAGATCGCGGTGGCGCCCATGCAGAAGTCGCCGTCGCCGAGCATCGAGATCGCGTAGCGGCCCTGATCCGCCAAAGCCAGCGCCGAGCCGACCGACAGGCCGGGACCCGAACCCAATCCGCCGCCGCCGTCCTTGCCCAGATACGCCATGCCGTTCTGCAGCGGCCACAGATCGAACGGCCAGCCGCGGCCGAGCGTGCAAAACGTAACGTTCTCCGGATCGTTGAACTGGTCGCGCAAGGCGGTCGCCACCTGCTCCATGCTGATGGCGGCGCCATTCGCCTTGGACTTGGCCTGGACCTTCGCTTTCCACGGGCTCTTGTGCCCCTTGCCGAGCGCGTCGACAAGCTCGGCCACCACGACATCGGCCGTCGAGGCCATCGCCACGTCGACCGGCGGCAGCGCCTGATATTCCATATTGGCGCCCGTGTGCAGGTTCTGATCGAGCGAGCAGGCGATGATCTTGGCGCTGACATTGCCGACGTTCTTCGCTTGCCGCAGCGCGCCGCCGAGATCGACCCAGTCGAGCGCGACGATGACATCGGCCTCGCAAAGGAGTTCGCGGGCATCCTTGCCGAGCACGTTGAATGGCGGGCAGTAATGCGCCGGATGATCGGTCGGGAACGTGGCGCCCTGTTTGAGGTCGGTGACCACGCAGGCGCCGAGCTTTTCCGCAAGCTTTATCCGCGGCGTCCAGTATTCGGACTTACGCGAGCCGCGGCCAAACATGATGACCGGCCGCTGCGCGCTTTCCAGTAAAGCAGCCGCCTCCTCGACCGATTGCTGTGACGGCCGCGGCGGCGCCGGGGGCCGAAAGCGCTTCACGTCGGGCCATTCCGGCTCACGGTCGAGTTTTTGTTCCTGGAAGCCGGCGTCGAGACAGATATAGACCGGCGCCGTCGGCGCCGCGCGCGTCAGCAGGTTGGCGCGCGTCATCGATTCAACAAGCGCATCGGCAGATGTCGGCTGGTCGTCCCATTTGATGATGGAGCGGATGTAGGCGCCCTGATCGCGCGAAGTGTGAATCCAATCGATCCAGGGGCGGCGTTTCTCGGCGGCGACCGGGCCGGTGGCGCCAAGCACGAACATCGGCGCCCGGTCGCACCAGGCGTTGAACAGCCCCATCATGCCGTGAAGGAGCCCGACGTTGGAGTGCAGCACGCAGGCCATCGGCTCGCCGGTCGCCTTGGAATAGCCGTGCGCGATCGAAACCGAATGGTCCTCGTGCAGACAGAGGATGATGCCGGGATTCTCGTTGCCGAGATGATTGACGATGCTGTCGTGAAACCCGCGATAGCTCGCGCCGGGGTTGAGGCTGATGTAACGGATGCCGAACCGCCGCAGCATCTGCGCGGCGATATCGCTGCCCCAGGCCACGCGGCCGTCGGGTTTTCCTTCCAATCGGTCAAGAAGCATTCGCACCATCTCCATTATTGCGGCCCACGCCGCGGGCGAGAGCATAGCCGCCCGTGGCGAAATGCGATACCAAGCCCCCACCCTACCCTCCCTCGCTTGCGGGGGAGGGTAGGGG